>Ga0316206_1001832_pt1 | contig 16612 bp, 12 predicted proteins | sample 6monthpyrite_MG_FD_204942 | JGI IMG/M metagenome (GOLD analysis project Ga0316206, IMG submission 204942) | Microbial mat bacterial communities from mineral coupon in-situ incubated in ocean water Damariscotta River, Maine, United States -... | ecosystem: Environmental > Aquatic > Marine >... | reverse complement strand
AATACATGCTAATGCCAACTACTTCCAGCCCTTGCGGGTTGAGTTCCTGATAGAGTTTGCTCAGATGAGGGATTTCTTTTATACAGCTGGTGCAACTGGTTGCCCAGAGATTGATCAGGACAACTTTAGTCTGCTTTGAACCAATTTGTATCTGTGATCCTGTTGCGGTGCTCAGGTTAAGGTCGGGTGCAGTCTGACTGGCAGGACTGATCCACACGTATCCGAGGGTGATGATAAGTAACAGCATGAATGCAGTAATGAAGAGTTCGCGTGTTTTCATACCAGATGTTCGTTTTCCTGTAGCCTGGAGTCCGCGGGTTTATGTCGGGCGGCAGCCTGTTCAATAAATGGCCGGGCAAGTGCACGGTAAATTTCTTCGTGATTAATAATGCGTGAGATACCATAGGCAATAAAACTGGTCATCATGATGGGTAAGAGCAACGTCTGATTATTTGTCATTTCCATGATAATGATAATACTGGTCAAAGGTGTTTGTACAACAGCAGAAAAAAATCCAGCCATACATAAAATAACAATCGCGGTTTCCGGTGTACCCGAGAACCAGGGGGCAACAATCGCACCCAGTCCAGCCCCGGCAGATAAAGAAGGAGCGAAAATTCCGCCAGGTATACCACTTAAATACGATGCCAGTGTTGCGATGATTTTGTAAAAAGTGAAACCGGCAACCACATCCCCTTCACCTGACAAGACTTGTTTGGCTTCTTCATAACCCGTACCAAAAGTCTGGCCATCTGATAGTAAACCAACGATAGCGATGATCAGACCACAAGCAGCAGCAATCAGGATGGGCCAGCGGTTTTGCATGGGCGCGATACAGCGACTGCCCCAGACCAGGATAAAACTGAAAAGACCACCGAGCAGACCGCCAATAACACCACAGGCCAGAATGGCGAGCAGTATACTGCCGATCAGCTCAACTTCAACGCTAGCGGTGCCAAAATAGGTGTAGTTGCCTTGCAATGCGATCGCTGTGATACCCGCTAAAGCCACCGCTGTAATCAATGTTCCACTGGTGCGTTGTTCAAACGAACGACTCATTTCCTCGATGGCGAACATGATGCCTGCCAGAGGCGTATTAAATGCAGCAGCAATGCCCGCAGCTCCCCCGGCCATGACCAGTCCGCGTTCCATAAAATGATTGGGGAACCGGGCCATATGCCCGAGGGAATACATAATTGAAGCACCCACATGCACCGTGGGTCCTTCCCGCCCAATCGAGGCACCTGAAAATAGTCCGCCTATAGTCAGTAACATTTTGCCTATCGCAATTCGTATGCTGAGTAGCTGGCTACGATCTTCATGGTGAGTCATTTCTATCGTGGCAATAGACTGGGGAATACCGCTGCCCTGTGAGCCAGGAAACACGCGTCGAGTCAGCCAAACCAGAATAACCAGGCCAAGAGGTGTAATAATAAATGGCAGGTAAGTTGATTGATGGCTTTGTTCACGGAACCAGTCATTGGCAAAATCACATAAAATGGCAAATACAGCCGCAACAAGTCCTACCAGCAGGGCGCCACCAAAAAAAACCAGTCTGATTTTCCATGCCTGAACGGATAGCAGTTGAGCGCCTGATGATTTTATGCGTGATAACAAGGAGGTGGCCTGTCAGTTATTGATGGAAATATTATCCGGAAGATATCAAATACGATTTTACAGTGAATGCCTGTTTATTGCCATGAGTGTCCATCATTCCAATCTGTTATGAAGGGTCGTAATTATATTCTATTTCATAAAAGTATCAGGTGGGTTGGTAGCTGACCGCCTGATATGACTTATTGGTTAAAACGAGATGTAACTCATTATTTAACGTAGGTTACTCAAATTTAATAATAGTCTAATATACTGAATTATATGATAAAACTTGACCTTAAATGTTAAATTATGTAAAGTTGTGCGCATAAATCAGGCGGTGATTCACGCGAAAACTGCCAAAAAAGTTATAATAATAACTATAATATCACCACCATGTTAAGCGGCTTAAAGCCGCTTTTGTTTTGCCCGCGTTTTCTTAAATCAAGCCCTGAATTTTAATGATTTACGTGCAAAAAGCCCGTTAAGGCCATATTATATATATTATTTTCAAGCTTTACTTATTGAAGATATGCGGCAAAAGCTGGACTGGATCGTAAATTTTAGTGATTACAGGAACTTAGTAGAATGATTAAGGCAGGCATTGTAGGGGGCACGGGTTATACCGGAGTCGAATTATTGAGGTTACTGGCCCAGCATCCCGAAGTTGAGCTTAATGTGATTACATCACGTGGCGAAGCTGGTCGCCCTGTTTCTGATCTTTTCCCTAATTTACGTGGCCAGATAGATCTGGCTTTCACGGAACCAGACCCGTATCAGTTGGCTGCGTGTGATGTCGTTTTTTTTGCAACACCAAACGGCACAGCCATGCAAACGACTCCTGTACTTCTGGAAGCAGGTGTCCGAGTCATCGATCTTGCAGCTGATTTTCGTATACGCGACGTGAATGAATGGCAACAATGGTACGGCATGACCCATGCCTGCCCGGACCTGTTGGGTGAGGCTGTCTATGGATTGCCGGAAGTTAATCGTGAATTGATTAGTAACGCCCGCTTGGTCGCAAATCCCGGATGTTATCCTACAGCGGTACTGCTGGGGTTTTTGCCACTGCTGGAGGCGGGGCTGGTTAATCGCGATCAATTGATTGCTGACTGCAAGTCAGGTGTCAGCGGGGCTGGCCGTTCTGCGAATGTAGGGGCCTTGTTATGTGAGACCAGTGAAAGCTTTAAAGCCTATGCTGTTGGTGGCCACAGACATTTGCCTGAAATCCGTCAGGGGCTGGAAACATCATCAGGCATGCCGGTAGGTTTAACCTTTGTGCCTCATCTGACACCGATGGTTCGTGGTATTCATGCAACCTTGTACAGCGTGCAGACAGGTGAGCAGGATGACCTTCAGTCATTGTACGAACATCGTTATGCGGATGAACCCTTTGTTGATGTATTGCCGGCAGGTAGTCACCCGGAAACCCGTTCTGTTAAAGGGAGTAATAACTGTCGAATATCTGTTCACAAACCGCAGTCACGTGACACCATTGTCGTTTTATCGGTGATAGATAATCTGGTTAAAGGCGCAGCAGGCCAGGCGGTGCAAAATATGAATCTGATGTTTGGTCTGGATGAGAGTCTGGGTATTAATCATATTGCATTGATGCCATAACGCATTTTATGACAGCCACTACCGCCATTAAACTGATTATTTTACCATTATCGATCCTGGCGTTGATTCTGTACGCTGCCTGGGCAGTTTATGATTATGGTCAGTACCGGGCAGGCTTTGATCAGGCCAGGGAGTCGGCTAAATTAAGGAAGGCTGAGAAAACAAACAGCGATTTACAGGCCAGACTTTCTGACTTTCGTACGCGTGTTGCTCAGCTTGAGAGTGTGCGCAAGGTTGATGAATACGCCATTCAGGCAGTTAAAGATAATCTGGTGAAAATGGAATTACGCTTTCAGGCACTACGTGAAGAACTTCAATTTTATCGTACCATTGTCTCTCCGAGTAAAGGGCGGGAAGGTTTACATATTCATGATTTCAAGCTAACCCAGAATCAAAAAGACGACTATAATTATAATCTGACAGTGATTCATATTCAGGGTACACGCAAGCATCATCGGGAATCATATGGGGAAATCAGGATATCGATACAGGGGCAGCAGGGCGGCGTTAGTAAAAAACTCGGATTTATGGACGTTAGCACTGCAAAACGCTCAAAAATACGCTATCGTTTTAAATACTTTTCACGTTTTAAAGGCGGCCTGAAATTACCGAAAGGTTTTGTGCCAAAATTGATTGAAATACAGGTTGTTCCCAGGCAAAAAAATATCAAGGGTGATATTAAAACAATTAAATGGCCGATAAGGCCTGTTTAAGGAGGAAGTATGCTGGGTTTGAAAAAGCACCAATCAGCAAGAGTAGATACACTGGTAGGGCAAAATACAGAAGTTTTTGGTGATGTTATCTTCAGCGGAGGATTACATGTTGACGGCAAGATAGTTGGCAATGTACGGACACGAGACGAATCCGGAGGTACGCTCACTCTGAGTGAGCATGGCAGGATTGAAGGTGATGTTAAGGTATCTCATATTGTCCTGAATGGTGAAGTCAGGGGTGATGTATATGCTTATGAGCGGATAGAGCTGGCACCTCAGGCCAGGATACAGGGTAATGTATATTATAATCTACTCGAAATGGCGATGGGCGCCGAGGTGAATGGCAGTCTGGTTCATAAAGCAGGGCTCACGCAAGATGCTGTTTCTGAAAACAATATTGAGAATAATCTGCCGACGGAAATGCAGACAGCTGAATAATACTTGACTATTTTACTATGAATTAAGATAATCAGTGTGTTTTAGTGGTTGCTTATATTTTGTTTTCTCAACAGGGAGCGATATAATAGTTATAAGTGACCACCTCATCTTTCGGTTTTTCTGGAGTAATTTTATGGGTATCGAAGTTCAATTAGCCGTTTCGCCGGTCAAGGTAAGTGATAACGCCGCTGAAAAGGTCAAGCAGTTATTGAAAGAAGAGAATAACCCTGATCTGAAATTACGTGTTTATGTGACCGGTGGTGGATGCTCGGGTTTCCAGTATGGCTTCAAGTTTGACGATGAAGTTAATGAGGGAGACACGCATATCAATAAGAATGGTGTGTCTGTTGTTGTTGATCCAATGAGTTTCCAATATATTGCAGGTTCTGAGGTTGATTTTATCGATGACCTGGAAGGCGCGCGATTTGTTATTAATAATCCAAATGCAGCATCAACCTGTGGTTGTGGTGCTTCCTTCTCAGTATAGTTTCTGATTGTCATAGCAAAATAATGGCAAAGTTGCTGTAAGTGCATCTTTGCAGTATCAATGAATTCCCGGACTGGAGTTTTTTCATGAGTGAATATTTACCTGGCCTTGCAGGCGTTCCGGCGACCCAATCGAATATCTCAGACATCGATGGCAAAAAAGGAATATTGTCTTATCGGGGATATGCCATAGAGGAGTTGGCAAAATACAGTAGTTTTGAAGAAACAACACTGTTACTGCTGGATGGTGAGTTACCTACACCAGATGAGCTTAAATCATTTGATCTGCAGTTATGTGAGAATCGACGGATTAAATATAATGTTCGTGAACTCATGAGGAACTTACCTGCAACCGGGCATCCAATGGAGATGTTGCAAACTGCGGTGGCCAGTTTAGGGATGTTCTACCCCGGGCATGAATGTCTGACAGGTGGCGATACCTGCAATGACCTGAATTATATTCATAACATGACCGTTAAAATCATGGCGGGTATGGGTACGATGGTTGCCATGTGGGAACACATACGTAATGGCTATGACCCTGTGCCCCCTGATGAAAGCCTGAATTATTCCGAGAACTTTTTGTACATGCTAACGGGCAAGGAGCCCGATCCCTTGCTGGCAAAAATACTGGATGTTTGTTTTATCCTGCACGCAGAGCACACAATTAACGCATCAACATTTGCTGTTTTGGTAAACAGTTCTACGTTGGCGAGCCCGTATAGTGTAATTGCATCTGCGATTGGCGCATTATCCGGTCCATTGCACGGTGGAGCCAATCAACGTGTCGTTGAAATGCTGGATAAAATAGGTTCGCCCGATAAAGCAGAGGCTTTTATTTCCAGGAAACTCGATAATAAAGAGGTGATCTGGGGTATGGGTCATCGTGAGTACTCAACTAAAGATCCTCGCGCCAAAATTTTACAGGGGCTGGTTGATGAGTTGCTGGAGGTAAGGGGTGGCTATGTCAACCCGATGTTCGAAACGGCGAAAGTTGTCGAAAAAGTCTGTGAGGACAGACTGGCGGTAAAAGGCGTTTATGCCAATGTCGATTTTTATTCAGGAATTTTGTATGCTGAAATGGGTATTCCGGCTGACCAGTTTACAACGTTGTTTGCAATCGCACGAACTGCTGGATGGTTAGCGCATTGGCGTGAACAGCTGGTTGATAATCGCATCTTTAGACCCACTCAGGTTTATAGTGGGCAGGAATTACGCCCTTATGTGGCAATGAAAAAACGTTAAGATCATAAATGGCATTTTAATACGCAAGCTGTTTTATCGTTCCTGGCTGGCCGTCCCGTTATTTAAATTTCAAAAATCTTCAAGCAAGTTATTGAGAGTTAACACGCAAACACTTCTTATGTGTTCTGTGTGATTATTGTCTTTTGAGCATTGTCTGCGTATTGGTTTTTATTTATGGCAGATAGATGATCGCATCATATATTCATTGACACCATGATTTAATACGCTATAAAAGTAGATCAGGATATGTTTTTGTCCGGGTACTGCCGTTAAATAAATATAATTTAAAAATGGCCCGTTGACATAGCGTCAAAATAGCTGGCGCTTTAATTATAAGATAACTTCTGCTGACACCCGGCTTGGGGAAGATTTTGTTAAAAAAAGAGCATGAAATTAAACGGAAGTGTATTTTATGTCTGTTGATCATAAGCAGTATGATGACAGCCTGGCCTGTTAATATTAGCGCTAATGACATTGAAGTGCACATTGGTTTGCGAGCACACCGTGGTGTTGAGAAAGCAGTGAAGCGATGGCAGGCGACAGCGACAAGGTTATCACGAGATATCCCCGGTTATCATTTTAAACTAATACCTTTTACGATAAATAGCGAGTTGGATCAGGCCGTTACGCGGAATGAGTTCAGTTTTATTCTGACAAATCCGTCATCCACTGTTGAACATCAATTGCAGCGTGGCTTACGTCCTTTGTTAACCCTTGTCAATAAACGTCATGGTAAGGGTTATACCCGATTTGGTTCGGTAATTTTTACTCGTGCCGATCGCGCAGACCTTAACAGACTGACTGATCTGAAAGGCAAAATATTTATGGCGGTAGACAAGCGTGGCTTTGGTGGATGGCGTGTTGCATGGCAGGAGATTTTAAAGAATGGTGTTGACCCTTTAAGTGACTTCAGGGAGATGCGTTTTGCCGGTGGGCTGCAGGACAAGGTAGTTTATTCTGTGCGGGATGGTCTGGTCGATGCAGGATCAGTGCGAACTGACATGCTTGAGCGGATGGCTGCCAGAGGTGAAATAGATCTTTCCAGCTTTAAGGTGTTGGGGTTGAAGCAACATAATCATTTCCCTTTTTTTGTTAGTACAGCCCTTTTTCCCGAGTGGGCATTTTCCAAAACACGAAATACAGGCGATGATCTGGCGAAAAAAGTTAAGCAGGTCCTGTTGTCTATTCAGGCTGAGGATCAGGCAGCTAAAAATGGAAAGTATCTGGGGTGGGTGGATGCGCTGAATTATACGCCAGTCAAAAAACTGCTGGAAGAACTCAAATTAGGCCCTTTTCACGTTTCGAGATTTAATTTGCTGCCAAGTTTTTTAAGTCAGTACTGGCGTTATGTTGCTGCAGGAGTGACAGCTCTGTTATTGGTCATGTTTCTGGCTGTTTATTTGTTCAGTATAAATCGCAGAATGAACAGGATGCAGTTGCAAATAAGTGCTGATTCTGAAGGAAGGAAGAAGGTAGAAAATATCCTGATAGAGTTGGCCAGTCAGTCTGTCGATCGTACCCGGGGCATTGAGTTTTTCCGGGAATGTGTACAGGGGTTGGCACGTTTGTATGAGATGAAGCTGATTTTTATAATTTTAATAGATGAATTCGAGTCAGGCAGTTTACGCACTTACCTTGCCTTTGAAGACGGACATTTTGTAAAAAACAGGGATATTAATATTGAAGAGTCACTCTGTTATGGGTTGCTGAAAAATGAATTTGAGTTAATTTCTTCAGGTGTTAGGTCACAGTATCCCGGAAATAAATTGCTTGAAAGTATCAACGCGAACAGTTTTTTTGGCTCAGTGCTAAAGTCCTCTTCAGGCAAGGTATTGGGTGTTATTGCGATGCTGGATGACAGGGAATTGAATATACCTGAATGGCAAAAACCAGTGCTAAGAATATTTGCAAATCGTATCGGACTTGAGTTGCAGAGAATCAGGGACGAAGATGAAATGCGTGGGTTGACAGATAAAATAACCTGGCATAGTGGCCATGATCCAATGACGCGGCTAGTCAACCGGCATAACTTTGAAATTTATTTGTCAGAGGCGATAAGTCGACTGGAATACACAAAAAAAATACATTTATTGTTTCACCTCGGGCTTGATAATTTTTCTCTGGTAAATCAGACATGCGGGCATCTGGCGGGTAATGAGTTATTAAAGCAGTTATCAAATCAGCTCAAAACAATCATGGGTGATAAGGATGTTATCTGTCGTATGGGAGGAGACGAATTCGGAATTCTGGCGCTGGACTATGACGAACGACAGGTGGTTCAACTTGCAGAGAAGGTACTGGATTTTACGCGAGTATATCATTACCGATGGAAAAATAATGACTTTGATATTACAGCAAGTATCGGCGTTGTGGTGTTGGCTGATGCACGTATGAGTGTTAATTCTGCGTTGAATTGTGTCGATACAGCGCGATATGTTGCCAAAGATAATGGCGGAGACCAGTATTGTATTTATGAAGAAAAAAGTCATCAGGCACATTTACGCAAGAGTGAAGCGCAGTGGGTAGAAGACTTGAAGTATGCCTTGAAAGAAGAAAATTTTACTTTGTATCAGCAAAGGATTCGACCGCTTCAGGCACATGAAGCCAGCAAAAATCATGTCGAAATATTATTAAGAATGAAGTCTCGCAGTGGCGATTTGTTATTGCCAGGAAACTTCATTGAAGCGGCTGTCAGGCACAAGTTGATGCCAGTAATAGACAGGTGGGTAATTGAAAATGTTTTTCGTTTTATCCAGGCAAGTAATAATAAAGGCAGCTCTGGATGCCTTTATTCAATAAATTTGTCTGCACAAACGTTGAAGGACGTAGGGTTTCTGGAGTTTTTAGAGAAAAATCTACAGCAATATAATGTTTCTGCCAATGATATATGTTTTGAGATAGCTGAAGCCTCTGCAATTAATTATTACTCCGTGTCGGTGGACTTTATCAGGCATCTTCGCAGGATTGGTTTTCGCATTGCGCTGGATAATTTTGGCTCTGGACTTTTATCATATGTCTATATAAAAAATATGCCGCTGGATTACATTAAGCTGGATGGAGCTTTTGTAAGAGGTATAGACCAGGACTCGTTAAATAAGGCAATTGTTGATGCGACTGCAAAAATAGGTCGTGATATGGGTATTAAAACAATTGCAGTATGGGTGGAAAATGAAATTATACTAAATCAGTTGATGTCTTCGGGTGTTGATTTTGTGCAGGGTTATGCGATAGGGGAGCCTGAGCCCTTACCCGGGTAGATTCCTCCTAGTATAACCGCTGAGCGAGCTCCGGTGACTGATGGTAAGTTACCTGTTTGTCCTTGCAGGGTGTTCTTTGCCAGCCAGGCAAAGGTAATCGCTTCTACCCAGTCTGGATCTATATTCAGATGCTGAGTATCTTCAATCGAAATATCCTTTGCTTCTGCACGCAGAGCAGACATGAGTACAGGATTATGACAGCCTCCTCCACAGACAAAGATGGCGTCTGTATCCGGTGCGTTTTTTCTGATCGCATTGATGATGCTGGTCGCAGTGAGTTGGCATAGCGTTGCCTGTATGTGTTCGGCTTCAATATTCCCGTTGATTAAATAAGAGCGTAACCAGTCAAGGTTGAAGTATTCACGCCCGGAACTTTTGGGTGCAGGTCTTGAAAAATAATCATCACTTAACAATGATTGTAGTAATGCATCGTCCACGCTACCTGCTGCAGCAAAAGTGCCGTGAGTATCCATAGGTTTCCCTTTGTGTAGTAGTGTCCACTGGTCCATTAACGTATTGCCGGGGCCGGTATCAAAACCGGTGACAGTGCGGTGCTTGCTCGCAGGCAATATAGTAATATTGGCAATGCCACCAATATTCAAAATGACGCGATTTTCCTTGTCAGAGTGAAAGGCATGATGGTGGAATAAAGGGACCAGTGGCGCGCCTTCACCTCCGGCGGCTATATCACGGCGCCTGAAATCGGCAACAGTAGTAATGCCGGTTTTTTCGGCAATGATATTCGGGTCACCAATTTGTAAAGTGTAAGGGTATTTACCATGAGGGGAATGGAAAACAGTCTGACCATGACTGCCAATGGCCAGGATATTTTTTTTGTCGAGTTGACATTCAGCTAATAAATTCAAGGCAGCATCAGCCATCAGTCGACCAATAGCAACATCACTTTTTGCGACGTCATGCAGGTTGGCTGACTTACCATCGGCGCACAGTCGATGAATATCGTTAGTGATTTTATCCGGTATAGGAAAAGTGGTGGCGCAGTGCAGGCGAACCTGATTATTGGCAGTATCAATAAGTGCGCAGTCAATAGCGTCAACGCTGGTGCCAGACATCAGGCCAATATAATACTCAGGGCCATTAGCCTGTGCGCTCACTGTGTGTTTAGTGCCAGGGTGTTATGTTTGATCAGGTTGAGCTGGCTAACCAGTTCCTGTGCTTTCTTTTTAAAGTTAGCGCGGTATTGCTTAGGCAGGGATGATGCTTTAGGTAAGCGTATCGTTAGTGGATTACGATGTACACCGTTCAGGCGAAATTCATAATGCAGGTGAGGCCCGGTTGCCAGTCCTGAGCTACCAACGTAACCAATAATCTGTCCTTGTTTAACGCGTGAGCCATATCGGGCGCGCCGGTTAAAGCTGTTCATATGTGCATAAAGCGTATTGTAAGCAGTTCCATGTTTAATAATAACGGTTCTGCCATATCCACCTTTACGTCCTTTGAATACAATGCGCCCATCACCTGTTGCCTTGATCGGCGTGCCACGACGCGCGGCATAGTCAACACCTTTATGAGCGCGAATTCGATTCAGGATAGGGTGTTTTCGCCCCAGACTAAAGCGAGAACTGATGCGTGAGAAATCCACCGGTGTGCGAAGAAAGGCTTTGCGCATACTGCGGCCATTGGGCGCGTAATACTGGCTGCGACCATTCTTGTCAGTAAAGCGAATGGCGCGGTAAGCGTGTCCCCGATTGGTAAATTCGGCAGCAATAATATCACCGTCACGAATTTTTTTATCATCAAGATAAATTTCTTCGTAAATGACGGTAAAGTGATCACCTTTACGAATATCCAGCGCAAAGTCGACATCCCAGCCAAAAATATTAGCCAGTTGCATGGTCATATTGTCCGTCATGCCAGCAGCCTGGGCGGCCAGAAACAGAGAATGATTAATGTGGCCACTGGAATGGGTAATGCGTCTTTCGAGCTTGCGGGTGATGATGCTGGCCTGGAAACTGCCGTCTGAACGACTAATATTAAGGCTCTTTGAGATATTAAACTGGTAAATCAATTTTTTCAGTTGTTGCTTTTCATTTATCAAAAAACGTATTTTGTCGCCTGGCAACACGCGCGTTAATCGCCTGGTATTTTTGTTCAGATGAACAATCTGATGCAGGACTTTCGGGCTTAATTTCAACCGGTCAAAAATTTGCGCCATGTTGTCGCCAGACCTGACCTTTACCGTATGCCATTTCCCTGAAGACACCTTTTGTGATTGCGCTTTGTTTTTCATCGGGCGCAGTATTGAATTGATTTGTGGTTCGGCAGGCAGAGGGAGTGCTTCTATAATGCGATCAGGTGTACGTTCCTGATGTGTTGGTGTCGTAACCGTTTCGATCTGTTTGCTGATTGGCGGCAGTGTGGATTTTTTTGCATCAGCATTATCCGATATCAGGCTGATGGCAATGAAAATAGTAACAGCAACAACAGATAACAAGAGTAAATGCAGCTTTCCAGACCAGAGAAGACGGCCTGTTGTTGAATGTTGCTCAGATAAAAACTTATAGTCGTGTCGCATGAATAACGTCTAATCTACGGAATTTACTTACTTTTATGCTTAACTGTAGCGGTCTTTGATGTTCGGGTCAATGGCACGGGCGGCTTTCTTTAATGAATTGGAATTCATTGCGTATTTCGCGTATCTTCTTTGCCTCGGAAAAAGGTTCAGTATTTACAGGGCAAACTATGACAAATCATCAGGATTCATTGGCGATCATCAGGCGAGGTGCGGATGAAATCTTGCTTGAGGCCGATCTTATAGAAAAGCTGAAAACAGGCAAATCTTTACGTATTAAAGCCGGATTTGATCCGACAGCGCCAGATTTGCATCTGGGGCACACGGTATTAATAAACAAGCTTCGTCAGTTTCAGGATCTGGGGCATGAAGTTATGTTCCTGATCGGTGATTTTACCGGCATGATCGGCGATCCTACAGGAAAAAGTGCAACGCGCCCGCCATTAACGCGAGACCAGGTGATCGATAATGCCAAAAGCTATGAGCAGCAGATATTCAAAATTCTGGATCCTGAAAAAACACTGGTGATGTTTAATTCCAGCTGGATGAACGAAATGTCAACTGCAGATTTGATTGCGCTAACGGCCAAACATACTGTCGCGCGTATGCTGGAGCGTGATGACTTCAGTAAGCGCTATAAATCTGGCCAGTCCATCTCTATTCATGAATTTCTCTATCCGTTAATTCAGGGGTACGATTCAGTCGCGATGAAAGCCGATGTTGAGCTAGGCGGCACGGATCAGAAATTTAACTTGCTGGTCGGGCGCCAGTTACAGGAAGCCTATGGTCAAAAACCCCAGGTCGTGATGACTATGCCTATTCTGGAAGGACTGGACGGAGTACAAAAAATGTCCAAGTCACTGGGTAACTATATTGGTATAGATGAAGTGCCTGATGAGATGTTTGGTAAAATCATGTCTATATCAGATGACCTGATGTGGCGTTATTTTGAGTTGCTCAGTTTTCGTCCGCTGGCTGAAATTGAACAATTCAAGCTGGATATCGAGGCAGGCAAAAACCCGCGTGACATTAAATTCCTGTTATGTGAAGAAATTATTGAGCGTTTTCATGATCAGGATGCGGCTACAAAGGCACGTGAAAATTTTATCGCCCGTTTTCAGAAAGGCGCGATGCCGGACGAAATGCCGGAGTTCGAGTTTCAGGCGAATGATGAAGGTATCGCAATCGCAAATTTGCTGAAAGATGCCGATTTGGTCAAAAGCACTTCGGAAGCCATGCGCATGATCAAGCAGGGAGCGGTCAGGATTGATGGTGAAAAGCTTGAGGATTCCAGGCTGGTGATCAAGGCCGGGGCACAGCATGTCTATCAGGTAGGTAAGCGTCGTTTTGCCCGCGTATCAACGACTTGAGGGAAGTTTCCTTGCGTGTTAAACGTCCTGCAATGAGGCGTGTTTAAATCGATTGTAATAAAATAGACATAAAGTTTGCTAAATACCTTAGTTCTACCCTAGGATGTATTAAATACTTATGTAACAGGAATTACTGATTAATTCATTCTTCGTCATTCCATCGGAGGCGGGAATACAGCTCGTCATGATGATGCTATTGGAATGCTGATTAATCTGATTCCGTTAGTGATGCGCTGATATGGATATCATGGGGGAAAGATGGCGGTAACTGATCAACAGGCAAGTCGTTACACTGAAATATCACCTGCACAATTCAGGCGTAAATTTCGTAATCTGATTCTTCTGGCCTGGAATTTGCCTCCGGTAATAGGTCTGTCGTTTATTGCGTTTATTGGTATTTTGTCACCTAAACAAGTTCTGGATATCCTGATTACCCCCACCGAGCCCTTGTATATCATTGGCTGGATTTTTTTCTCATTATGGTATTTTCCTCGTCTGATAAGACCCATTACTGATTGCGTGGGTCAGCAAGACTGTGGTGCTGAATTGAGTCAACGGGCATTAGTGGTGTTGCGTAACTTTCCGCTGAAATTCTGGGGCATATTTTTATTCTATCTGGCACTGGCACCCGCATCAGTTTTATTGAGCGCTGAATACTTTACCGACTATGTTGCTCAGCCAGTCGACTGGTTTCGTATTCAGCTCATTGCGTTGATTGTGTCTATTATAGTTGGCTTGCCTATATTTTTCATGATCTACGATTTATTCGGACATGCTTTTTCAGGTATTGTACTTAAGCGTCCCTACGTTTCATTGAAGGTCAAGGTGTTTATGATCGGCGCGCTTGTTCCTCTGCTGATCGATACCATGCTGGTACAGTATTTCTGGACGCGTACCGGTTTTTTTGAAACAGAAACTTTTTTTGTCTGGCTGGCACTTGAGGTTCTGGCAATTATCGGTAGCCTGATATTCGTCCATAGTATTGGCCAGTCCCTGTCGCCGTTACAGCAATTAATTTCGTATTCAAACAATGATGCGATGCCTGATGTAGATAAACTCAGACCAAAGTCCACGGATGAGATGGGTATTTTAACAGCAGACTATTCGCACTTGTTACGGGATATGCGTCAGAGTGAGCAGCTTTACCGCCAGCTTGTCGAATCAACTAATTCCATTCCCTGGGAACTGGATCTGGATACCTGGCGCTTTACTTATGTTGGGCCGCAAGCCATAGCCATGCTCGGGTATCCGGTGGAAGACTGGTATCAGGAAGCGTTCTGGCAGGCGCATATCTATCATGAAGACAAAGAAGATGCGGTTTCATATTGTGTGGCATCTACCGGGCGTGGTGAAGACCATGAATTCGAATACCGTATGGTGGCAGCTGACGGGCGGTTAGTATGGATAAAAGATAGCGTTAACATTATTACTGAAGAGGGTAAGCGAACCAAACTGCAAGGTTTTATGTTTGATATCACTCAGCATAAACAGGCGCAGGAAGCATTAAGTCAGTCGGAAGAAAAATTCTCCCAGGTATTTCATGCAAGCCCGGTGGCGATTTTAATCAGTGATATGAATGATGGTCGTGTGATAGATGTTAATCATGCATTTGAACATCTGTTTGCCTATAACTTGCAAGAGATTGAAGGGAGAACAACCCGTGAATTTGGTTTGTGGTTGCACCCGGAGGATCGTGAGCCCATGGTCGAGCAAGTCAGGGCTCGTGGTTATCTTGTTGATGAAGTACGTGTTTTGCTGAGTAAGCATGGAGAGCAGATACAATGTCAGTTTGCGGTGCACCCGATTGAGCTTGATGGTGAAAACTGTCTGATTACCGTTTTTCAGAATGTGACGCAACGTACACGTGTTGAAGATTCAATCAAGGCATTGGCCAGGAGCAGTTCGGTGTTGGTTTATGAGGAGTTTCTGCGTGAAGCAGTCAGAAGTCTTGCTCAGGTTTATCACTCGAAATTTGCGTTTATCGGACGCCTGTTGCCAGACAAACAACGTGTGAAGACGCTCGTGGTTTGGGGGGGTGAAGGTTATGTTGAGAATTTTGTTTATGAACTGAAGGGGACGCCCTGCAAGGATATTATGGATTTCAGTAAAGAACTGATTCCATCCGATGCGTGGAAGCTATACCCGGATGACGCTTTATTGAAACAAATGGGTGTAGAAAGTTATTTTGGTGCGCCCTTGTTGTCGTCAAAGAATGAATTGCTGGGGTTGATATCAGTCATGGATACAAAGCCGATGGAGCTGGAGAACTGGGTTGAGCCAATATTGGGGCTGTTTGCGGCACGCATAGCGGCAGAAATAGAGCGCCAGGACATTAATGAAGAACTTGAATTACACCGGCATCATCTGGAAGACCTGGTGAGTCAGAGAACAGCAAAAATGGATCAGTTAAACAGGGAGCTGGAGTCATTCAGTTATTCAGTATCACATGATCTGAGAGCGCCATTGCGTTCTATCAGTGGTTTCACACAAGCGTTGATGGAAGACTATGGGGAGCAATTTGATGCTGAAGGCCAGGATTACCTGAACAGGGTCTGTAATGGTGCTAACAGAATGTCTGGCCTGATAGATGATCTGCTCGACCTGTCCCGCGTGACACGATCCGAAACAGATATGCAGCGTGTCGACTTGAGTCTGCTGACCGGTAGTGTCGTAAGAGATTTGCGTGAACGAGAGCCTGGCAGGCAAGTGACGATTAAAATTCAGGATAATATGCAGGTTGTTGCTGACAAGCACCTGTTGAGAATTCTGCTGGATAATCTGATCGGGAATGCGTGGAAATACACGAGTAGGTCACAAGATGCCAGAATTGAAATTGGTTCTGTAGCGAATGATGAACTTGAAACCTATTTTATCAGAGATAATGGCGTTGGTTTTGATATGAAATATGCCGGTAAATTATTTGGCGCATTTCAGCGCTTACACCAGAAAGGCGAATTTGAAGGTACCGGGATTGGTCTTGCAACTGTACAGCGTGTTATCAGTCATCACTCCGGAAAAATATGGGCTGAGGCTGAACCCGATAAAGGCGCTACATTCTTTTTTACCTTACCGGGTGATGCTTTATCATGAGCAGGAGATAACAGGTATTTGTTACCATGCGTACCCGTATTCAGCATCCTTTTCTGTTGGTAATGTTGTTACTGATACTGGCCGGCATCATGTCGAGTATTTATATTTCACGCCTTCAAATTGATCATCATATGACAGACTTGTAGGAAAATTTGTTGCGCGTGCTTCATTTGACAAAAAGCTGGAGTCTGCAAAATATTGCAGGCTTGCTGGATATTCTGATTCATGGCCTGCAATTGCAACAGGCGTCGAATACGTAATTACACT
>Ga0316206_1001829_pt1 | contig 16643 bp, 15 predicted proteins | sample 6monthpyrite_MG_FD_204942 | JGI IMG/M metagenome (GOLD analysis project Ga0316206, IMG submission 204942) | Microbial mat bacterial communities from mineral coupon in-situ incubated in ocean water Damariscotta River, Maine, United States -... | ecosystem: Environmental > Aquatic > Marine >... | reverse complement strand
AATTAAGTCTCTTTCAAATAAAAGTATTCCTATGATAATTGGTGATGGTTTTCATTCAGCAGGGTTTGTTAAAGCAAAACTTTTAAATCATGAGATAGCTATCACGACAGGGCCAGCAAGTGTTGCACGGATTGCAGGCTCACCTCTTGTGCCCTTTTTTATGGTTGGGCCACCGAATGATTTGACGGTTGTATTTAAAGAACCTATCTGGGTGAATAACTCGGGTGATACTAACAAAGATTTAGAGGAAGCGAATGCAGTATATGTCGGCCATCTTGATATGTACATTAGGGAAAATATACCTACCTGGCAACACTGGGAATTTGATCATATCTTAGAGTTAATGAAATCATCACTGGATCGCTCACTTGCTGAAAGACTACATATTTAGAAATATATTACTAGCAACCATATATTTCTGGTTAAAAAATACGAGTGAATACCAATAACATCAAAAAATACATATTTTATGTATTTTCAGTGTTGGATTCATAACACTTTTCTATACTCAAATTAATTCTGAAAGAACTATTTTTCTGCAAAGTATGTAGACCACATACTCCAGTAAAATGCTTCAAACTTAAAACAGTCAGTTTGAACTTGAAACAAATCGCGATAATTAGAATGTATTAAAGATATTTTTCTTTTAGTTTCTTTGTTGCTTTATTCCAATGAATCGCCATTTCATCAATAGGCGTAAGATCGAGTTCTTTACCACGACTAATAACTCTTGCTAATTGAAATTGATAAATTTTAGCTATTTCAGAAATCGATTTTATGTGTTGAATCGTTTCTTCAAGATCGGTTTCGCCTTGTTCGCTTAGCCAATTTAAGTAATTAGCTGCAAGCTCATAACACGCACCAAATTGGCGGAAGGTTGCAAAGGAGTATTGATGAAAGGTTTCTAAGCCTTCATTGCGAAGCCAGTCTAGATCTTTAATGAATTTAGTCTTAAAGGATTCGAATGGATTTTTTTCTGGCAATAGATGTAGTTGTTTAGTTAACAAATCTAACGATGTTGATAAAATCTGTTCCTGTGAGGTTTTTGAGCTATTGCGTAATTTAGCTATCTCAACATATGGAGATAATATCGTTGGATCGGGCTGTCCTTTCAAATGAAAAACGTCGAGAAAATCATCTCCCGTTAAGTGATAATAGGCTTGGCCATGAAAATATCCTAAGAATTGATTTTCAATATCGATCTCTAAAACGGCTACCGTTGATTTAACATGGGCTAGTTTATAAGCCATACCTACAGTATCAGGGAGATAAAAAGAATCGAGTTCTACAAGCACAGGTCGGCCTTGTAAAACTTGTTCTTCAATATGTTGTGTGAGTGGTTGCCAAATTTGGAGCTCTTGAACATCTATACCGTAGAGCTCGTATAGATCGGCTAAGGGAAATTTAAAAAATGTCCATTGATCACCTTCGAAATCGATTGCTAATGTATACGGCATTGCTGCAATAGGTTCGTGGCCAAGCGAATGGAGGAGCTCGATCCAAATATCGACATAGCAATTGGTTTCAGCCCAATCACGTTCTTGTGAATGAATTCTATGACGAAGATAGTTTTCAGGATTAAGTTGTAAAATTTGTTGCCTCATAAACTTAATATTTGTTTAACTTCTTTTGGCCATTTGTCTGTGTCAAAACCATGTTTCTTTAGCAGGGCAAGTGTAATTCTCTCTAATCCAAAACCAACACAAGCAGTGTGAGCTTTTTCGCCATCGGGTGTAGTTATATTGAATTCAGTCCCAAAGTGATCCATATGATAGTTGCTTGACGTAATTGCTGTCAGTTTTTCTGTTGAGGCTATGGGCGCGACTAATTCATATTTAAGCTCTTGTTCTTTTTGAGTTGCTGCCATTACACGTCCACCTCGACCAAAGAAAGGATCGTTAGCAACTATGGGTTCGACATCAAGACCTACCGAAAGTAACATTTCTTCAGCTTTTTTTAACCAGTAGTTACGATGATTTAGAGCTTGTTCTGGTGTGCCGAGTTTTACATATTCTCGCTGCCTGAAAATTTGCATACGAGCAGGGTCAGGGGAAGGCTCATGCCTAAAAACAAAGGCACGTAAATCAACTAATCGACCATCTTCTGGCAACACGGTATCTTTAGCTGTTGGATAGAGAGGATAACAAGCGGCAGGAACCATCATAGTATCGGTTGCATCAAGTTCTTCAGTCCAATCTTTTCCATCTTGTTTTTTTTGAACCATTTTAATATGGTCTCTCTCTTTTCCATGAAAGCTATGTATGGAACCCATAAGATCAGGGAATGTTTCAATGTGATCAGTCGATAAGTAAGTTTCTCTGTTTATAATGGGCGGGAAGCGTACGACTTCAGGTTTTAGCTCTTTTCCCATAAGCGTTACATACTGCTCGAAAGCTTCGATAATACCTTCAAACCGACCACTGAGGCCATAAACACCTTGTACGCCCGAGGGTAATAACAGACCAGCAGTTACTAACTCATGCTGGTACTTTAAATATGCTTCATCGAGAACTTCTTGAGATAAACACATTTAAATTTCCTCTTTATGCATGAGTAGTAATGTAGCGTTATGAAGCATAATGCGATCGTTATTAACCATTAATATCGTCCCATAGGCATCACGAATATGCCGGCTTAAACTTCCTTTTGAGTTGTTTCGATAACTTGAAATTCCGGCAATCAGCATGGCTTTCCCAACGATATCAATAATGAGTTGTGAGCTAGAAATTTTAATGTTGTTAACGCGTATTCCAAAACCGAAATTGGTGAAAGCATTACTGTCTTTATTTTCCAATAAATCTTGATACTCATCGAGTGTCACGCTGATGTTATGGCGCATTGTTTGTAATACGCTATCAACTTCCCCTAAGCGAATAGCCGATATAGGCGGCATTTCGATATTTTGCATGGCTGCTTTTTTCACAGCTTTGCGAGCAATATTTACCGCATCAGCGGCGATACCACTCCATAATGAAGCCCAAGTAAGATGAGCAAAGGGGTGCATTGTTTCGCTGAGAATATCTGCAAAAGGGACGGGAAATATTTGGTCTGTTTTACCACTAGAAGTTACATTAAAACCAGAACTACAGGTTCCTCTAAAACCTAAAGTATCCCAGCTCGATATAGGTTCTAGTTTACATTGTTCCTTATGTACTAAGACATGTACTTGGTCGCTTTTTGCGGCATCGGGATTTCGTCGAGCTGTAATTAAGATATCATCAGCATCAATACCATAGGAAATGACCGGTGCTTTTTTGTTTAATTTGAAAGAATCACCATCAATTTCTACAGCGCAGATGCTCGAACGCAAGTCTCCACCAACACCAATTTCAGTGGTTGCTGAGGCCATTAACCGTTGCTCAGCAACGAGTTTCTTTATATACGATTTAAAATATTCTGACTCGCTTGCATGATTAACAACACATGCAACTTGGATCATGTGCATTGAGTAGATCATTGCACTTGAACCACAATAGTGACCTAAAATTTCGCAAATTTTTGATATTTGAATTACATCGAGTCCCATACCGCCGAGAGCTTTAGGGACATAGGCGCTAAGTAGTTTTAGCTCTTTAAGTGCGTTAATAGATTCGAGCGGGAAACGAGCATTATTATCGACATCATCAGCATTAAGTGAGATTACACTGCAGCCAATCTTATGAATTTCTGATTTTAACTTGTTGAAATCATCTGACTTAAGTGATGCTTTCTTTGACATCGATAGGATCCTTGTTAACGGTGTTAAATAGTTATTTTTTTTTAATCATTCAATTCTTCGAGGGCATCTGTAATTGAATCAATACTGCTAAAAGTTTTTCGGCTAAGCATCGAATCAGGAAATTCCACGTCAAATTCATCTTCAAGGGCAAGCATTAAGCCAACCGTAGCAAGTGACGTTAATCCGGCATTATATAAATCGCTATCATCATCTAGAGAGCTTACCTCCGTTGATAAGCGACCATGTTGTTCGAGGATGTATCTAACCTTCTCGGTACTCATTTTCTGTTTATCCTAAAGCTTATGTTAATTACAGAATAACAACGTATTCAACTTATTTACCATTATAAGCGTGCATCGTACGCTCCTTTCGGAAGCACGTTCTTAACATCAAATAAAACATGGTTTTGCTTGCCATAATCTCGTAATTTTACGCCAAGCTCCACGAATTCCCTATGAGCTACTGCCAATAAAATAGCATCATATTTACCTTCAGTAAGTGATGGTATGAGATCGATACCATACTCCTCTTTAGCTGCACTTGCGTTTACCCATGGATCGTAAACATCAACATTTGCATGATAAGAAGCAAATTCCTCTACAATATCAATTACTCGCGTATTTCGAAGATCCGGGCAATTTTCTTTGAAAGCTAAACCAAGAATAAGAATATTGGCATCAACTACATGGATTCTGTCTCTAGTCATCATTCTAATGACTTGCTCGGTAATATAAGAGCCCATTCCGTCATTAATTCGTCTACCTGCAAGGATAACTTCAGGATAATAACCCACTGATTGAGCCTTATGTGTGAGGTAGTAGGGGTCAACACCAATACAATGTCCGCCAACTAAACCGGGGCGAAAATTTAGAAAATTCCATTTAGTTCCTGCGGCTTCTAATACATCTAGCGTATCAATATCCATTCGGTTGAAAATGATTGCGAGTTCATTTATGAGGGCAATATTAAGATCTCGTTGAGTATTTTCAATTACTTTAGAGGCTTCAGCAACTTTGATACTTGATGCCTTATGAGTACCTGCGGTAATGATTTTGTTATACAAATCATCGACAAAGGTGGCGATTTCATCAGTCGACCCAGCGGTGACTTTGAGTATATTCGTTACTCGATGTTCTTTATCGCCTGGATTGATACGTTCTGGGCTATATCCAGCAAAGAAATCTGTATTAAACTTTAATCCCGATACTTCCTCAATGATCGGAATACAGTCATCTTCTGTAGCGCCTGGGTAAACAGTTGATTCATATATGACGATATCGCCTTTCGAGATGATTTTTCCAATTGCGGTAGAAGCACTAATGAGAGGCGTTAGATCCGGAAGCTTATAGTCATCAATTGGTGTTGGTACGGTAATAATGTATACATTTGAGCTTTTTAATGCCTTAATATCGGTAGTGAAGCTAAGCTTCTTGGCTTCAGAGAGTTCCTCAGTGCTTGTTTCTAACGTTGAATCTGACCCTGCCATTAATTCTTTAATTCTCGCCTCATTTAAATCATACCCCACAGTGTCAAAAAGTTTGCCGAACTCGACAGCCAGCGGTAGGCCAACATATCCTAAGCCTATTATTGCTATTTTTGTGTTTTCCATGAGGTGCACTATAAACTCCTGCTTATTAATTGGTATAATTTGCTCTTAATCTTCTAACCTGTGATACTTTTTTTGCTTAAATAGCGATCAACAGACTTCGTATTTATTATACAATAGTTATCTTATTGAATAATATAAGTATATTAACTAAAATGATTTAACTTTTATAGTCTAATCAAGATATCTTTAAATTAAGCGATTGTTCATTCTAAAGTTAGATATCAATCGGTTTGTAAATAACACACTCTAAAATGTATTCGTAACATTTTACGAAAAAGATCTAATTTTGAAGGAAGCCAAGTGGATTCAATCCGTATCTTTAAGCATTATGTAAGAATCCCATTTATTTTATTAGGAATCGGTGAGTTTTTTATACTGTGCCTGTCTGTTTCAGCGGCAGGTTTTATCATTTTTGACCAAAGTGCTGAACAATTTTCAGAATACTTTGACACCTCCTTATTAAGTGCAATTATTTACTCCATTATTATGACTCTCTCGATGGTCTCGATTGGTTTGTATCAAGCACGGCTCCGCGAAGGTATCTTAGGCTTTTTATTACGCTTATCTGCTGGGTTATTTATTGGTACTGTCGTTCTTTCATTAGTCTTTTACGTATTCCCCTCTTTATTTCTTGGTCGGGGCGTATTGCTGCTGGCTGAGGTTATTTCGTTTATAGGTATTGCATTAGTCAGGAATATTATTTATTTCAGTGGTTCAAAAATATTTAAAAAGCGAATTTTAGTTTTAGGTGCAGGAAAGCGAGCAGCATCGATTACTGAACTCAGACGTAAAAGTGATCAGGTTGGATTTAGCATTATTGGTTATGTTCATGTGCGAGGTGAAAAAGATATTGTCGATGATAGTAAAATAATTTATTTAAACTCGTCTCTCCTGGACCTTTGCATAAAAGAAGATATTGATGAAATAGTATTGGCAATTAACGATCGTCGCAAAACGCTGCCTATGTCTGAATTGTTAGATTGTAAAATGAGCGGAGTAGATATGGTTGATGTCTTGCAATTTTTTGAAAGAGAAACAAGTAAGATTAAGCTTGACCATCTTCACCCTAGTTATCTGTTGTACTCTGATGGTTTTCAACAAGGTATTGCCCGACAAAATATTAAAAGACTATTTGATGTAAGCATTAGCGGATTATTTTTATTATTGACTTGGCCAATTATGGCACTTACTGCACTATTAATTATGTTAGAAAGTGGTTTAAAACAACCTATATTGTATCGACAAGTTAGAGTGGGTGAGGATGGTAAGCCGTTTCAAGTTTTAAAATTTCGCAGCATGCGTACTGATGCAGAAAAAGACGGTAAAGCTCAATGGGCAGTTAAAAATGATACACGTATTACAAAGGTAGGTGGTTTTATTCGAAAAGTTCGAATTGACGAAATGCCGCAGATTTTTAATGTTTTCAAAGGTAATATGAGTTTTGTTGGACCTCGCCCTGAACGACCGGAGTTTGTAGGAGAATTAAGTGATAAAATACCTTACTTTAGCGAAAGACATCGAATAAAACCCGGAATTACTGGCTGGGCTCAATTGTCGTACCCATATGGCGCTTCCGAGAAAGACTCATTAGAAAAACTTCAGTACGATTTGTATTATGTCAAAAATCATAGTTTATTCTTAGATTTTTTAATTTTGTTGCAAACGGTAGAAGTTATTTTATTTTCTCGTGGCGCACGATAACAATTGTATTCTACGTAGTAGTTTTCACATATAAGAAAAAGAGGCTCAATGTATATTTTAGGTATTTCTGCTTACTATCATGATAGTGCAGTTGCGTTAATTAAAGATGGTGAGATAATCGCTGCAGTACAAGAAGAACGTTTTACTCGTAAAAAACATGATGCTGGATTTCCCTTAAATGGAATTGATTATTGTTTAGCTGAAGGCGGTATAAATTTAAAAGATTTAGACTCAATTGTTTTTTATGATAAGCCACTAATAAAATTTGAGCGACTATTAGAGACATATTTAGCTTATGCACCGAAAGGATTTCGCTCATTTTTGGCTGCAATGCCAGTGTGGTTAAAAGAAAAATTATTTCTTAAAACGACACTTAAAAAAGAATTTTCAAAAATTGCTGGCTGCAAAGAATCTGAATTACCTAAACTATTGTTTGCTGGTCACCATCAATCGCATGCAGCATCAGCGTTTTACCCGAGCCCTTATAATAAAGCGAGTGTACTTTGTCTCGATGGCGTTGGCGAGTGGGCAACAACAACCTGTTGGAAAGGGGAAGGGAATCAGTTAAAACTTTTATGGGAAATTGACTTTCCTCATTCTTTGGGACTTTTATACTCAGCATTTACTTATTACACTGGTTTTAAAGTTAATTCTGGTGAATATAAGTTGATGGGCTTAGCTCCCTATGGCGAACCAAAGTATGTCGATTTAATTCTTGAACATCTTATTGATTTAAAAGCAGACGGGACATTCAGACTAGATATGTCGTACTTTAATTATGCGACAGGACTAACGATGACAAACAATAAGTTTGCAAAATTGTTTGGTGGTCCAGTTAGGAAGTCTGAGACTGATATCAGCCAAAAAGAAATGGACTTAGCACGCTCAATACAAGCGGTAACAGAAGAAGTTGTTTTACGGTTAGCGCGTAGCATACACAAGGAACAAGGTGGAGATAGCTTATGCCTTGCTGGCGGCGTGGCATTAAATTGTGTCTCTAATGGTCGCTTGCTACGTGAAGGCCCCTTTAAAAATGTTTGGATTCAACCTGCGGCTGGCGATGCGGGTGGATCATTGGGTGCAGCACTGGTAACTTGGTACGATCATTATAATAACGCCCGTAAAGAAAATGTAAACGATTCGATGAAGGGCAGTTATCTAGGGCCCCAATCATCTGAATCAAGTATTGTTTCATATTTAAACTCGGTTAATGCTAAATATGATATTCAATCTGATGATGTGTTGATGCCAAAACTAGCATCAATTTTAGCAAGTGAAAATGTTGTAGGTTGGTTCCAGGGAAGAATGGAATTTGGACCGCGATCTTTAGGTGGTAGATCAATAATTGGTGACCCTCGAAGTAAAAAAATGCAATCTGTTATGAATTTAAAAATTAAATACCGTGAGTCCTTTCGTCCTTTTGCACCAGCAGTTTTAGCTGAAAGGGTGAGTGATTATTTTGAACATAAATCATCGAGCCCCTACATGTTAATGGTTGCTCCAATTGTTGAGTCACGACGACTTAAAATGTCTAAAGAAGAGTCCTCGTTATTTGGAATAGAGAAATTAAAAATTAATCGTTCAGACCTGCCTTCGATAACCCATGTAGACTATTCAGCTAGAATTCAAACGGTACATAAGGAAACTAACCCACGCTTTTATTCGTTAATTAAGAATTTTGAACAACAAACTGATTGCGCTGTTCTTGTAAACACTTCATTTAATGTTCGAGGTGAACCTATTGTGTGCACCCCTGAAGATGCATATCGTTGTTTTATGCGCACAGAAATGGATTACCTAGTGTTAGAAAATGTAATACTAGATAAACGCGAGCAACCCGAGTGGGCGAAAGACGAAAGCTGGCGTGATGAGTTTGAACTAGATTAAGGCCGTCATACCCGCGGAGGCGGGTATCCAGTACGTTATAAGTAAGTTGTTTGTTAGTATTTTACTTTCGTAAGGCTACAATAATGAGATTTAAAATAGATAAATTATGAACATACAAAAAACATCAGTGACTACTAAAGAGCTTAGAGAATTCGGCTTAATTTTTGGCGCAATATTTGTGTCTCTCTTTGGCCTCTTGTTACCTTGGTTAATTGATAAGCCTTTTCCAATTTGGCCGTGGTGGGTATTTTTAGTGTCTGCTAGTTTAGCGATTATATATCCGCTTAGCTTGAAACCATTCTATAAATTATGGATGGCATTTGGTGGTGTTATGGCTTGGATTAATACTAGGTTGATTCTTGGGATAGTATTTTACTTAGTTTTCTTACCTTTTGGTTTAGTTCTTAAATTACTTGGCAAGGATCCATTGTCAAGAAAAATAAATAACAAATTAGAAAGTTATCGTGTCATTAATGACCAAAATATTAAAAGCAATATGGAGGATCCATACTAATGTTAGATTTGATAAAAGATCTATGGGGTTTTATGCGTGTTAGAAAGAAATTCTGGCTTGCTCCTATTATTGTGATTTTGTTGCTATTAGGTGGGTTATTAGTTTTAACGCAAGGTTCGGCGGTTGCTCCTTTCATTTACACATTATTTTAAAAATCATTTAATTTTAGAATTAAATATTTGTTAGTGGTTTTATTATGATTATTAAGTTGCTTATATTAATAATACAATGGGTGTTAGCATCATGATTGCTAATAAAGTAAGTGTCGTTATACCAAGCTATAACAGAAAGGATATCATTGGCAGAGCAATTGATAGTGCCTTAGCTCAAACCTATAAAGATATTGAAGTTATTATTGTGGATGACGGCTCTACCGATGGCACAGCTGAATACATTCAGAAAACCTTTCCAAATATAAAAATATTTATCCAGGAAAATAATGGTGCCGCTAGCGCTAGAAATTTAGGCATAAGTGAATCTGATGGTGAATACATAGCTTTTTTGGACTCGGATGATTATTGGCTCCCAGAAAAAATAGAAAAACAAATTAGCTCAATAACAAATAATAGTGACACAGGGATGAATGTTGTTGAACATGATTTTATTGAAAAAGATGGTTTTATGAATAAAAATCACTTTAAAAAAACGAGATTATTTAATGGAGGTGATCTTGTCTATAATATTTATAAACACAGTTGTCTTGCTACACCATGTGTAATGGTAAAACGTTTAGTTTTAGATGATGTCGGTGTATTTGATACGCAGTTTGAAGTGGGAGAGGATGACAATCTTTGGATGCGAATTGCCGCTCAATATAATGTTAGCTTTGTGAATGAAGCTCTTACTATTATCGACTGTAGGAACAATGGTCTGTCACGAGGTGGAGAATCAAGCCGTAAACTTTTAATTGCGACAATAAAAAATATTGAAATAATAAAAAAAGACTACCCTGCCATTGAAAATAAAATAAAGATGCTCTTTAATTGGAAACTTTCTGCTGCACTTTTCGCACATGCGTACTATCTATGTTGTAACAAAGAGTACTTTTCTTCATTTAAGCAGTATCTGCAATGTTTTTTTACTCAGCCTTCTTTTAGGGTTTTCACTCGTGTTGTTTACACATTTATTCTAAGCCTCTATAATGTTTTTACTATCAAACAAAAGTAACCTGTTTAATCAATATAAATAAATATTAATGCCTAAATATAGATGGTAATGAAGAACGTCTAATTTTGAATTTAGAGATTGGCCCTTCTATTAGTTTGAATGAAATATAAGAAGATACCGTTGTAGTTAGTAATATCATCCAAGCACTTAAATAACCGTTTATATTGAAACTTCCAATTAGTTCAATAAATACAGGATGAAATAGATACATACTAAAGCTGAGAGCCCCATAAAAGGCGAGTATTGGACTAGCAAAAAGAGTTTGTATGAATCCCTTAGTGTTCACTGTAGATAAAATTACAAGTGACCATAAAATCGAATACAAGATAAACTGTTTATGAAAATAAACGTTTTTAACTTCATCAAAAAATAACGAATAGACTAATGGTGTCATTAGCAGTAGTCCTGAAACTCCAATAATTCCTGAGATTTTAAAAAGGTATTTAAATTTTCTAGTTACAAGCTCATGTGAATTTATTTTATTTTGTATAACGGCGAGTAACATGCCTATAAAAAATATTGGTAAGTAGGGCGTAAGTCTCGGATCATTGGTTAGTGAGTCCGATTGAGGGTAAGCAACTTGAGAAGCAATTATAATTATTAAAAAGCATAAAACTGTGAGTGAAAAGCTAAAAGATAGAAGGTAAACAGTAATTAATGCAATTATTGGAAGGAAAAAGTAAAACTTGAACTCAACTGCAATACTCCAAGTGACACCTTTGCCTTCTTGAAGGCTTAGATGTTGGATAAAACTGCTCCAATCTAGAATTAATGGTATCCCAGCATTTGCTTTCCCGAGATAGTTTGCAAATAACCATGTCGTAATAAGTCCAAGCAGTAGGTATAAACTATATAATGGGTATATCCTAAAAAATCGCCTTTGCCAATAATGTGAAATATTTGAAAGTGTAAATATTTCTTTGCCCATTTTAAGTAGTGGCAGTGTTAGCAAAAAAGAGCTGAGCAAGAAAAATAAAAATACACCTGATTTACCCGTTCCACGCAAATCTATAATTGGAAGAAAGTGTATTCCTGTATTGCTCACATGGCTGAAAACTACAATTAAAGCTGCAAACCCTCTTAAACCATCGAGAGAATCCATCTGGAAGCGTTTGTCTGATATTTCTCTGTGAATCATTAATACTTCATCCTGTGTTACATCAGGTATTGAACCTAATATGTAGATTATATCAACTATTTGCTTGTGAAAATCTTACTCTACCTTTAAAATTCGTATTTTACACCTTCAGGCATTTTTCTTCGTGAAATTTACTCCTATATTTTTGAATATAAAAGATCAGCCATGTCTCGTGGTTGGCGCAGGTCAAGTAGCTGCTTGTATTAACTCAAGGTTCGGTAGTTGCGCCATTTATATACACTTTATTTTAGACGTTAAGAACTCATATTTCAGGATGAAGTGTTAAATTGTTTAAATATCTACTTAGTGTGTTATGGATTTGAAAATGTCCGATGAAAAAGATAATGTTTTTGATCCGATGAATGCTTTGCTGACGGCGCAATCATCGCGTCCTCCTCAATTTAAGTCGATTGACATACATACTTTAACGCCGTTTCAACGTGCGTTAATGACAATTGATGGAACGGTAACTAAATTTATAGAAGCATATACTATGGAGCATGTTCTAGTTACTCGCATTAGCCAGTCTGAGCAAGTAATAGAAGATGAATATACCTGGCTTGAAGTAGATAAGGATAGCCCTGTTACAGTTCGTAAAGTTTACTTACATGGGGAACAGAGCAAAATAATTCATGCATATGCGGTCACTCTTATTGCACCCGATATGTTAAATAACTCAGTTGATGAAGGGCTTAAAACTCAAGGTGGCAGTGTTGGCCGCTTATTACGTAGTAGCAAGATGGAAACTTATCGTGAGTTTTTATGGTATGGCAGTCAACGATTTGAAAATTTACCAGACCCTCTTAGCTCTTTTAATGGTAAAGATTTTTTAAGTCGAACATATCGAATAATATCTGACGGTAAACCAATAATGATGATCAATGAGAATTTTCCTTTACATCGTCAAGATGAGTCACATTAGTCTTCTTTACATCACTTGTTTCAATTCTAAGCGTTTAAGTTCTTAAAGTATTATAGAAATAGATTACTTTAAAAATTTTATTCGGTCTTATTTTAAAATATTTACACGATAATAACCCTTGATTTAGTCACTACAATTCATAGTGGATTTAGCTTTTAGGGGACTCATTTGACTCAAAAAAGCATAGGGATTGACTATATTGCTTGTATCAAACAGTTTGTCCCTTTAAAATTCATCTTCTTAAATTTATGACGCTATTAACTAATTGATTCAATCATTTCAGGCTAAATCACAGTGAAATTTCTCCCTATTTTTATGAATATTAAAGATCACCCCTGCCTTGTTGTCGGTGGTGGTCAAGTTGCTTCTCGTAAGATTTTTATGCTGATACGGGCTAACGCTAAAGTTACTGTTATTTCACCTGAATTAAGTTCTGAAGTAGCTAAATTGGCAGATAGTGGTGATATTAAGCATGTAAAGGCTGAGTTTAAATCAGGTGATGTAGGCAATTATCGGGTTGTTATAGCGGCTACCAATAGCCGAGAAGTTAACCAATCTGTTTACGACGAAGCCTCGTCTAAGAACATTCCAGTGAATGTAGTGGATACACCTGAATTGTGCTCCTTTATTACGCCATCTACTATTGATCGAGATCCTGTTCAAATCGCTATTTCAACAGGTGGAGCATCACCTGTTTTAGCTCGAATCTTACGCTCAAAGCTTGAAACTTTTATTCCAGCCTCATATGGCCGTTTAGGAAAATTAGTTGAATCGTACCGAGATCGTGTTAAAGAGATTTTTAGCCACAATAGTAACCATATTCGCGGATTTTGGGAACAAGTTCTCGACGGTTCTGTTGCAGATTTATTAATTTCTGGCAAAGATAAAGCCGCTCATGAAGCTTTAGAAGCTGCGGTAAGTGCTGCAAAAGTACCCGAAGATATCGGAGAAGTGTACTTGGTTGGTGCAGGACCAGGCGATCCAGATTTATTAACATTCAGAGCGTTGAGACTGATGCAGCGAGCGGATGTGGTTGTATACGATAGGCTCGTTTCAGCTGAGATTCTTGAGATGGTACGCCGTGATGCCGAATTTGTTTATGTGGGCAAGGCGCGCGATAAGCATGCTGTAAAACAAGAAGGTATTAATGATTTATTGGTTCGCTTTGCTAAAGAAGGCAAAAAGGTACTTCGTCTAAAAGGCGGTGATCCTTTTATCTTTGGCCGTGGCGGTGAAGAGATAGAAACGTTAATGGAAAATGACGTTAGCTTTCAAGTTGTGCCTGGTATAACGGCTGCAGCAGGTTGTGCCGCTTATGCTGGTATTCCTCTTACTCACAGAGATTATGTTCAATCTTGTACTTTTGTAACAGGTCACTTGAAAGACGGTAGCGTTAATCTAAATTGGGAAGCACTAGCTCATAAAGGACAAACAATTGTTTTCTACATGGGATTACATGGAGTAAAAGAGATTTGTAAACAGTTAGTTGCTCATGGTTTAGACAGCTCAACTCCAGCAGCGCTTGTTGAAAAAGGAACAACGCCTCAACAGCAAGTTCATATTGGCAATTTAGAAACTTTACCAGCAATTGTTGATAATACCGAAATACTACCACCGACACTGATTATTGTTGGTGATGTTGTTAAACTCCATGACAAATTGGCGTGGTTTGAACCTTCAGGAGCAACGCCACTCGCTTATCCGGTTTCAAATTAATCTTATGCTCTAACAATACTAGTATATATTACTATCATGGAATGATTTCAGGGTTTAATTGTTATATAGGCTTTGAGCCTGAAACTAAAATTGTAGTTGTTGTACTAATGAATAATTTTGATTGGGATGATGTCGTTGGTCATAATCTATTATTAACACTATCTCGATACAATAAACTTAAAATATCTAAAGTACGAATAGTAAGAAATACTTTTACTCCTTCAGCGTTATAAGGCTTCCATATAAATACTATGTAGAAACCTTGTTACTTCTAAAAATATTTATTTTAAAAAGAGTTTGGTTTAATGGGCACTTTTATACGCTACGAAAAAGAACCTCATACACAACGCGATGATAAGCAAAATCTAAAGCGTATGTTTCCCTTTATATGGGAATATAAGGGACGAGTTTTAATTGCTTTAGCTTGTTTAGTTGGCTCAAAATTAGCAATGGTTGGTGTACCTTTTGTTCTAAAAGAAATTATCGATACTTTAGATTCGAAAATTGAAGCTAACTTATTATATTTACCATTGAGCCTTCTATTAGCTTATGGTGCTTTACGCCTTGTTAGTAACCTCTTTAATGAAATGCGCGACGCAGTATTTGCTCGGGTACGCTATCGTGCCATTAGGCGTGTATCTACTCGGGTTTTAAAACATCTTCATCATTTATCTTTAGGTTTTCATTTAGAGCGTAAAACAGGCGGAATAAGCAGAGATTTAGATCGAGGTACAAGAAGTATTAGTACCATACTAAATTATATGATTTTTAATATCATACCGACTATTGCTGAATTTACATTGGTTGCCGCTATTCTTTTATCTAAATATGATTTGCATTTTACAGCGGCAGTATTCACAACCGTTTTCCTTTATGTTGCTTTTACGCTATGGGTTACTGAGTGGCGCATGCATTTTAGACATGAAATGAATGCAAAGGATTCTGAAGCTAATAGTCAAGCTGTGGATAGTTTGCTTAATTATGAAACGGTAAAATATTTTACAAATGAAAATCTGGAGCTTGATCGCTACGACAATACACTAGATAAGTGGGAAGAGGCTGCAGTAAAAAGTCAAACGTCAATGTCTTTATTAAATTTTGGTCAAGGTTCAATCATTTCTATTGGCGTAACCATCATAATGATCTTTGCGGCCCAAGGGGTTGTCGATGGTGACTTAACATTGGGTGATTTGGTTTTAGTCAATGCACTTATGTTGCAATTATTTATACCATTAGGATTTTTAGGGATTGTTTACCGACAGCTGAAATATTCGTTAGCCGATATGGACTTAATGTTTAAGCTATTAAATAAAAAGAGCGATGTCATCGATGATGATAATGCAAACTCGCTAGTAGTAAGCAAGTCTCATATTGTTTTTGATAAAGTAAATTTTTCTTATCAGGAAGAAAGACAAATTTTGCATGGTGTTAGTTTTGAAGTATTACCAGGTCAAAAAGTAGCGATTGTTGGTCCTTCGGGAGCAGGTAAATCTACCTTGTCTCGACTACTGTTTCGTTTCTACGATATTGATAGTGGCAGTATCTCAATCGATAATCAAAATATAAGTAGTGTGGATCAGGAAAGTTTGCGCCAAGCTATAGGCATTGTTCCTCAAGATACCGTTTTATTTAATGAATCTATTATGTACAACATTCAATACGCGAATCCCGAAGCAACAAAAGAAGATGTTATTGCTGCCGCTAAAACAGCTTATATCCATGATTTTATAACCTCTTTACCGGATGGCTATGACACAGTTGTTGGAGAGCGTGGTTTAAAGCTTTCCGGTGGTGAAAAGCAACGTGTTGCAATTGCCCGTGTTGTACTTAAAAACCCGAGTATCCTGGTTTTTGATGAGGCCACTTCTAGCTTAGATTCTCATTCTGAGCAGGCAATTTTGAAGGCGCTGGAGGAGGTTGCACAGAAACATACCGTTCTTGTGATCGCTCATCGTTTATCAACGATTGTCGATTCAGATAAAATTCTAGTTATGGAGCAAGGCAGAGTTGTTGAAAGTGGTACTCACGCTGAATTGATTAAAGCACATGGTTTATATGAGAAATTGTGGAGACTTCAACTAGAAGAACCAATAAAAACAGATAGTTAGAATATATTATTAAAATTTACTATCAAGATAAATATTACAAGGATCGTCATTCCCGCGAAGGCGGGAATCCAGAAAATTATAAGCAAAGGGATTTTACAGTACTGGATACCCGCCTTCGCGAGTATGACGGGTATAAGGCGGATTCAGTTATCTTATGCAATTT
>Ga0316206_1001827_pt1 | contig 16654 bp, 15 predicted proteins | sample 6monthpyrite_MG_FD_204942 | JGI IMG/M metagenome (GOLD analysis project Ga0316206, IMG submission 204942) | Microbial mat bacterial communities from mineral coupon in-situ incubated in ocean water Damariscotta River, Maine, United States -... | ecosystem: Environmental > Aquatic > Marine >... | reverse complement strand
CGGGCAAGGAGCTATTTACGCCCAACAGGATGTTGGGCCGGGCACGCTTGAAAGCGCAGAGAGGGCAGGACGCCCGAATGCCAGTGAAAATGAATAATGTAATAAACGCCGATGTGGTGAAATTGGTAGACACGCCACCTTGAGGGGGTGGTGGGGAAACCCGTGCTGGTTCGACTCCAGTCATCGGCACCAAATTTTTTCTCATTTCCTGGTTTTTAAAGGTTAGGAGTGAGAAGCCTTGATGGTTTTTGTTTTAAAAAGAATAAGATTACCGTTAATTAATAGTAAAATTATAATAATAAGAATAACAAAATAATAATATTCTAATGATGTTTCCATTCAAAATTCAGCAAGTTTTAACTCAATATAATGACTAATAAAGCGCACTTATCATGTGATACACATAATATGTGATGACATGAGCAGTCTTTTTTAATAGAGTCAGTGCAGCAAAAAAATTATAAGAGCTTACCCGGTCTTAAATGACAGTGAGAAAACAATAAAATGCTCGAAAATTACATACCTGTTTTAATTTTTATTTCTGTTGGTTTGTTCGTTGGTGTCGCGATGATAGCAATGGGCGGATTTCTGCTGGCACCCAGTAAACCTAATGAAGCTAAAAATTCTCCTTACGAATGCGGTTTCTCAGCATTTGAAGATGCGCGGATAAAATTTGATGTGCGCTTTTATCTAGTTGCCATTTTATTTATTATTTTTGATTTAGAAATCGCTTTTTTATTCCCGTGGGCCATTGTGCTTGAAGATATAGGTTTGTTTGGTATTGTTGCGATGGGAATATTTCTGGGAATACTGGTAATCGGTTTTATTTATGAGTGGAAAAAAGGGGCACTAGAATGGGAATAGAAGGCGTTCTGGAAAAAGGTTTTGTAACCACCTCTGTTGACTCAGTTGTTAATTGGGCACGCACGGGTTCCATGTGGCCAGTGACATTTGGTTTGGCCTGTTGTGCAGTTGAGATGATGCAAGCCGGTGCGTCTCGTTATGACCTTGACCGCTTTGGAATTATTTTTCGCGGCTCACCGCGTCAATCTGATGTGATGATAGTTGCGGGCACATTAACGAATAAAATGGCACCGGCGCTGCGTAAAGTTTATGACCAGATGCCAGAGCCGCGTTGGGTGATCTCGATGGGTTCCTGTGCCAATGGTGGGGGGTACTATCATTACTCCTATTCAGTGGTGCGCGGCTGTGATCGAATCGTGCCAGTGGATATTTATGTGCCGGGTTGTCCACCAACCGCAGAAGCATTAATTTACGGTATTATACAGTTACAAAATAAAATCAAACGTACCTGTACGATTGCACGGCAGGCGTAAAAAATATGCTGGCTATTGAAAAACTATCCGAACAACTTTCGCAGACTTTTGGCGCTAAATTACAAAGCAATGTGCTTGCGCTGGGTGAGATTACAATTGAAGTTGCTGCCAGTGATTATTTATTCGTGTGTGAAGCATTACGCGACGATGAAAATTTTTCTTTCGAAATTTTAATTGATTTATGTGGTGTCGATTATTCGGCTTATGGGCAGGATGAATGGAATACCAATGCAACGGGGAAAGGTTTTAGTCGTGGCGTTGAAGTGGCGCAACACGGGCGGTTAAAGTTTGGTGATGAATTACCCGAAAATAATTCTGATCGAAAACGGTTTGCGGTGGTTACGCATTTATTATCAATCAAAAATAATCAACGTTTGAGGGTGCGCGTGTTTGCCGAAGACGATGCTTATCCGGTGGTTAAATCCATTGTCGATATCTGGAATGGGGTTAACTGGTTTGAGCGTGAAGCTTTTGATTTATACGGCATTCATTTTGACGGTCATCCGGACTTGCGTCGCATACTTACCGACTATGGCTTTGTTGGTCATCCGTTTAGAAAAGATTTTCCGTTGTCAGGTAATGTTGAAATGCGTTACGACGAAAAGCAAAAACGCGTTATTTATGAGCCGGTGAGTATTGAGCCTCGCGTATTAGTGCCGCGGGTTATTCGTGAAAATACTCATCACCAAAATCAGCTGGCTAATGAAAATGTAGCCAATGAAGATGCAGCCAATGAAAATTCATCGAGTAAAGAATAGTTATGCCTGAAATTCGTAATTACACCCTGAATTTTGGTCCCCAGCATCCTGCCGCTCATGGTGTATTGCGCCTGATTTTAGAAATGGATGGTGAGGTGATTCAACGCGCCGATCCACACATTGGATTGCTGCACCGCGCTACCGAAAAACTGGCAGAGTCAAAACCCTATAATCAAAGTATTGGCTATATGGATCGTCTCGATTATGTTTCCATGATGTGTAACGAACACGGTTATGTGATTGCGCTGGAAAAATTACTCGGTGTTGAAGTGCCAGAACGTGCACAATATATACGCGTGATGTTCGATGAAATTACGCGCTTACTCAATCATTTGTTATGGATCGGAGCGCACGGTTTAGATGTGGGTGCGATGACCATGTTTTTATATGCCTTTCGTGAACGTGAAGATTTAATGGATGTTTACGAAGCGGTGTCCGGTGCGCGTTTACATGCAACCTATTATCGTCCCGGTGGTGTGGCACGTGACTTGCCCGATTCAATGCCGTTGTACAAAGCATCAAAGTGGCACAGTAAAAAAGAAGTCGATCGATTAAATGAAAACCGATCGGGTTCGTTACTGGATTTCATTGAAGATTTTACCAAACGCTTCCCGACTTATGTTGATGAGTACGAAACTTTATTAACCGATAATCGAATCTGGAAGCAGCGTTTAGTTGATATTGCCATTGTTTCTCCCGAGCGTGCCATGCAGTTAGGTTTTACCGGCCCCATGTTACGTGGCTCCGGTATCGAGTGGGACTTACGTAAAAAGCAGCCCTATGCAGCTTACGATAAATTAAATTTTGATATTCCGGTGGGTACCAATGGTGATTCATACGATCGCTATCTGGTGCGTATGGAAGAGATGCGTCAGTCGAATAACATTATTAAACAATGCGTTGACTGGTTGCGTGTTAACCCGGGGCCGGTTATTGCGCAGGATCATAAAGTCACACCACCGCGCCGTGAAGAAATGAAAGGTGATATGGAATCATTAATCCATCACTTTAAATTGTTTACTGAAGGTTATTGTTTACCAGAAGGTGAAGCCTACGGTGCGGTTGAGCATCCAAAGGGTGAGTTTGGTGTTTATTTAAATTCGGATGGCGCGAATAAACCTTATCGATTAAAAATCCGTGCGCCGGGTTTCGCGCATTTATCCGCGCTCGATGAAATGACTCGCGGGCACATGTTATCTGATGTCGTCGCCGTCATCGGAACACAAGACATTGTATTTGGTGAGATAGATAGATAATGACAACTGAACAGATATTAACGCCGCATACGCTGGAAGAAATTGCCGAATGGGAATCTCGATACCCGCCAGAGCACAAAAAATCGGCGTTGTTGGCTGCACTGAGTGCCGCACAACATCAGAACAAAGGTTTTTTAACGGTGCCTTTAATGGATGCGGTGGCTGACAAATTAGAACTTTCAAAAATAGAAGTGTATGAAGTTGCCAGCTTCTATTCTATGTATGAATTAAACCCGGTTGGCAGAAATAATATTGCGGTTTGCACCAATGTTTGTTGCATGCTGATGGGGTCAGATACGATCGTTGAGCACCTGGAGAAAAAACTCGGTATCAAGATGGGCGAAAGCACAGAAGATGGTCGTATCTATTTAAAGATTGAAGAAGAATGTCTTGCAGCTTGTGCCGGCGGCCCAATGATGCAGGTTAACCATAAATATTACACTGAACTCACCCCTGAAAAAGTGGATGAGATCATCGACGGGCTGGACTAGAATATGGTGATTGGGCATGGCTAACGAAGTTTGCTACGCAACGCTGCAATTTGAGAGCGAGCAATGGTCCTATGAAAACTACCTGAAAGTGGGTGGTTATCAAGCCTGGAATAAAATTATACAAGAAAAGCTCTCGCCAGAAGATGTAATTGAAATTGTAAAAGCTTCGGGCTTACGTGGCCGGGGTGGAGCGGGTTTTCCTACCGGTTTGAAGTGGAGTTTTATGCCGCGCAATGCGCCGGTGCAAAAATATATTGTTTGTAATTCTGATGAGTCTGAACCCGGTACCTGTAAAGATCGTGATATTTTACGTTTTAATCCGCACGCATTAGTTGAAGGTATGCTAATTGCGGGATACTGCATTGGCGCAACAGTGGGTTATAACTATATGCGTGGCGAGTTTATGGATGAAGTTTATGATCATTTCTCCGGCGCAGTAAAAGAAGCGTATGAAAAAGGTCATTTAGGAAAAAACATAAATGGCTCTGGTGTGGATTTTGATTTATATCCTACCCTTGGTGCGGGCGCGTATATTTGCGGAGAAGAAACTGCATTGCTGGAATCGTTAGAGGGTAAAAAAGGCCAGCCAAGATTCAAGCCTCCATTCCCGGCGAATGTGGGCTTATATGGTAAACCCACCACCATAAATAATACTGAATCATTATCTTCCGTGCCGAGCATTGTGCGAGAAGGTGCAGAATGGTTTAAAGCCTTTGGCGTAGAGAACTCCGGCGGTACAAAATGTTTTTCAGTTTCCGGGCATGTCAATAAGCCGGGTAACTTTGAAGTGAATATGGGGATGCCATTTAAAGAATTGCTGGAACTTGCCGGTGGCGTTAAAGATGGCCGACAGTTAAAAGCGGTTATCCCTGGTGGCTCTTCAGTTCCTGTTGTGCCTGCTGATATTATGATGCAGGCAAATATGGATTACGACTCCATCACGAAAGCCGGGTCGATGTTAGGTTCCGGCGCGTTAATTGTAATGGACGAAACCACCGACATGGTGAAAGTGTTACACCGCTTATCTCGATTTTATTTTTCAGAATCCTGCGGTCAATGCACGCCCTGTCGTGAAGGTACCGGCTGGTTGTATCGCATGCTAACTCGCATCATTGAAGGCAAAGGTATTCCGGAAGATTTAGATAAGCTGGATGATGTTGCTGCAAAAATCGAAGGGCGAACGATTTGTGCTTTGGGTGATGCGGCGGCGATGCCGGTAAGAAGTTTTATAAAGCACTACCGTGAAGAATTTGAATATTACATTGAACATAAATGTTCAATGGTTGGTGATAATGTAACCGGCGGGGCAGGTAAATAATGTCAGAAAATTTAGTTACCTTTACCGTTAATGATATTGAGCTTAAAGCGCCCAAGGGTTCAACCTTAATTAAAGCCACTGATGCTGCAGGCATTCATATTCCGCGGTTTTGTTATCACGAAAAACTATCTATCGCAGCCAACTGTCGGATGTGTCTGGTTGACGTTGAAAAAGCCCCTAAGCCGATGCCGGCTTGTGCAACGCCAATCATGGAAGGCATGGTCGTGTATACGCACTCTGCAAAAGCGATAGAAGCACAAAAATCCGTCATGGAATTTTTATTAATTAATCATCCGCTCGATTGCCCGATTTGTGATCAGGGCGGTGAATGTGAATTGCAGGATTTGTCAGTTGCCTACGGTGGTGATAAATCTCAGTACACTGATATTAAGCGTGTTGTTTTTGATAAAGATATCGGCCCGTTAATTCAAACCCAATTAACTCGCTGTATTCAATGCACTCGCTGCGTGCGTTTTGGTGAAGAAATTGCCGGCATGCGTGAACTGGGCATGACCGATCGAGGTGACCGTGCGCAGATAGGTACGTTTATTTCAAAGAGTGTTGACTCGGAAATGTCCGGCAATGTCATTGATATTTGCCCGGTGGGTGCGTTAACCGCAAAGCCATCACGATTCTCCGGTCGCGCATGGGAGATACAACAACATGCTGCGGTTTCTCCACATGATGCAGTGGGATCTAATTTATATATTCATACTCTCGATGGGAAAGTGAATCGGGTTGTACCGCGTGAAAATGAAGCCATAAATGAAGTTTGGATTTCAGACCGGGACCGCTTTAGCTATACAGGGTTATACGCGGATGATCGTGCGACTAAACCGATGATGAAGTTAAACGGTGAGTGGGTCGAAACCGACTGGAACACGGCATTACAATATGCAGTTGACGGTTTGCAATTAGTCATTAAAGAAAATTCAGCGGATGAATTAGCTTGCTGGATTGCACCCAATGCAACACTGGAAGAACATTATTTAGCGCAAAAATTATTACGTGGTGTGGGTAGTCAGAATATCGAGCACCGTTTAAGACAAACTGATTTTACCGATCAGGATTTCGCTCCGATAATGCCATGGCTAGGCCAAGATATTGCATCAATCGAGCGCTTGCAGGCTATTTTGTTAGTGGGTTCGCATATTCGAAAAGAGCAGCCTCTCATTGCGCACCGATTCAGAAAGGCCTTTCGTCATCACCAGGTAAAAATCTCTGCGGTTAACCCGCGACAATTTAACTGGCGCTTTAAAACCAGCCACGAATTAATTTCTTCAGCTGAAGGTATGGTGAATAATCTGGCGGGCATTGCAAAAGCGGCGGGTGTTGAGCAGGCCAACTTATCCAGTCTGTTAAATAGTGTAACGGTTAATGATGATCATAAAGCGATTGTTGAGGAATTATCATCCGCAGGTGAAGCAGCGACAATTTTTATCGGTAATATTGCGGCTCAGCATCCACAGTTTTCAACGCTGCGCGCGTTAAGTCATGCCATTGCAAACCAAACCGGTGCGGGGCTGGCTTACTTACCGGAAGCGGCGAATACAGCCGGTGCCTGGTTAGCAGGCAGTGTGCCGCATCGTTTTGCAGGTGGTAGTTCGGCTAATTCAGCTGGCGCGAATATGGCTGACATGTTGGCATCACCAAAGAAAGCGCTAATAACGTTTAATATTGAGCCCGAGTTCGATGTGGCTAATCCGTCAAAAGCGATGGATGCCATTGAGGCAGCCGATTTTAAAGTGGTCATTAATAATTATGCAACTGAAGCGATGAAAGATTATGCCGATGTGATTTTGCCCTTGTCAGCATTTAGTGAAACCTCCGGCACTTATGTAAACGCGGAAGGTTTCTGGCAAAGTTTTAAAGGTGCCGTTTCGCCATTAGGTGAGTCACGTCCGGGCTGGAAAATTTTACGGGTACTGGCTAACTTAATGAATGTTGAAGGTTTTGATTATCTTTCATCTCAAGATGTGCGCAATGAAGTAAAAGAGCAGTGTCGTGAATTACAATTGGATAATTCGTTATCAGTGGATGCACCCTTTGCTGAATCCACGCACTTAAGTGGTTTGCAGCGGGTGGGCGATGTGCCTTTATATGCAGCTGATTCATTAGTGCGCCGCTCTACGCCATTACAGTTAACGAAAGATGCGGATCAGAATCACGCGGCGATTAATACGGCACTTGCAGCCAGTTTAAAAGTTGCAGAAGGCGAGATGGTTTCTATTACGCAGTCGGGGCATACCGAATTAATTGAAGTGAAAATTGATGATGCAATTGCCGATAATTGTGTGTGGCTACCCGCAGCTGAGGAGTTAAGTGCACAGATGGGTAATACTTATTCACCAATTGAGTTGGAGAAGGCCTGATTATGGAATGGTTATTTTCTTTAGCGCCTGACTTTGCGGTTGAATTCTGGAACTGGTTGCCACAGTGGATACAGGTGTTAGCCGAGAATTTGCTTTATATCGTTATGATTATGGTGCCGCTGATGTTATCTGTGGCATACGTAACTTACGCAGAAAGAAAAATTATTGGTTACATGCAGGTGCGCTTAGGGCCTAATCGGGTTGGCCCAAAAGGCTGGTTGCAGCCAATAGCCGATGCGGTGAAATTGATGTTCAAGGAAATTATTATTCCGACAAACTCAAATCGCTTTTTATTTTTATTGGCACCGGTGTTGACGATTGGTCCGGCCTTAGCTGCTTGGGCGGTCATTCCATTTTTTGACGGCGTGCAGTTATCAAATTTAAATGCCGGTTTGCTGTATATTTTAGCGCTGACATCAATGGGTGTTTACGGTGTCATTATTGCGGGCTGGTCGTCCAATTCAAAATATGCATTGCTCGGTGCGCTTCGGTCTGCGGCGCAAGTTGTCGCTTATGAAATTGCCATGGGCTTTGCACTGGTTGGTGTCTTAATGGCGAGTGGCAGTTTAAATTTAGGCGATATTATTGCACGCCAGGCAGGTGGTTTTACCAGCTGGTTCTGGTTGCCGTTATTGCCACTACTGGCGGTGTATTTTATTTCCGGTGTCGCAGAAACCAATCGCGCACCATTTGATGTGGCGGAAGGTGAGTCAGAAATTGTGGCCGGTTTCCATGTGGATTATTCGGGCATGGCTTTTGCTGTATTTTTCCTGGCGGAATATGCCAACATTATTTTAATTGCAGCACTCACATCGCTGATGTTTTTTGGTGGCTGGATGTCTCCGTTCGGTTCGATGGCCGATCACGCCATATTGGGTGATGGGACTCACTGGTTTATCTTAAAAACCATGTTCTTTATTTACATGTTCCTGTGGTTCCGCGCGACCTTTCCGCGTTATCGTTATGATCAAATTATGCGCTTAGGGTGGAAAGTGTTTATTCCTATTACCATTATCTGGATAGTTGTCGAAGCGGTGATGGTGGTTATGCAGGTTGGACCCTGGGCAGTTGATGCAGTAGCAGCCACAGCGACAGTGATGGGTGGGTCATAATCATGAGCATGAGAACGCTAAAACATTATGTAAAAAGTTTCTTATTTCTGGAGTTAATTCAGGGGTTAATGGTCACGTTCAAATATTTATTTAAGAAAAAAATTACCCTGCAGTATCCAGAACAGAAAACGCCAATTTCACCGCGCTTTAGAGGCTTGCATGCGCAACGTCGTTATGCAAATGGTGAAGAACGTTGCATTGCATGTAAATTATGTGAAGCAGTTTGTCCCGCGCTCGCCATCACCATTGATGTGGAAGAGCGTGATGATGGTACACGACGAACGTCGCGTTACGATATTGATTTATTCAAGTGTATTTATTGTGGCTTTTGTGAAGAAGCTTGCCCAGTAGATGCCATCGTTGAAACTGAAATTTTTGAATACCATTTTGAAAATCGCGGTGAAAATATAATGACAAAAGATAAGCTGCTGGCAGTGGGTGATAAATACGAAGAACAGATAGCAGAAAATCGCGCGGCGGATGCGCCGTATAGATAATATTTTTTGTTCGCTTGAAAAAGCAAAAGGTGATTGTACTAACGCCTTAGTGAAGTTAGGTGGCTTGTACTTCCTCTTTAGAAAAGAGAAATAAATTTGCATTACTCCCCTCTTGGTAAAAGAGGGGCTGGGGGAGATTTTCTTGTTTCGTTAAATCCCCCTCAATCCCCCTTTTTCTAAGGGGGAAGTGCGAACCCCTCTTTTGACTAAGAGAGGAAAAAAGCAAATTATCACTTTTTAAGAGCGAGCTAAGAAAAGTAACCTGCGTCTACTCGCATTAATTAGCGAAAGATGTTTTTAAATATATAAAACCGGAATCAACACATGACGTTTTTTGAAGTTGTCTTTTATGCTTTTTCTGCCTTAATGGTAGTGGCTGCATTGGGTGTGGTAGGTGCGCGCAATCCAGTGCATTCAGCGCTGTTTTTAGTGCTGACATTTTTTGCCACATCTGCAATCTGGTTATTGCTGGAGGCTGAATTTTTAGCTATCACGTTGGTGCTAGTTTATGTGGGTGCGGTGATGGTATTGTTTTTATTTGTGGTGATGATGCTCGATATTAATATCACCCGTATGCGCGAAGGTTTAATGCGCTACGCACCCTTTGGAATTGCTATCGCTATATTATTGATTGTGCAAATGATAATGGTAGTGGGTCCTGAGTCTTTTGGATTGCAGGCTTTTGCCTTGCCTGAGCCTCACGCAGCGGATTACAGCAACACAAAAGAATTGGGCCGGGTACTTTATACCGAGTATGTTTATGCGTTTGAATTAGCTTCGGTTATTTTACTTGTGGCTATTGTTGCGGCAATTGCATTAACCATGCGTCGTCGTCCTAACACCCGGCACCAAAAACCGGGCGAGCAAATGAAGGTATTAAAAGAAGATCGTTTGCGTATTGTTAAAATGAAGTCGGAGGATAGGCAATGATTCCATTATCCAGTTACTTAATTCTCGCGGCCATACTTTTTGCAATCAGCATTGCCGGTATTTTTATTAACCGTAAAAATGTCATTGTACTTTTAATGTGCATTGAATTAATGCTGCTGGCGGTGAATATTAATTTTATCGCGTTTTCGCATTTTCTGGGTGATAGCGCCGGCCAGGTATTTGTTTTCTTTATTCTCACGGTTGCCGCAGCTGAAGCGGCAATTGGTCTTGCGATTCTTGTAGTCGTGTTCCGTAATCGTCAGACGATTAACGTCGCTGAACTGCAATCGCTGAAGGGCTAATAAAATGATGAGTATGGAACAAATTTATTTAGCAATCCCGCTGGCGTCATTATTCGGTGCCATTATTGCGGGCTTTTTCGGAAAAGTGATTGGGCGCTCCGGTGCGCATACGGTAACCATTGCCGGGGTTGGCGCATCATTCGTTTTATCGTTAATGGCATTTAATCATATCGTGCTGGATGGCGGTGAGGTTTATAACCAGAGCGTTTATACCTGGATGATCAGTGACGGCTTAAAGTTTGAAGTGGGTTTTTTAATTGACCAACTGACGGTGATGATGCTGTGTGTTGTTAGTGGTGTTTCATTAATGGTGCATTTATACACAATCGGATATATGCACGACGACCCGGGATATCAGCGCTTCTTTAGTTATATTTCCCTGTTTACCTTCTCAATGTTAATGCTGGTAATGTCGAATAACTTTTTACAGTTATTCTTTGGCTGGGAAGCGGTGGGTTTAGTTTCCTATTTATTAATTGGTTTCTGGTATAAAAAAGAAACAGCTATTTATGCCAACTTAAAAGCCTTTTTAGTGAATCGTGTGGGGGATTTTGGTTTTATATTAGGTATCGCCGCAGTGGTTATGTATGCAGGCAGTTTAGATTACAAAGAAGTATTTGAAGCGGCACCAGAAATGGCTAAGCAAAGTATGAATATTATGGGTGACCAGCAATGGTCAGTGTTAACGGTAATCTGTATTTTATTATTTGTCGGCGCCATGGGTAAATCAGCACAGTTTCCGTTACACGTGTGGCTGCCTGATTCAATGGAAGGCCCAACGCCAATCTCCGCATTAATACACGCTGCAACGATGGTAACAGCAGGTATTTTTATGGTGGCACGTATGTCACCATTGTTCGAGTTTTCAGAAACGGCCTTAGTATTTGTGATGATAATCGGTGCCATTACTGCTTTGTTTATGGGGCTGATCGGTATTGTGCAAAATGATATCAAACGGGTTGTTGCATATTCAACTTTATCGCAACTCGGATACATGACGGTTGCATTAGGTGTGTCGGCATACTCTGCTGGTGTGTTTCATTTAATGACCCACGCGTTTTTTAAAGCGCTGCTATTTTTAGCCGCCGGTTCGGTGATAATTGCAATGCATCATGAGCAGGATATGCGCAAGATGGGTGGCTTAAGAAAATATATGCCGATTACATGGATAACCTCTTTAATTGGTTCGTTGGCATTAATTGGCTTCCCGGGTTTCTCTGGATTCTTTTCAAAAGATTCAATTATTTTAGCGGTAGGTGAATCGCATTTGCCCGGTGCCAATATTGTTTACCTGATGGTTTTAGCCGGTGTGTTTGTCACCGCATTCTATTCTTTCCGTATGTACTTTCTGGTTTTTCATGGCGAAGAACGAATGGATAAACACACCAAAGAGCATTTGCACGAAACCCCGTGGGTGGTCACTGTGCCATTAATTGTGTTGGCGTTTTTCTCAGTTGTTATTGGTTGGATGACGATTGAACCGATGTTGTTTGGTGAATATTTTAAAGACGTAATTTTTGTTAATGAATCACATGATGTACTTAAACATGTTGGTGATCACTACGAAGGTCAGTGGGCGATGATTCAGCATGGTGTCGCCTCATGGCCGTTTGCTTTGGCGATGGCCGGTGTGGGTTCTGCCTGGTACATATATATGAAAGATCCCAGTATTGCCGAAACAGCAAAACAAAAATTTTCATTTGTATATAAAACACTCGATAAAAAATACTGGATGGATGAGCTCTACGTGAAAATATTCAGTGACGGCAGTCGAGCGCTGGGTAAAGGTTTCTGGAAAGCAGGTGATGTCACCATTATTGACGGATTAATTATTAATGGTTCTGCAAAAGTGGTTGGCTGGTTTGCGAGTGTAGTGCGTCATATGCAAACGGGAATGTTGTACCACTATGCATTCGCGATGATATTAGGGCTGGTTGGGCTGTTATATTTATTCGCTAACCCGATGGCTTAATTACATCGAACCTTAAAAATATTTTAAAGAAAATTTATAATGAAAAATAACATCAGGATTAAATCATAATGTTTGCAGATTGGCCCCTCCTTAGTCTGGTCGTCTGGTTGCCCATAATTGGTGGTGCAGCTGTGTTGTTATCCGGCGATAAAGGCAGCTCCGAAGGTGCGCGTCGACTGGCGCTAATTATTTCGATTGCTACTTTTGTTTTAAGCCTGGGTTTATACACTAACTTTGATAGCACAACATCTGCGATGCAGTTCGAAGAACGTTTTGTCTGGATTTCCGATTTTAATATCTACTATCATTTGGGTGTTGATGGTTTATCCATGCCCTTAATCGTGTTAACCACTTTTACTTCTATTCTGGTGATACTCGCAGGTTGGGAAGTTATTCAAAAACGTGCATCGCAATACATGGCTGCCTTTTTAATTATGGAAGGCTTAATGAACGGCGTGTTCTCAGCGCTCGACTCCATGTTCTTTTATGTGTTCTGGGAAGCCATGCTGATACCCATGTTTATTATCATTGGGTTATGGGGTGGACCTAATCGGGTTTACGCGACTATCAAGTTCTTTATTTATACTTTCTTCGGCTCAGTTTTTATGCTGGTCGCGATGATTTATATGTACTACCAGTCGGGTAGTTTTGCGATTTTAGATTTCCAAAATTTAAAGTTGGATATGACCGAGCAAACATTAATTTTCTTTGCTTTCCTGGCCGCCTTTGCAGTAAAGGTACCCATGTGGCCAGTGCACACCTGGTTGCCCGATGCTCATGTTGAAGCGCCAACCGGTGGCTCGGTTATCCTGGCTGCGATCATGCTTAAAATTGGGGGTTATGGTTTCATCAGGTTTACACTACCGATTACACCCGATGCGAGTGCATCGTTAGACTGGTTAATTATTGGAATGTCTTTGATTGCTGTGGTTTATATTGGTTTTGTTGCGCTGGTACAGAGCGATATGAAAAAGCTGGTGGCCTATTCGTCAATTGCTCATATGGGTTTTGTTACCTTAGCATTATTTTTGGTATTTAAAATTGGTACGCCCGAAGCTGGTCTTCTAGTCGACAATACGGTATCGGGTTCGGCGTTAGCACTGGAAGGTGCCATGGTGCAAATGATATCCCATGGTTTTATTTCTGGCGCCATGTTTTTAATGATCGGCGTGTTATATGACCGCATGCACAGTCGTGAAATTGCAGATTACGGTGGTGTCGTAAATACCATGCCGGTGTTTGCCGCATTTGCGGTGTTCTTTGCGATGTCGAATGCAGGCTTACCAGGAACTTCGGGGTTCGTGGGTGAGTTCATGATTATTCTTGCTGCATTCAAAGCGAATTTCTGGATAGCATTTTTGGCTGCAACGACATTGATTTTAGGTGCGGCTTATACCCTGTGGATGGTCAAGCGGGTATTCTACGGTGAAATTAAAAACGATAATGTAAAAGCCCTGCAGGATTTAAATCAGCGCGAATTATTAATTATGTCAATTTTAGCTGTTGCCGTATTGGGGCTGGGTTTATATCCCGCACCACTGGTTGACGTCATGCATGCGTCTGTTGAAAATTTATTACAGCATATTGCGCAGTCTAAACTGCCACCGATATAGCCAAGAATTTAATTAGAGAGTTTAATGATGACACTAGAAATGCTGAATCTTTCCATCGCCGTACCAGAGATGTTTATGCTGGCTCTAGCATGTACTGTGCTAGTGGTAGATGTTTATTTGAAAGATGAAAGTCGTAATATGACTTATGTGTTATCCCAGTTGGGTTTACTTATTACATTGGTGTTAATTGCACTGCAGACTCCACCTGGCGGTGAGTGGTCGCGTGAGTTAGCGTTCAATGGTTTGTTTGTTAATGATATGTTAGCAACGGTTTTGAAATTTGCAGTGGTGTTGTTAGTGGCCATTGTGTTTGTATATTCGCGGCGTTATTTGCAGGACAGAAATATTTTTAAAGGCGAGTTTTATGTGCTCGGCCTATTTGGTTTGCTGGGTATGATGGTAATGATTTCAGCTAATCATTATTTGTCGATGTATTTAGGTTTGGAATTGTTGTCATTGTCACTATATGCGATGGTTGCATTTGATCGCGATAACCCGAATGCCGCAGAAGCGGCCATGAAATATTTTGTGCTGGGTGCGATTGCATCGGGCATGTTGTTATACGGAATGTCGATGGTGTATGGCATGACCGGTTCATTAAATATAGTTGAAGTAGCCATTGCAGTTGATCAGATGCAAGGCAATAACATTGTTTTGATATTTGGCCTGGTATTTATGGTTATTGGTTTATCATTTAAGCTTGGCGCGGTGCCGTTTCATATGTGGATACCGGATGTTTATCACGGCTCACCGACTACGGTAACCAGTTATATTGCCAGCGCGCCAAAAATTGCTGGCTTTGCGATGTTTATCCGTTTGCTGGCAGAGAGCATGGGAAGTCTACAGGCGGACTGGCAAGGGATGTTAGTGATTTTAGCCGTGCTTTCAATGGCAGTCGGTAATGTTATCGCCATTGCACAAACCAATTTAAAACGCTTATTGGCTTATTCAACTATTTCCCATGTCGGGTTTATTTTATTGGGTTTAATTGCCGGTAATCAGGAAGGGTATTCAGCCGCAATGTTTTATACCTTAACTTATGCGTTGATGTCCCTGGGTGGTTTCGGGGTAATCATACTATTAGCGCGTAAAGGCTTTGAAGCAGATAATATTAGTGATCTAAAAGGCTTAAATCAACGCAGTCCGTGGTTTGCATTTATGATGTTGATTGTTATTTTTTCGATGGCAGGCGTTCCACCGACGGTTGGATTCTGGGCAAAGTTGGCAGTACTTAAAGCCGTAGTGAATATTGATATGCTATGGCTGGCTCTGGTTGCTGTGTTCTTTTCTATTGTTGGTATCTATTACTATCTTCGCATTATCAAATTAATGTATTTTGATGATGCTGAGGATAAATCTGAAATTGTCTGCGCTCAGGATATGCAGATTGTATTAAGTGCCAATGGATTGTCTATATTAGTTCTCGGTCTGTATCCGGCAGCGTTAATGGCGCTTTGTGTTGCCGCCTTTACTTAACTGATTACTATTTGGTAATTAGTTAAAATCTGATTTTTACAATTTGTTAACACCTGTGACTCAAACATAATCGATCGATAAATTGCATTGATTATGGATTGTGTAAATTAAAAATTTTAAACTAAAAGTTAGTTTGTTATGGGGTTGATCTCAAAATTTAATCTCAGTCCTTAATCTAGGGCCTTAATCTAGGGCCTTAATCTAAGGCCTTAGTCTCAGGCTATAGACTCTATTTTCAGATGCATTCAATATTACCGCTTTGCTTTATCATGGCGTGTTTCAGTTTTATTGAGCAGATAGTTTTTCTGAGAATTTTTTAGCGGCTTTGATTAATTCGTAATTTCTTATATGTGAGATTTCTCCACTATCTAACATGTGTTGTAAAACAGGTGTAATTACAGGAATTAAATGCTGGTTTTTTTTATGTACAAAGTGGAAAAGTTCAAGTTTTTTTAGTGATCCACTAATGGCTTTAATGTCGCTATAACCTTTTTTATAAAGCATATTCATGAAGGCGACTTTTGATGCCACAACTATTTCGGTTTTACCGGCTTGAAGTAATTCACTTGCCTGATCAAAGCTAATTGCATGGTTTGGTTTATACTGCTTAGTTGCGGTTTCTATGTACTTAACGCCCTTAACAATAGTGAAGTGATGACTGGCGAGGCCGTTCCAGTTATCAATTTTTAAAGCGGTGTTTTTGCTAAATGCTACGGCATCTAAGCTTGTAATGGGTACAGGCACTTTTCTTAAGTTGGGGGTGAATATATTGATGCCAGCTACGCGTGCTATTTCTCCGTCAGTAATGCCAGCATTGGACTGTTGCAAAGAATGCTGCAACTCCAGGAACACAGGTATGATTTTTATACCGGCTTTTTTATAGGCCCTAACTAACACGACAGCGGAAATGGACTGGATTAAGCTGTGTTCGCCGCCAGAAAAAACGTAGTCTTTAGCGTGTAAAGAAAAGGTAGGTAGCAGAAGCGCCCAAAGGAGAAGTATTTTAGTTCTTTTCATTACACTATTTTAGTGTGTTTCATGTTGTTTTGCTCAGTGATTAAACAGCCAGGTTAGAGCAATGGAATCAAATGATTTTTTATCTTGCAATAAGTCTTTGATATCTGTACTATTCGCTCCAAGTTGATGCGGGGTGGAGCAGTCTGGCAGCTCGTCGGGCTCATAACCCGAAGGTCGTAGGTTCAAATCCTGCCCCCGCTACC
>Ga0316206_1001825_pt1 | contig 16661 bp, 9 predicted proteins | sample 6monthpyrite_MG_FD_204942 | JGI IMG/M metagenome (GOLD analysis project Ga0316206, IMG submission 204942) | Microbial mat bacterial communities from mineral coupon in-situ incubated in ocean water Damariscotta River, Maine, United States -... | ecosystem: Environmental > Aquatic > Marine >... | reverse complement strand
AGAAATTAATTGCTGGAACCACCGAGAGGATAGCGGCGGCGAATACCGCTGCGATCTGGGTTTTTACGAAGGAAGAAACTAATAAACCGAAACCGGTTGTGGCGATAACATAAATCAAAGCACCCAATGTCAACGCAGCAAAGCTGCCCTTAACCGGTACCTGAAATAAAAATATTGCTAACAATACCAGACAGGCAAAGTTGACCAGCGCCAAACCCAGGTAGGGAAACTGTTTACCAAGCAGAAATTCCAGACCGTTTATCGGGGTAGCATAGAAGTTGGTAATGGAGCCCATCTCCTTTTCGCGCACCACACCTACTGCAGTCATCATCGCGGGTATCCATATTAGCAATAGCATAATCGAGCCTGGCACCATTGCGAACACACTTTTAAAATCCTGGTTATAGCGGAAACGGGTTTCTATATTGAAAGGCAGGACTTCGGGAGTTTCACCAAACTCGCGTTGCGCCAGAGACTCAAGGTAAAACTGGTGCACTCCCAGCACATAACCTCTGGCGGTTTCGGCGCGAAACGGCAAGCTTGCGTCAAGCCAGATACCCACTTCGGGGTGACGGTTACGTTTCAGGTCAATACCAAAACCGGGAGGAATTTCAATAATCATATCCAACTCGCCGTTGCGCATACGGCGATCCATTTCGACATAATCGTTGAGCGGGGAACGCATTTCAAAATAGCGCGAACCATTGTAATTTTCCAGATAGGTCCGACTTTCCGGTGTCCGGTCGCGGTCAAGCACGGCGTAAGGAATATTCTCGATATCGAGGTTGATACCGTAGCCAAAAACAATCATCAGGATTATTGGCCCCAATAACGCCACGGCCAGACGAATGGGATCGCGTCTGATTTCCATACTTTCACGATAGGCGTACGCCCAGGCGCGGCGCAGATCGAATCGCTGCACCTTCTGCGACTGCAGTTTGCTCGATACAACTGGCGGTTTAGTCGCCGGTGTTTTTTGGTCACTCATATCGAACTCACTGACAGTGCTTTGTTCCAGATAAGAGATAAAGGTTTCCTCAAGACTGTCTGCGCCACTGTCTGCAACCAGCTCGGCGGGAACACCTTGTGCCAAAACTTTACCGGCATGCATCAGCGAAATACGATCACAACGTTCGGCTTCGTTCATGAAGTGAGTGGAAATAAAAATGGTAACGCCGTCTTCCCGGGACAACTGAATCAACAATTCCCAAAACTGATCCCGAGCCACAGGATCGACTCCGGAGGTTGGCTCGTCCAGGATCAACATCTCGGGTTTATGGATTACCGCTACGGCAAGAGAAAGACGTTGGCGTATACCCAGAGGTAATTTTTCGGTTAGTTCATCCGCATTATCTTCAAGATCGAAGCGTTGGATCATTTGCAAGACCCGTTCGGCAATCTGTGCTTTCGGAATATGAAAGACACTGGCGTGCAGTTCGAGATTCCGGCGCACAGTAAGTTCGGAATACAACGAAAACGATTGAGTCATGTAACCGACCCGCTTGCGTGTCTCGATGTCATTTGCATCGATTGGATGACCAAACAACAGTGCTTCACCCTCTGATATGGGCAGTAATCCAGTTAGCATCTTCATCGTAGTGGTTTTGCCACAGCCGTTGGAGCCAAGAAAACCAAAAATCTCGCCACGTTCAATGCGAAAACTTACCTTGTCCACCGCGGTAAACTGATCAAATCGGCGGGTGAGATTGCGAGCCTCAATTGCGATCTTACCCGTGTGCTGTGAGCGAGGTGGTATGTTTATACTTCGATGCCGTTGCCGTTTTTCTTCGGGCAGTAAGGCAATAAAAGCTTCTTCCAGGCTACCTGTTCCTGTTTGGGTTAGCAGTGCTTGTGGAGATCCTGTGGCCAGTACCTTCCCTGCATCCATTGCGATCAACCAGTCAAAATGTTTTGCTTCATCCATATAGGCAGTGGCCACTATCACCGACATCCCCGTGCGGCGTGTCCGAATACGATCAATAAGTTCCCAGAACTGGCGGCGAGAGAGTGGATCCACGCCGGTGGTTGGCTCGTCAAGAATGAGAAAATCCGGATCGTGAATCAGCGCACAGCACAGGCCCAATTTTTGTTTCATACCACCCGATAGTTTACCCGCCGGTCGATCGGCAAACGGTGCCAATCCGGTACTTTCCAGTAATTCCCTTATACGCCACACGCGTTCCTGATGTGATTGACCGAATAACCGACCAAAAAAATCCAGGTTCTCGAACACCGATAAGGACATATAAAGATTATGACCCAATCCTTGTGGCATGTAGGCAATGCGTGGACAGACGGCAGTGCGATGTTTTTTATCGCGCATGTCGCCATCGAATATCGTTACTGTGCCTTGTTGAATTTTGCGTACCCCGGCAACAATAGCCAGCAAGCTGGATTTCCCAACACCATCCGGTCCAATTAAACCCACCATAATACCCGCGGGTATTTCCAGATCAACCTGATCAATGGCTATGATCTTACGATAGAGATGACTAAGTTGACTGACTTGCGCAATGGTTTGCTGGGTCATGGCGTTTGGACTTGTGGTAAATATTCAGGCCATGAAGCATCCGGGATGAGGCGCACATAAGCGACACCCGGGATACCTGTCTTGGACATTTCTATACGCTGACGTAAAAATTCAGGATCTATTTTTATTTTGACTCGAAACATCAACTTATCTCGCTCCGCCCGGGTTTCTACTTCTTTGGGCGTAAATTGCGCCTTGGGTGCAACAAACGAAACTACTGCTGGAAGAGTTTGATCGGGTAAACCATCAAGTAACAAACGTGCCCTGGCACCAATGGCAAGTTTGGCGGCGTGTTGCGTTGGAAGAAAAATTGTCATATAGACATCTGCTGGATCAAATATCGTTAATACCTTACCCCCGGGAGGCAACACTTCACCGGGTTCAGTGAGTCGATATAGAACACGACCGGCGATGGGGGATTTAAGTGTACTGTCTTCGATTTTAACTTTGAGTAACTCGGTATTTGCAATGGCCGCCTCAATGGCCGCTTTGGAATTGGATAATTGTGCTTGCGCTGCGGCTAATGCCGCCTTCGCTGTTTGCACGGCGGTTTCATCGCGCTGCAATTGCTCCAATGAGATACTGTCGTTTTCATAAAGCCCTTTGGAACGAACCAAATCTTTTTTTACCAGGGAAAGTTCACTGTTACGTTGTACGATCACCGCGATTGCAGAAATTCTTTCGTGCCGTGCACTTCGCACTCCGGCTTCTGCCTGACGCAGTTGTGCGTCCAATTCTTTGGTATCAATCTGGGCAAGCGCTTGATTAAGTTCGACGCTATCACCTTCATTCACCAGTACTGATGCAACACGGCCGCCAAACTTGGTTGTGATATCGACTTCGATAGCTTCGATACGCCCGTTCCCGGAAACAATACCGGCTGGCAACTCAATTTTCTGAAAGAACTGTAATGACAAACCAATAGCAACGGCTAAAATACTCAAACCAATTACAGTTGATTTCCATTTAATTGCGAATCTACGAGCCATTATTATTCTCCATTTTAGCTTCGAGTTTATTTTGTCTTATATGCGGCATCAAAAATTATAATAAATATCTCCTCCACCTTGCGCACCTGACGCTAGCGTTGCCATTGAATTAACGTCAGTTCATTCGGCACTTTTGCTTGTGGGTGGTATGGCACTATACGTGGTGTATAATTTTCTGCCGCGTGTGTTGTTATAATGTTTTGTTGATAACTGAAACCGTTCACTGATCCGGGTATGGGATCACCTTGCTGCATCACGATTAAAAATTCTTCATCTGTATCTAGATCTAAAGGTGCGGCATAAAGTTGAACCTGAACAAACTCCGATGGAATATCCCCTAAATAAATCTGAACCTCGAAACGCCAACCGTCACTTTGTTTCTGAATATTCAGGTTACCCCAATGAATTTCCTGCCAGTTCGCACGCAATGTTTGTTCCCATTCCCAGAGTGTCTTGCCAAGTTTGCCGCCCTGTTCCATACGGCGATTAACGGCGATAGCCGACGGCAGGTATAACTGCTCTACATACTCGCGCATCATGCGGCCGGTGCTGAACTGTGGTGTTAGCTGCGACATACTGGCGCGCATCCGAGCTACCCATGCACGTGGAATACCGCTGGCATCCCGCTCATAAAACAGCGGAATGATTTCTTCTTCCAATATCCGATACAATTGTTCTGCTTCGACAATGTCCCATTCGGCTTCATTATGTTCCAGCCCATCGCCCAATGCCCAACCAACATCTTCAGAATAGGCTTCTGCCCACCAGCCATCTAACTCGGACAGATTCAATCCACCATTAACCAGCACTTTCATGCCGCTGGTGCCGCATGCTTCCCAGGGACGACGCGGCGTATTAATCCAGACGTCAACGCCTTGCACCAGTTCCTGTGCCAGCGCAATATCATAGTCTTCTAAAAATACTACACGGGCCCGGACTTCTGTTCGGTGCGTCAGTTGTACCCATTGCTGGATAAAAACTTTACCTGCGTCATCGTTGGGATGCGCCTTGCCAGCAACAATAATTTGCACCGGTCGCTCACTATTATTTAACAGTCGGATCAATCGTTCTTGATCATGCAGTAACAGGTTGGGACGTTTGTAACTGGCAAAGCGTCGCGCAAAACCGAGGGTTAAAACATTCGGGTCGAGTACCGTTTGCGCTACCGCTACATTTTCCGCTGACTCGCCGCGTTGGCCTAAATGTAGTGCCAGGCGCTTGCGGGTATAGTCCACCAGGCCGGCGCGTTCCTGACCGCAAAAAATCCACAGTGCTTCATCACTTAGATTTTCAATCGCATTCACCAACGGCTCCAGATTTCCGAGCCAGCGTTGTTTGCCGGCAGCTTGCGTCCAGAGTTCATCAGCCCACGGAGAATCCCAGCTTGGTACATGCACACCGTTGGTCACGTGAGTAATCGGTACTTCATGTTTCGGCCAACGCGGATACAAATCCTGAAAAATGCGCCGGCTGACTTCACCGTGTAAACGGCTAACACCATTCGTCGTGCCGCAAGTGCGCATGGCCAGATAAGCCATATTAAATGGCTCATCAGGATCTCTGGAATGGTTACGCCCCAGAGTACCAATCTCTTCAATGGAAATACCGAGCAGTTCGGTATACTCCCGGCCGTACTTTAAAATTAATTCTTGAGGGAAAGTATCAAAACCGGCTGCCACCGGAGTGTGGGTGGTAAAAACATTTCCCGGGCGCGTAGCCCAAATGGCTTCCTGAAAACTAACGTTGTTACGATCCATAAAACAACGCGCGCGTTCGAGAGTAACAAACGCCGCGTGCCCTTCATTGAGATGACAGATGTCAATATCCAGCCCCAGCGCTTCAATTAATCTCCAGCCACAAATTCCTAAAACAATTTCCTGTGCCAGGCGTAACTCCTGACCACCGCCATACAATTTACTCGTAATACCCTGATCGCGTGGGCTGTTAAGCAAGTCGTTACTGTCCAGTAAATATAAAGTGACACGTCCAACTTGCGCTTGCCAGACCCGAAAGCTCACCCGTCTACCGGGAAAATCACTATAGACACGCAACCAGGCACCCGTGCGAGAGCGCACTGGCCGCACCGGCATGCTCGTCGGTTCGTTATAGGGATAAATATCCTGCTGCCAGCCACTAGCATCGAGAACCTGCCGAAAATAACCTTCCTGATACAACAAGCCAATACCAATTACGGGAACGCCAAGATCACTTGCGGCTTTCAAATAATCGCCAGCCAATATGCCCAGGCCACCGGCATACAATGGCAAGGCTTCACCTAAACCAAACTCCATGCTGAAATAGGCAATACCTTTTAAGCCAGACTGGCTATGATTTTCACCATACCAACCGGGCTGCGCTAGATACTCCTGACGCTCTGTTGTTACTTTTAGTAAGCGCTCTTTAAACTGTGCATTATTATTTAACTCTTGCAAACGTTGTGGGTTGAGATTTTGCATTACCGCAGAGGGATTTTTGGTCTGTTGCCAGACGACAGGATCGATCGCATTCCATAACGCATCGCCGCCATGACTCCAGGTCCAGCGCAGATCCATCGCCAGTTCCATCACTGTGTTCAGCATGGCTTTCAACTCGACGGATAAATCGTCGATATCGTGCATCATAAAACAGTGACCCGTCATTTAGGCTCCCATTTCCAATTGCGGATCTCGGGCATGTCTTCACCATGCTGGTTGATGTACTGCTTGTGTTCAATCAATTTGTCACGTACATATTGTTTGGTATAGGCACCACGACTACCTAGCGTCTCGACCCGATCGATAACATCGGCCACCAGGTGAAAACGATCAATATCATTGCGCACCGCCATATCGAACGGCGTGGTGGTGGTGCCTTCTTCTTTAAAGCCACGCACGTGAAGATTTTTGTGATTGGTCCGACGATAAGCAAGGCGATGAATCAACCAGGGATAACCGTGGTAAACGAAAATGACCGGTTTGTTGGTAGTGAACAGCGTATCAAAATTCTTATCCGATAAACCATGCGGATGTTCTTCCTGTGGTTGCAATGTCATCAGGTTCACAACATTGATCACACGTATTTTCAAATCCGGTTGCTGCTGCCGGAGAATTTCTACCGCGGCAAGTGTTTCTAAAGTGGGTACATCGCCGGCACAGGCCATCACTACATCGGGCTCTCCACCTTTATCGTTACTCGCCCATTCCCATATGCCGATGCCGGCACTGCTGTGTTGAATTGCAGCGTCCATTTTAAGCCACTGCAGTTGAGGTTGTTTACCCGCCACAATCACATTTATAAAATCGCGACTGCGCAGGCATTTATTGGTAACACACAATAAAGTATTGGCATCGGGGGGCAGGTAAACACGAATAATGTCGGCCTTTTTGTTAACCACGTGATCGATGAACCCCGGATCCTGATGCGAGAAACCGTTGTGATCCTGGCGCCAGACATGCGAGGTTAATAAATAATTTAATGACGCGATTGGTCGGCGCCACGGAATTTCTTTACTCACCTTAATCCACTTGGCGTGTTGGTTAAACATTGAATCAATAATGTGAATGAAGGCTTCATAACAGGAAAACAAACCATGGCGACCCGTCAACAGATAACCTTCCAGCCAGCCCTGGCAAGTGTGTTCACTGAGAATTTCCATCACCCGACCATCGGCGGCGAGATGATCATCTTCAGGTAGTGTTTCAGCCATCCAGGCCCGATTAGTGACTTCAAACAAGGCGCCAAGGCGATTCGAATTGGTTTCGTCCGGACCCACTACCCGAAAATTTCTTTCTTCCATATTCAGGCGCATAACATCACGCAACAGGGTTCCCATCACGCGGGTTGACTCCGCCAATACTTGACCGGGTTCAGGCACTTCCACCGCGTAGTCGCGAAAATCCGGCATGCGTAAATCTTTAAGTAACAGACCACCATTGGCATGCGGGTTGGCACCCATACGCCGTGATCTTTTCGGCGCTAACTCAGCCAGTTCCGAAAGCAATGTGCCATTCGCATCAAAAAGTTCTTCCGGTTTGTAACTCTTCATCCATTGTTCGAGCAACTTGATATGTTGTGGTTTTGTGGCCATTTCAGCAAACGGTACCTGATGGGAGCGCCAGGAGTCTTCGGTTTTTTTACCATCTACTTCCTTGGGGCCGGTCCAACCTTTCGGGCTACGTAAAATAATCATCGGCCAACGCGGACGCGTCGTCACACCATTACTTCGCGCATCGTGTTGAATGGCCTTGATTTCAAGAATAATACTATCCAGTGTTGCCGCCATCACTTGATGCATCACCTCTGGATCCGAACCTTCAACAAAATACGGTTTGTAACCATAACCAATAAACAAACTTTCTAATTCTTCATGACTTATGCGCGCCAACACAGTCGGGTTTGCAATCTTGTAACCGTTCAAATGTAAGATCGGTATGACCGCGCCATCGTTAACGGGATTAAGAAATTTATTCGAATGCCAGGCCGTCGCCAGGGGGCCCGTTTCCGCTTCACCATCGCCAACCACACAACACGCAATCAGATCGGGGTTATCGAACACCGCACCAAACGCATGCGAAACGACGTAACCGAGCTCGCCCCCTTCGTGAATAGAACCCGGTGTCTCGGGTGCAACGTGGCTTGGAATACCACCGGGAAAAGAAAACTGGCGGAACAGCCTTTTCATGCCCTCGACATCCTGAGAAATATTTGGGTAGACTTCGCTATACGTCCCTTCCAGGTAAGTGTTAGCGACTAGCCCCGGACCACCATGACCCGGACCGGTGAGATAAATAACATTTAAATCGTGTGCCTTGATGAGACGATTCATATGCACATAAATAAAGTTAAGCCCGGGAGTGGTTCCCCAATGCCCAAGTAACCTGGGTTTAATATGTTCCAGGGTTAGCGGCTGTGTGAGTAAGGGATTATCAAGTAAATAGATTTGCCCGACTGAAAGGTAATTCGCCGCGCACCAATATCGGTGCATGCGATTCAATTCCTCTGCGGAAAGCACAAGTTTTTGTTGAGTTGCTTTATAAACAGTTTCATCCATTTTCTTTTACTCCTTAGTTATTCATTAACGCGAATGTGTGGCGGGCAATGATTAACGCTTCGTTGGTTGGGATCACCCACACTGACACCGCGCTCTGTGCGGTACTAATTTCAGGCTTGCCAGCCATGTTGGCCGTTTCATCCAGGTCAACGCCAAGCCAGCCGGCCTGTTTGCAGATGCGTTGACGGATTTCCGGTGCGTGTTCCCCGATACCGGCAGTGAACACTACTGCATCCAACCCCCCGAGCACCGCAGCGAGTGAACCTATCTCACATGCAATACGGTAAACAAACAGGTCAATAGCCTGTTTGGCGTGAAGGTTGTCGCTAACTAATAATTCGCGCATATCAGCACTGATACCCGACACACCAAGTAAACCTGACTGTTGGTATAACAGTTCAGAAACATCATCAACACTCATATTTTTTTCACGCATTAAATAAAATATGACGGCAGGGTCAATAGCGCCGCTGCGAGTCGCCATGGGCAAACCATCCAATGGCGTGAAGCTCATGGTGGTTGCGATACTTTTGAGTTCTTTCATGGCACACATACTGACACCATGGCCAAGATGCGCCACAATCACCCGACCTCGCGCTTTGCTGCCGATAAAATCAGGTAGGACACTGGCAATATAATCGTACGATAGTCCATGGAAACCATAACGACGTATCCCTTTATCAAACAGTGCCCGAGGCAATGCAAAGCTTTGCTCCACATGTGGCATGCTTTGATGAAAAGCCGTATCAAAACAAGCGACCTGCTGCCATTGCGGATGTAATGCGCGGAGTGTGCGGATGATCGCAAGACTGTTGGCCTGGTGAAGAGGAGCCAGAGGTACTAACTGCTCAAGTTTGGCATCAACCTCGGCGTCGACGATAACGGCCGTTGGGAAAAATGTTCCGCCATGCACAACCCGGTGGCCTGCAGCAATAATATCAAGATCGATTGCGTCACGTTCAAGCCAGCTTAATAGTATTTGTACCGCATCATCGTGATTTTGTGCGGCAACACTTTGATCTATCTGCGCGGTATCATATCGCTCACAATGAACGCTCAAGCGAGAATGATTACCAATGCCCTCAATCGCGCCATAATACAGTGGCTCCACTGGTATTTTTTTTTCGTCGAAAACGAAGATGGTAAATTTAATACTGGACGAACCGGCATTGATTATCAGTACAGCTTGTTCCATTGAGTCACCTTTAGTGATCTGGATAAATTGATACTGTTGTCTTGAGCATTACTCATTAAAGCAGATCAAACGACTCGATTCACCACTATCGTGATTACTTTCCTCGTGTTATCTATTTAAACATGTTTTAAACTAGCGCTTTATTAGTCGGCTCTGCAACTTGAGGTTGTTTTATTGTTGTATTTAATGCCGAAAAAATCACAACCACATCCGTGAATTATGATATAAATTATTACTGAATGTTAATACGTATAGTTACGTAAGTTTAACTTTTCTTAGTGAATCTGGGTCAGGTTTAAGCTGAACAGACTAGAATACGATGCAAGAAGCTGAATTTAGAATCCATATCTTATACCTGTCTTCAACTTATATTAGATTTTAATCTCATCTGCATAATGCATGATATTGTATGTAATCCTCATTTTATCTACTTCACATTTGAAACGTTGATCATCTGTCGGTGCAAATCTTTTTTTCCACAGGAATGGAACATTGTAATAACAAAGAATAACCCTTTTTGATGAAATACAACGTACCGCTTCCAATGCATCGCTAACATCCATAGTCCAAACGTTAAAATGTCTGATTTTCATATCACACGCTCCGTTTCTTTACGTATCCTTATTCACTGGTTTTGTATAGTTTCAATCCCGGAAAATGTCCATTGCAAAGAAGCACCGATGGTGACTCGTTCCGCGAGTCTCATAATCGGGATTTCTTTAATTGCAGCTACGGCGGCAAAGCTACCGCTGATTAAAACGAGTGTGGCACTAATAAAAGAAAATGTTACGTAATTTGAGTACTCTGGCAGATTATATTTACCAGCACGTTAATAAGAAATGACCGAAATGATCAATATAGACATACACCAACAGTAATACAAACTATAAACTGGAATAGTATTGTCAATATTAATCAGTGATTCCAGGCAAGTGGCAGTCTTTGTCAGTAGTAGAAATATTTGAAAAACATACTGCGGAATAAATGACTAACTATTATTTATACTTGCTGCTACAGGCGGTATTAATTTCCATCACCGCATGCAAACTTTCAACTCCGGCCAGGTGTTCCAGAAGGCAATCGTTATAGGCCCGACGATTTTTCGAGATAAAACTCGAATTTTTAGAGTTCTCTTCACACGCCATTCGAATATAATTCGTCGCGACATCGAGCTTTGCACCTTTAAGGTACTTTAAAATACAATCATCGTATTCAACTTGTCCAGCATGGCTTAAAGTGGCTATAGTCAGGCCAAGGACAACAAAGATAAGAGATATATAGCGCATGTAACCTCCTCGTTGAGTGTAATATTTGTAGAAATATATATAAATGATGACGTTAAATATACAACTAAGCGATGTGTTTTTCACAAGCGGTTAAAGATACTCTATAACCAATCCGTAAAGGCAACGCCAATCCCTATCCGATTCACGCGCGCGTTATAATCAATAAGACTTTCGCCATAACCGTTAAAGTATTGTACAAACCACCTGGCGCGGCGACTCATTGGAAAACTCCAGTTGATTTCAAGTGCGCCGTAATTTGGGTTACGAAAATTATTTCTCAACATAATACTCAGCGTATGCTTACCTCCCGCATATGCAGCCCGAACTTCACCATGCCCCATGTATTTTTCTATGTCAGGATTATCATCAATACTGGAATGGTCTAACCGATACCAGGGTTTAAAACTTAAATAATAATTACCACTCTCAAAAATGAAATCTGCATAGACTCTATTCCAGCTACGCGATTGTGTTCCGGAACGACCATTAGATTGATGAACAATACCAAACTGGACTATTCTATTTTTAAAACCCAGAAATTCCCAATCATTTTCGAATGTAACAAAAAACTCTGGTTCGTGTACAGTTTCACGAAATGGACTGGATACATTTGCGTTATAAGCCTGCCAAAATGAAAGGTTTGTATAGGCAAACTGTAGATTAATTTTTTTGTCAAACAAATTTTCAATGACGGGGAACTTAATACTAAACTGAAACTTAACTTCCGTTTTATCTAACTCACCGTCACTCGATCTATCGGCTGATGCATTATTAGGCTTGTCATTATACGAAAAAGGTAAAATATAATTTGGTCTATGCGGCGTAAGAACAAAAGGTTGGAACCGGGTATTACGTTCTATTTCTATACGCCGATCAAGTGCAGAGGATTTAGTTTTACTAGATTGATCTACGGATTCTTCTGCAAAAACAATTACCGGCATTAAGAATAAAATGGACATCGCCAGAATATTTTTTTTATATAAAGTCATAAATTAGTTGCTGTATACTACCTGTGATATTTCGAATATTAACTTTTGTGTAAACCACTTCATGTCATCTACTATCGCATAAAAAACCATAAAATTCTAATGATAAAAAAACCTGCATTTATTTGCTTTTCTGTCGTCGTATAGCACAAAGTCAATCGATATAAGTATTTTATCGGTCACTATTGCGACGAGTATATCAATATTAACTGTAAACCCAGTTAGCCAGCTCCCTATAAACATGATACGAAACCATGCAATAAAATTTACCTTCCTAACAAGGAATAACGATGCCATTAGGATAATGACGTATATCAGTATTTTTAATGAAGATTATGAACTTTTAATTTGGCGATAAAATTAATAATATAAAGTCGATATAGTAGTTTTTCCACTCTTACATTGTTACAACGAGTATTCTTAAAAGAATGTAAAACTCCGACCAAGAAAAAAATAATACTCGGATTTCCCGCCACTCGCGAATCCTTGCCCTAAATAAAGTGGCCCCAATGGTGTATCAAAAGAAATTATAAGGCTACCTGCAGTCTTTAATGATGCAGTATTAATGTCATCTTTGTTATTCCAGGTATTTCCTGTTTCTAATGAACCGCCAATATAAAAAGGAATTTTAAAAAAGGATTCATTGCCGTTACCACCAATTTTATTAAGATAAATAAGTCGGGCAATGCCTGCATAACGGCCGGTTAATTCCTGTTTTTTATAACCGGATAAATTAAGGAATCCACCCAGTCCCAAAGTATCAGCTGCTGGCGTATCACTTTTAACAACTCCGGCAAGACCGGTCCAAAAAACAAAAGTATTCCTGCCCCAGGTTTCAGCCAACAGCGCATTTACCGAGAGATAGTCATAGTTTGCATCAGCACCCAGGCTTTCCCGGCTATTCACCCATCGAATATTGGAAAGCGCACCCTGTTTTGGAAAATTCACACTATCAAGTTTGTCATAAGCAAAGTTGATATATCGGGAACCAATGTGAGAACCTTCCTCGGTTGCAGGTCGGCTGCCGATAAGCAGATCCGTATTGCCATGACCTTTAACCAACCCTGCCGATAGTTGTATATTGTTGCCAAAGATGCGTCCTGCGGAAATATTTACTGTAGCTGACGAGCTTTTATAGTCTGCGACCTGCTCTCCATTTTCATACCTTGGAAAATGTAATTCAGAATATCGGGCATTGATGTTAGCAAAATAATTTTGTGCTTCATCCAAAGGTTGATAGAACTCTGTTGATATAAACTGATCATTACCTGTCTGTACCTCTGTGCGCCACTCACCGCCAAAGCTGTTAAGCGGTGTAGAGGTAAGACTCGCAGCCGTGTTGTATGTACTCGAACCTTTGAAATTGCTTTCCAAATTCAAGCCAAACCGAATATAGTTTGGCCCCCAGCTTTTTGTTACAACGTTAATCGTTAATATAACATTACTATCTAATTGCGTGACTTCATAATCCACGCGTTCAAATATATTTAAACCATATAGTTGTTGAATATCTCTTTGCAGATATTCAATATTTAAAACATCACCTGGCTGAAGTGAGATGTAAGAGCGGATAATATCTGATGAAAGTTTTGAATCATTTTTTATAATAATTTTATTTATGGTTTGAGCAACGTATTTTTTCGTGCGCAATAACTTCAACCGTTCTTGATATGCATTGTTTGTCATTGAATGGATCATAAGTCTTGAAGTATGTGCCTTAGCGGCAGCAATACCCTGTTTAATCATTTCAGCTATACGCCAGAAGTCGGTAGAAGAATACCCACTCAAGTCAGGCTGGATAAGGATATCATTTTCAGATAGGGCATCCAGTTGTTCTCTGGTGTTGCGTTGAATCATAAACCCCATATTCTGGTTAAGTATGCCAAGAGGTGAAACAAGTTTATCTCGTGTAAATTGATTGCCGCCTAAATCGACAACAATTAATATATCAGCTCCCATCTCCCGTGCCAGTCGTACAGGTAAATTATTAGCAAAGCCACCATCCACTAGCAGGCGACCATCGCGCTCTACCGGTGCAAACACGCCGGGAATAGACATACTCGCTCGCAGCGCAGTAACAATATCTCCGCGCCCCATTGCAACGGCTTCCCCACTTTCAATATCTTCAGCAATCGCACGAAAAGGCATCGGGAGTTTATCGAAGTTATCAGGTGCGTTTCGTAAAAGTGACTTCAGCAACAAGTCAAGTTTTTGGCCTTGAATCAATCCTGTCGGAATCTTAAACGCGCCATTTTTAAATCCAGCTTCCAGTTTAATTAAATAGTTATAATCATCCTGCTTACGTCGTACACTGCGCTGCGCACGTAAAGGACTATCTTGAAATAGGTCATTCCAGTCTGTCGTAACGAGTGTTTCCTCAAGCATTGCCGGCGAATACCCATATGCATATAGGCCACCCGTAATCGCTCCCATACTGGTGCCCGTTACAAGATCAATTGGAATACGTAATTCTTCCAAGACTTTCAACACACCAACATGTGCTGCACCGCGTGCACCGCCACCACTCAACACCAAACCAATTCGCGGCCGTTCCTTAAACTTTGACTTTATAGCGGAATCAGCATGAACTTCATATGAATTTAGAAAAATAATCAATATCAAAAATACTAGTCGATGAATTTTCACTGTGTGTCTTTCTTATAATTGTAGTTATGGTTTTGTAATTTTTAACGATACTTTTTTTATTCCCACGGATAATCGAAAATAACGATTAATTCGGAACCTTCATCACCAGTGGCAATGTCTGCACGATAGACTGCACCGGAAGCCGCTACTAAGCGAAATCCAGTGCCAATACTATAACGCGTTTCATCCCATAATTTTGAAGATGTTTCAGAAACAGTCCCAATTTCAGTAAAAAATGCAACCTGTAAACCGGTACGCACATCCTTCCAAATAAAATAGTCAAACGGTTTAACTTCTTGCGATATATTCCAGCGATACTCTGCGCCAATAAATGCTGTATGCGCACCTTGATAGCGCATTTGCGGGAATGAGCGCAAACGTAAATCACCACCAAGTGTCGTAGACGTTCCGTTTGTTCTTGCGCTAATAAAGTTGTCAACCAGTTCTTGCTCCGTCGTTAAGCACTGGGCATCCGTTGGTGCGCAGTTTGAATTTAGTTCGGCACGAATACTGGTTGGGTCGGTCACGCCTTTTCGTATGACATGTGCATCCGACTGATAATAATTTAATACCAGGGTATCAGCATGACGCATAGGAATATAACCCAGAAGATTAATATCCAGTGTGTAGAACTCGGGCTCCTTCAGTGTATCTGCCTTATGATTTTGATATGTTACATCTAACCTCACGCCTTTTCTCGAATCAAGATAATCATCGGTCAGGTCAATCGAGGCTCTAAAACTGTCACTATCACCAGAATTAATAAAGGGTTTACCGAGGGTAGTAATGAGTTCTCCATTCGAATCCTTAAACGCGTCAACCTGGTATTCAAATTTATTATAGGAATAGTAAAAATTAAGCCTTCTATCATAAAATGTTAAATACAGATCAAACTTGCTTTCGTTAGCGACACTGACATCCATAACTGTAAAATCATTTTCTCCGGTATTATTGATGCCGCGTATTGAATAATTATTTACAGCGGCCCGATTAACATCCTGTAGGAAAAAATCCAGAAAGAACACATCAGAGTACAAGGGAATTTCTGAACCATTAAGTATAGTTCCTTCTGCATCACCGCCAACAAACAGGCCTGAAATATCTGCCGTGGTGCCGGCAATATTGGTAACCGTACCCAATAGTACGATCCCTTCACCAATACCGGGTTTACTGTAAGGCAATGGTACGAATAAGTGAGCCGGTTGGGTTGGGTTCTGGTCTTTACGACGGTCTGGAAACCAATCATATGAAAAACACACACTCGAAAAGCTGAGAAAAATTGTAAGTAATATTATTTTTTGCATTTCATAACTCCATATAATTCTATGCTGGTGGATTATGTCGACCTGCTTGAAAAATACACTCCGAATTTATTCAGAGTATAGATCTGAGTGATGCAATGACTATTATTAATTCTGAAACAATTAAAGATTCGTAACTTGTTACTTTATAGTAAATTTACTGAAGACACCTCAACTCAAAATAGCTCTTTAAATCATAAAACATACCATATATGTATAGAATTAAACATCCGCGTATCATTACTATGCTAATTTTAAATTATCTAAATACACCATAAACGGGGTTAATTATTCACTTTGTAACAAAAATGACATATTGTTCTGTTTTAATCCGCTAAACAGTGGATTATGAAGGGAAGATGACAGCAAATGAATAATAGTGACACTACCGTATTAATCGTTGATGACGAGCATGCAATCCGAGACATGGTTGTGATGGCATTAGAAAAAGAGGGCTTCATCTGCATTGAAGCAAGTGATGCACATAAAGCCGATACCATTATAAAGCAAGCCGTTCCTGATATTTTGTTACTCGACTGGATGATGCCCGGTCTTAGTGGTGTTGACTTCACACGCAAGCTTCGGCGCAATGAAAGCACCCAATCTATGCCGATTATAATGCTCACCGCAAAAACCGAAGAAGAAGACTTAATTAAGGGATTAGAAAATGGTGCTGACGACTACATTACTAAACCATTC
>Ga0316206_1001824_pt1 | contig 16698 bp, 15 predicted proteins | sample 6monthpyrite_MG_FD_204942 | JGI IMG/M metagenome (GOLD analysis project Ga0316206, IMG submission 204942) | Microbial mat bacterial communities from mineral coupon in-situ incubated in ocean water Damariscotta River, Maine, United States -... | ecosystem: Environmental > Aquatic > Marine >... | reverse complement strand
TAAAGTCTTTTATTTTAGTTAGAAATACTGTCAGCGATAATTCAGCTTGGACGAGCGCTGGTAGTGCCATGCAAGCAGCCATAGAGAAGGATTAAATGAATTTTGTTGTTTTCACACAGCCTGGGCCGATAGTTACCTAGTCAGTTATCGACCGATTGCTGTTCGTTATAAAATCCTTCTTTATTATAGGTAGTCTTACTTAATTCGTTTGGGTGATGCAATCTTAAAAGTAAAATGATAATTTAAATAAAGTATCTCTATTTCTAAAAAACAATCTTCACTATTTAGTGAGAGTCGGCGACGTAGTGAAAATCAGAGCGTTAAAATAATAAAAGAGATAGTTGCACAAGAAATTTCTCAACTGTTAAAAAGTATACCTTTTTGACACAAGCCAAAATGTAAGGAGAACTTAGTATGGCTACTAGACGAAATACAAGTATAGCAACATCAAAAAAGGCTGATTTACAGAGAAAATTTGCTGGTAAATTAACAGTCATTCGTCCGTTCCTAGCCTACGCCATCCCGTACTATACGGTAGGCGGTGCGGACACGGAGTACCTCATTTCAAATCCAAATAATAAGGCTGCAAAAGTGACGTTTGCTGTATTTGGAAAGAATTGTAAAATCGTTAAGAAACAGCAGTTTAGTTTGAAACCAAATTGCACCAAGACGATTAGATTGCGAGCAATCGCACCCGATCGCGCGGGCCATGCCGTTCTTGTTTCGACACTCTCTTTGATTGGTCATATCCTTTACCTGCGTCAGGATGATATAGCTGTCGTCGGTGGAGAATTGGCTGGACGTGACAATCTATTTACCTGGCCAAGCCGTGAAAAATCAAGGACCTATGGATTTGGTTACCGTGCGATAGCTCTCGGTCACGATAGCCTGGGTGGGTCTGTTTTCGTATCGAACCCTCATGCAATGGTAATTACAGGTTCACTCGTATTCTATGATCAGATGTGTAGCCCTACCCGGCCACGGCGTATCTCGGTAAAACCCGGTTGTACGGCTGAGTACAAATTCCCCAAGGGTAGTTATGGTTACGGTCGAATTCAGGTATCAGAGCAGGCCGTCATTAATGTCCTCCATTTCACTGCCAGTTCAAAAGGCATTGCAGCAGCAGAGCTATTGGGTGAGAGTGACAAGCTTACTGTACCGGCGACTGATCCCAAACCGGGTAGAAAAATATTGTTTGATGATACCCATGCATGCCGACCGGGGGTTACCGGCGATTGGACAGACTACGAGAAAGCTCTTATCAATGCAGGCTACTCCGTAGCACATCACACCATCTCAACCGTCACACTGGCGGCATTAAAAAAACACGATGTTTTCGTTATTGCCACTGCGAGATCGAGTTATACGAATACGGAGAAAAAAGCCATTTCTGACTTTGTTAATCAAGGTGGTGGCTTGTTAATTGTCCAGGACTTCGGAAATGCACCATGGTCGATACCGACCAGAGAGGTTCTTAACTACTTTGGCGCAAACGATGACAATAATTTCATGCATGATCCAACCAACAATGTTGGTGGACAAACTGACGATGTCATTTTTGACTATCAGCGTAATTTCCTCGGACACCCAATCACCAACGACTGGAAGTCTTTCCATGTCGATGCGGCCGCCTCATTATCAGGTGGAGAAGGATGGAATACCATTGTTGAAACCGACGATGATTCTGATCCAGCAAGACGCCCTGCTGTTATTGTTCGCACTTTTGGGGAAGGTAGAATAGTGGCATTTGGTGATTCAAATACGTGGGCTAATCACTTGATAGGCAACTTAGAAAACGAACGGTTTGGTATACGCTGTGCCGAGTGGTTATTGTTCAGAATATAAGGCATGTATTTACGAAGTGTGCTGATATTCAGACTAAGTAAATAGGGAATGGCCTAATAAAATGTTTCAGCCGATCGCTTCTTCGCTACGCTCAGGGGCATCGGTTGAGCATGCTGTTGAATGATCGCTTTCAAGAATACCAGAAAGATTATTAGTTTTAATCTTATGGTTGCTACTAGCCGAAATCAGCCAATTTATATTTTGTAGTGTTATCACTTTATGATTGATTCGCAATAAGTCATAACAACATTGAAAGCCAATATGGTTTACAAAAAAATATGGCAGCTCTTTTAATATAAAGAACTGCCAGAATGTAATTTTTACTATTCAGATATAGGCTGAAATCTTAGTAAGCTATTTTAAGAGATTTTAGTGTTTCCAAAGTAAGGCCGCCACTTGGTAGTTTGTTTCTTTTTTGGTAGGTAGTTACAGCTGATGCTGTTGCATTGCCGTAGTAGCCATCTATCGGCCCCGGGTTTATGTTTTTAGATTTGAGCTTGGTTTGTAATTCACGAATGATACTTGCTGAGATATTGGTTTTGCACAAAACGGGTTGCCATTGAACAACGCCGTCTTTAACCTTAAAGCGCTTGACTACATTGGTATATTCTTCTGATACAGGTATAACTCGCGTTGTTTCAGGTTGAATAAGTTTTCTAGCCTTAACCATTTTGTATTCGGCAGGAATGGTGATTTTACGAACCGCTGGTTCCTTCTTTAAGGTTCGTCTTTTCACGATTTTATATTTAGCCGGAACAATGACTTTTTTTGTTGTGGCATTGGTTACTAATACACGCTTTTGGACCGTTTTGTAAGTTGCAGGAATAGTTACTAGGCACATGATTTCACCTGTGGCTTCATCAATTTTTGTAATGGGTCCGTTGCCTTTTTTCCATACGGTATGTTCAGGTTTATCTAATACTTTTTTGGCTACCACTTTGTATTTGGCTGAAACAGGTATCAGTTTAATTGTTTCTGGTGAGACTAAGATCTTGTCTTTTATCCACTCATATTTAGCCGGAATGACCTTAAGGCGTTCGGATTGTTCTTTTACGAGTATTTTTTCTTCAATGGCCTGGTATTTTGCTGGGATAATTTCCAATCTCTCAGATGATTCTTTCTTTACTACTCGAATGTTTTCAGTATTGTAAACAGGAGGAGTAAATGTTCTTGCGAAACATTGACCCGCTTTTGCATTCGGTGGCAATAGATCATCTGGCATTGTAGCGGGCGGCTCGTTTTGAACGACGTTAGCCACCGGTTTTTCTTTTAGTGATAACTCCAGCGCTGCAATTTTTTGGTCACGCTCTTGTATTTTTTTCTCATAGTTACTTTTTACCAGGTTATCTATTTCTGGTTTGGTTGCGCCTGAAGAGGTACAGCCTCCGACAAGAAATACAACCGATATCAACGGTAATGATAAATACATAAATTTGTTCATTTTTCTTTCCTCTCCAGATTCTTATAATATCCACCGTTGCAGTTGTGCCGGAATAAATTCAAACTTAACGATTGGGTTAATTTAGTTTGTCACACTCACCATATATTGAACAGAAGCTGAAACTTCTTCATCCAATAAAGTGGCGTCTCCACCTTTTGCTGGCATATATCCCTTCATACCTTTGAAACCTTTTAGAGCATGGTCCATGAGAATATTTATACCTTGTTCTTTGCGTTCAGTCCAACTTGCGTCGGTCAACCTGGGTGCTCCAGCTGCCCCCGTGCCATGACAGGTAAAACATTTAGCAGTATAGATTTTCTTACCTGCGGCTAATTCAATGGCAGTCGATTCAGCTGCTGAAGTCATTCCAGGGGTGTTGGCTGATATTACTGGAGCGACCGTGGCTATATTACTCTTTACAGAAGTTACAGAAGAGTTTACCACTCCATCCGCAGATGATGTAGCACCATTTAGCTGTGATTTAAGCTTGTCTAAATCGATATTACTTTTCAAGTCTTCTTTTATCTCGGAGGATTTTTCAATCAGGGAAGTGCTCACCGATTCTTTAGCTTTTTCCAGAATGACACTGCCGCCTTTTTTTACAAAGGTTGCAGCTTCTTCGGCTGCACTGGTTACATCGTTAACGACATTGTTCATGCCGGCAGGCGTAGCTTCGATATTATTTTCGGCCTTATTTTTCACTTTGTCAGCCGTTTGACTATCACAGCCATATAGAAAAGAAACAACAAGTGACAGAATCGTTATTGTTTTAATGTTCATTATATTATCCCATGAGAAATTTTTTATAAAAAGCATCGCCGAGTTGTTTCTCGGCGATGTTGATGTTAGTTACTGACCAATTTTTGTAGTTAATAATCGGTTAGCTTTTTAGTATTGTACTGCAGGATCCATTATTTTTGCCTGTTCGACCCAGCTTAATACACTCTGTAGACCTGGCGTTCTACGGACAAGTTTTTTTTCTGCATTCACTTCCTGGATTTTTATATGCAGATTTTCAGCGTTACGATTACGTAATTCTTTTACCGTATCTACACCTGCTATTTCTAAAAGCTCCGAGTATTGAGTTGAAATACCTGAAATTCGGCATAAATCACATAGATTGACCCATTTCAATATCTTGGAGCTATCAATGCCTGTCATTTCTGAAATCATTTTTCTTCCAGCAGGATTGGCTCCTTTTTCCAGTAAACTTTCTACCGTTATAATCTCTACTGTACGGAGTTTTTCGCCGTAGGCAGGTCCGATTCCTTCAATATCTTCAATATTCATAGTCATGTTGTAAATCTCCTGTATTTAAATTTATACTAAAAATATGTTAATTTATTCTACTGTTTTCAATTTCAGATGTTTAAATGAGTCACAAAAAACTAAAAAATTTCTTAGCCAGGCCCTTTACTCCTGCGCTGCTCCCATTTTTTACTACTAATACAATCGGCAACAATTTCTGTAGCCCTGTACTGACAAGGTAACTATTTATGTCTAACTTGGTTGCTAGACCATCAATATCGGCATAGCCAAGTGTATAGCTATTATCAGAATGCTTTTTATTTATTGAAGTGAGTAAATGAGGAATGGCCTCGGGAATAAAGTCTTTTGCCTGGTATTCAGAAAATCCACTGTTAAGCAAGCTTTCAAACATATCCGAGTACTTGTCATTCAATAAACTGTTTAAAATGTCCATAACCCTACCTCAGTAACAGAAAAATTATGCTTTGAGTAATTAACATAGGGACTACTATAATCTTCGGAAAACTTATCGCAATATGCTCAGATGATGTTTAACAATGATTTATCATTCTGCTGAAGGGAATGCTACATTAGATATAGAGAGGAGTATTTTTTGTAAAATATGTGTTAACTTCAATTAATATATGAGACTCGGCATAATAATTTATTTATTATGATAATGAATACAATTAGATTCTTCATGATTAACGAAAATCATTTTCATATATCGTCAAGTTTATTTTGATAGTCTGCAATATAAATTCACGATACGTTTAAGGACTCAACATTAATGACGACATCAGAACAAAGCATAGTGAAAATAGCATTATTGGAAGATGAACCTGCACAAGCCGAAATGATCAAGCTGTGCCTCAAATCCGCCAAATTTAATTGTGACCATTTCGATAATGGTGATACATATTCCAGTAATGTACTCAATAGCGATTATGATTTACTGATTATGGACTGGAATGTACCCGGACTCTCAGGCCCGGAAGTTCTGGAACAGGTCAGGTCAGCTCAGGGCTCCGATATTCCGGTGTTGTTTATTACGAGCCGATCAAATGAAGAAGATATAGTCTACGCACTGGAACATGGTGCAGACGACTATATGATTAAACCGGTAAAACAATACGAGCTTATTGCTCGTATTAAGGCTTTACTACGTAGAAATTTAGCCCAAACCTCAGGGCAGAATAATGCGCCAGCCAATCAAACTTTTGATTTCCTGCCTTATTCGTTTGATATTAAAAATCGTACTGTTACCAGGCGCGGCGAACCCGTTGTGCTAACCCAAAAAGAGTTTGATGTGGCTCTGATACTGTTTCAGGCTGCGGGACAGCTGACTTCCAGAAAACAATTATTACATGATGTTTGGGGGCATTCAGTTGAACTCAATACGCGTACCGTCGATACTCATATCAGCAAGATACGTTCTAAACTGGAACTGACCCCCAAAGAAGGCTGGCGCTTGAGTTCGGTATATCAACATGGCTATCGACTTGAGAAAATTGACTCAGCGAGCTGATTTGAGCTAACGATATACGTCATTCTGGTGTTGTTTGCTGTGATTATTTTGCTAAATATTCGTTTATAATGCCTATATAAATAAATAGACAAATAACTATAAAAATTAATAACTGGATTCCTACAATGGCACAAACATGTCGATTTATTGTTTTAATCAGTATCTTGCTAATGAGTTTTTCAGTCTTTGCAAAAGACTGGATTTACACCGTCAGGCCGGGCGATAATCTTTACGATCTCAGTAAAAAATATCTGCGAAACCAGACTCATTATCTAAAATTGCAGCAGATGAATAACATTGCTAAACCAACCAGTCTTTCACCTGGTACTATCATCCGGTTTCCAATCGAATGGTTAAAAATACAACCCAGCTCAGCGTTGGTAGTAGACGGGCGGGGAGACGTTACGATAGTACGTGCATCTTCAACTATTATTAGCGCCAGTGCCACAGAAGTTAGACTGTATGTTGGCGACAGTATTTCAACCGGCGATAAAAGTAGTGCTATGTTGATTTTTGCCGATAAATCGCGTTTGTTACTTCAGTCAAATTCAGAGCTTATCATGGATAAGCTGAGTGTTTTTGGCGATGGTGGTATGGCGGATACACGCTTACGCTTACCTGCTGGTCGAGTTGATGCGCACGTTATACCACGCACTCAAAACCGTTCACGCTATGAAATTACAACCCCTGCTGCTGTAGCCGCAGTGCGAGGAACTCAATTTAGGGTTAGCGCTGAGAAGACAAAACCTGTATCGCGCAGTGAAGTGCTAAAAGGCCAGGTTGCCGTTGGCAACAATGGTATCAGTAACAACATTCCCGCCGGCTTTGGGAGTGTTAGTGAGGCCGGTAAGCCAGCCCAAAAACCCAAAAAATTACTCCCGTCACCGAGCCTTATCGATAAGCGCGACCTTTATACGCGTATTCCATTCTCGTTTGCATGGAAACCTCTGCCAGGTGCGCTACAGTATCGCGTGCAATTGTTTAATAAAAACAACCTGAATATTCTACTGCTGGATGAGGTGACTGCTAAGAGCGACTACCCGTTCAAAGAACTCGCCGATGACAGTTATATGTTGAGGGTGCGGGGTATCGATAACATTAAGCTTGAAGGCCTTAATAGCGACCATGTATTCACTGTTAATGCATTACCCGGGGTATCGATATTAAAAACGCCGCTAAACAATACAATAGTCCACAACCAGTTACCTGGCTTTCGTTGGGCAAAGTCCGAAGCTGCACAGAAGTACCGATTCCAGGTGGCGACAGACTCAGCTTTTAAAACATTGGTTATTGATAAATCGGGTCTGGTCGAAACAAGTTTTCAGGTTAGCGATAAACTCACTGCTGGAAAATATTTCTGGCGTGTCGCTGGAATTGATGATGGCGGTCGGGGAGCGTATTCAGCGGTAAGCCGTTTTATAGTCCAGCCGATTCTCGCAATACCAGAGCTTAAATTGCCTGGCATCGATGCAAAAAATATTCATTTCGAGTGGGATGAACTATTACCCGGGGTGGAGTATTACTTTCAGTACAGCTTCGATCTGGATGAAGACAATAATGAAGAATATAAAACAACCGTTGTAAGTAAGACCTCTCTTTCGTTACCGCACCCCTATTCCGGGCATTACTATTACCGTATCAAGGCAGCAACAAGTAATAATTCCTATAGTCCAAGTGCTTACAGTGAATGGCAGAAAGTTGAGGTAGCGATCGATACAGACTTACCCTGGTATATGTTAATCGTATTTGTATTATTACTTTGATTTTAAATAACCGAAACTTTAAGAGTAAATTCGAACAGATAGTCTTATGGCTTTTTATTATTATCTGCACCATGGCGGTTATTCAACAAGACTGGCTATGGCGGTTAAACAATGTAATCTACGATACTCAATTACGTCTCTGGGAAACCCCCGCTCCTGACAACATCATTATAATTGCAATAGACGAATACAGTCTGCAACACCTTGGACGCTGGCCATGGAGTCGTGATAATTATGCCAAATTGTTAAATATTCTCACCGACGAAAAAGCGAGTGCAGTGGGGCTCGATATTATTTTTGCAGAACCGTCGTCTACCAGTCCACAGGATGACATTAAACTCGCCAAGGCAGTAAAAAGAAACGGGCGAGTGGTGTTGCCGGTACTCGCAGAAAAAACCAGTTTAACGGGCCAACTAATTGAAACTCTGCCAATACCGATACTCGCCAATGCCACCAGAGCAATGGGGCATGTTCATGTAGAGCTGGATCAAGATGGAATCGCGCGTAGTACTTTTCTTCAAGGCGGGTTAGGTACCCCGCGCTGGAATCATCTTGCTTACGAGCTGGTTAAAATTGCAAAGCCAGATAAAAAAATTCAATTTGTCGGCATCAAGAATCCAATACAAAAATCGGCTACACAGACGACTTCATCTATGGTCTGGATTCGCGATAACAGAATGTTAATCCCTTACGCTGGTGCGCCAGGGCATTTCAAAACACTGCCTTTCTTTCAGGTACTCAATCACCAGTATCCGAAAGGGATCTTTAAGAACAAAATAGTTTTGGTCGGTGCCACTGCCAGTGGCCTCGGTGATGCACTGCCAACCCCCGTTTCGGGGGAGACACACTCCATGCCTGGCGTAGAAATAAATGCCAATATTACCAATAATTTGATTGCGGGTATTAATATTTCAATCTTGCCCGTCGAAATCCAAATGCTGATATCTATAGTCATCTTATTGGTCACCATTTTTTTATATTCAGTACTCACGCCAAAGTTAAACTTGATAAGTATTGCATTTATGATCGTCAACAGTTTGATACTTTCATTATTGCTGTTAAAAGTTTTTCATGTCTGGTTCCCACCCGCACCGGTGTTGCTTGCGCTTGCTTTAAGCTACCCGCTGTGGAGTTGGCGTCGACTTGAAAACACAATACGTTATCTTGATCAGGAGTTAGTTCAACTCAGAGGCGAATATGAACATGTCCCCAACAATAGTGATCTTGCACCGCAAGCGTCACTACGCTTTTTAGCCAAGCTATTGCCGATAGAAGGGTGGAGTATTTACGACGCGCAAGGCAATGTCCTTATATCGGAAGGAAACTACCCGAAAATAGGTAGTTATGTAAATCATAAAAGTGACCAGTGGTTACAAGCCAACGGCAACTACTGGTTAACGGTTGGTGATAATCTTGATTTGAATATGTTCGCTATCAAATGGAGAGATACAACGCAGCCAGGCAAAGAACAGCAGGCTTTACTGAATGATTTTATTTTAAAAGTTAAGCCAGTTTCCTCTTTCGGTAGCAGAAACAGGGTTGATTCTGTCGACAATCGTATTGCACAGGTTCAACGAGCAACTTCAAGAATGCGCGGCTTACGTCAGTTCATTGCAGGCTCGCTATCGCAAATGGCCAATGGTGTATTAATTGTTGATCCGCTGGGGAATATCGCATTCGCAAATCAACGAGCAGTAGACTACCTGGGTTACAAGCAAGACTCTGACATTCATGGACAATCGCTACCAGAGGTGTTGGATCAGATTCATATTTCTCAAAAAGACGACTGGATCCAAATTTATAAAGAGGTACTTCTAAATCACCAACGCACAAATATTGAAGCAAAAAATAGTAACGGAAAAAATTTTCTTATTCAATTCGCACCATTAGACAGACAACACAGAGAACTGGGTGGACTTATTGTTAACATGTCTGACATATCAGAGCTAAAGGCCAGTGAGCGACGTAGAGACGAAGTACTAGGTTTTCTTTCTCATGATTTACGTACACCACTGGTATCCCTTCTTGCGTTACTCGACATTGCGCGAACAAAAAAACCGAATCAGGAGATTGTTGAAATTCTTGGCAGGGTAGGCGGCTACGCTGAAAACACCATTACCCTCGCAGAAGAATTTTTGCAGCTTGCACATGCTGAAAGCGGTGAGCATATTAACTTTAAAGATGTCGATCTGGTATCCGTAGCGTTGAATGCGATTGAGCAAATTTGGGTTCAATCCGATGCAAAAAATATCGAGTTAAACTATCAGTTTGAAATTGATGAAGCATGGTTGATTATCGACCCCAGCCTGATTGAGCGTTCAATTCTTAACTTGTTAAGCAATGCGATAAAATACAGCCCGGATAATTCCAAAGTAACGCTTTCACTCAATGCAGAGAAAGAGCATTACACCGTATGTATACAGGATCAGGGTTATGGAATTCCTGATGACGAGATAGAGCATCTGTTTGAACGTTACTATCGTGTCAAAGCAACAAAACAGAACATAAAAGGTATCGGTCTTGGGCTTGCATTTGTAAAAGTGGTTATGGATAAGCATCAGGGTGACATCAGCGTCACCAGTGTAGTAGGGCAGGGATCCCGTTTTTGTCTTAGCTTGCCTAGAATATTACTTGGCAACGATTGAACCAGTGTATGGTTTTTTCTTACTGAATTATTAAATGCACTGCGTGCATCAAGAACTTCTTCTTCCTCTTCACTCAGGCTGTGCTGCAAAGCCAGATTGTGTTGACAATTAACCTAATGGTAACAATTCATATATTGATTGTAATTTCTGGATTGTCTATTGTAGCAGCAGTTAGGTATTAAAATTAAAAAATAGTACAAGACGTTTTATCTTGTTGTAAAGCACGGCAACAATCTGTTTTATGGTTAAATAAAATTGTCGTTTATGGTTTATTAAATTCAGTAATAAAAATAACATAACATTAATGTTTTAGATGAGGGATGCAATTATGAGTATGATGAAAGAATTTAAAGATTTTGCAATAAAAGGTAATGCGGTTGACATGGCAATGGGTATCGTTATTGGTGCTGCCTTCGGTAAAATTGTTACTGCGTTAGTCGCAGGCGTAATAATGCCACCCATCGGTGTACTATTAGGTGGTGTTGATTTTTCAAGTTTGGCTTTCGTTGTTCAAGAAGCTGTAGGTGCAGAGCCTGCTGTCGTTATAAGCTATGGTAAATTTATTCAAACTGTTATTGATTTCACCATCATTGCTTTTGCCATTTTCATGGTGGTGAAAGGTATTAACTCACTGAAGAAAAAAGAAGAAGCGGCACCCAAGCCGGAACCAAAAGCATCTTCTGAAGAAGTATTACTTATGGAAATACGTGATTTATTAAAGAACAAGTAGTCAGTAATACTCCGATGTAACATTGGGGTTAGAGCATAGTTTTTCTTTAACCCCACCCCCCATTTTTATTCAATAGAATAATGTAACACCAAGAATCTATTTCCAGGTTCATTTTTTTCAGGCAGATTAAGCAATTGTTCCATCCCATTGGAAACTTTACGCTTGTTAATATTTTACAGAGTTGAGTCAGAAACTGAACTAAATGTGTTTATATTAATTTTCTGACAAGCCCCCCAAACAAATTTTTGCTTTATTATAGGTAAAATTTGGTTTCACGCTTAATGATTGTGTCTGTGGTGTGTATCCGGAAAGTGTGGGTGCGTGTGGGATAGTGGTTCATGCTGGTGTTTATGACTATGTTGGGTTCCTGGTGGTAATAGGGGTTCGTGCCTGTGTTGATGGTGTTCATCATGGACATGTTCATGATTGTGCTCCATTACCTCGTGAGCGTGGTTGTGCTCATGACGTTCGGTTAGATGCAACCATGTTCCAATAGCCATCAGAACCCCAGCTACGAGTAGCGGTAGTGTAACGGGTTCACCCATCAACAGGGCGAGCAATGCACCGAAGAAAGGTGCGACCGAGAAATACGCGCCTGTGCGCGCGGTTCCTAGATGGCGTAGCCCCACCACGAATAGCGCCAAACTTACCCCATAGGCAAAAAAACCTATCAGCATCGCTCCCGTGATATTGAGTGCTGCAGGCATCGCTGCATTCAGTGAAAAAGCCAGTGCCAAATTGACGCTGCCAGAAACCCAACCTTTCACCGATGCAATCCAGGCAGCATCCGTGAGCGAGACCTTTCGAGTTAAGTTGTTATCGACACCCCATGCGAAGCAAGCACCCAATACGGCAAGTGCTGGCCACAGCCCAGTTATACGTGTTTCTCCGGAAACGCTCAGGAAGAGTGCGCCTGCCAGAATGGCAAGCATACCCAGTGCAATTCTGCGGTCAAAGTTTTCTTTGAAAGCAAACCAGGCCAACAATGTTGTGAATACGCTTTCTGCATTTAATAACAATGAAGCGCCAGATGCAGGCATACCTTTTAGGCCAACCATGAGTAATACCGGAGCGATGATACCACCCGACAAAATGGCACCGGCAAACCAGGGAATCTCGTTCCAGGCAAGACGAACGGCCGGGGCGTTCCTGAGACGACGATAAATAGTTAACCCGATGCCCGAACCAAGATAGAGTAATCCTGCCAGCAACCACGGGTCGACACTATCGAGTAGCGATTTTGCAAGTGGTGTACCTGCGCCAAACAATAAAGCGGCACCGAGTGCTGCAACTACGCCTGGTTGATGAAGCCCGCTTTTTAAATTCATCGTGTTAGTCTAGCCTGAGTAATACATTTAACAAACGTTCTAACCTTTTGAGCTGGTTACGACCTTGTGTCGTTTGAGTAACCGACATCTTAGTATACTTGAGAATATAGGGTTCCAGCTGAAAGTGCTCGCGTTTTACGTCGAAAAAATATTTCAATTTCAGATTCAAGAAAATAGACTAGTTTTTACCAAAATGATTGGATATACTTTTAACCTGTATGAATAATATAACCAATATGACTAATTCCCGACTTACCAAGGCAGTGTTTATTGTTCTGGTGATGGCCATGCTTTCCATGCAGTGGTCAAAAAATCATATTCATTTAACCGAATACCATGATCATGGTGGAAGTCAACATCACCATACTATTGGTGCTCATACGCATCAATCACTCACGCAAAATGATAATGTTGTTGAGCTAGATAATCACTGTAATTTGCACAAATGGAATAGTGTTGATGATCAATCTATTGCATTAACTTCTGCTATTAACCCACTAAGCCTTATTGCCTCGTCAGCAAGTGTCGAGACATCAACGTTTTGTAATTCTAAACGACGCTACATTGATTATTCAACACTCCATCTTCGTGCCCCGCCTAAACTTTCATAATTTCCTTCAATAAAAGCAATTTATTCTGGACGAATGTATTCGTCTTATAAAAACTATATTTTTGAGGTATTTATGTTATCTATACTTAAAGAATCACGATGGTATATCGTGGTATTAATAACGCTTGTTGCCAGTCAGGCTTTTGGGCATGGCATGTCAGAGGCGGAGAAACAAACGATAGTTGAAGGTGGCAATCTACGTTATATATGGATTGGTGCCACGCATATGTTATCGGGTTATGACCATTTAGCCTTTATATTTGGCATTATATTTTTTCTGACACGGTTTAAAGATATTGTTAAATATATCACCGCATTCACTTTGGGGCATAGTATTACGCTTATCTATGCAACCTTTACTGGCCTTCAAGTAAACTACTTTCTTATTGACGCAGTGATTGCCTTGAGCGTGTGTTATATCGCCTTTGTAAATCTGAAAGGGTTTGAGAAATATTTAAATATTAAAACACCTAATATGCTGGTTATGATATTTAGTTTGGGCTTGATACACGGACTGGGTCTTTCCACTCGATTACAACAGCTTCCATTGAGTGAAGATCACTTGTTAATGAATATTATCTCGTTCAATGTTGGTATCGAACTTGGACAGATTTCTGCATTGGCTGTGATGCTATTTCTTATTGCTGCTTTTAGAAAAAGCCATGCCTTTAAGAGTTTCACCAAAGTGGCCAATAGTTTTCTAATTATTGCTGGAGGCTACCTGTTCTTAATGCAAATGCATGGGTATGAACATTCTGTCAATATGAAAGAATTTGTTGGTAAAGCCGAAGCAGCTCAAGTTACTCTAATAAGTGAATCTACTAACCAATCTAACTGGAAAGATATCATTACGGTAACGATTCCAGCACGAGGCGACAAAGAATATAAATTATACCTTGCGAATGGTGCTGCGTTTGAATATTCATGGAAAACCAATGGTAAAAAACTTTTTTATGACTTTCATGGTGAACCTGCAGGCGACACAACGGGTTATTTTAAAAGTTTCAAAAAAAGTACCGAAAGTGAAACAAGCGGTTCTTTAACCGCAGTATTTGATGGCACCCATGGTTGGTACTGGAAAAATAACTCATCATCGGCTGTTGATATTATTTTGAAGGTTAAAGGGGAATATCAACGTATAGATTTAGAAAAGAAACCATCAATTGAATCAATACAACAGAACAGTACCAAACAACACGACACATTATTTTAACTTTAGGAGATTTATATTATGAACTTTAAAACATTATTACTTGGTTTTTTTCTTGGCTTAGCGCCATTTATGGTTATGGCAGGGAGTGGACACGATCATGACCATGGACATGCCCATGGTCCTGTTGACCAGGATACCGCAATACTTAAGGCAACTAAAATATTAGAATCGTTAGTTACCAAAAATGTCATTGAACAGAGTTGGAAAACTATTAAGCTAAGTTCAATCGAAAAAAAGGTGTTTAAAGATGACACAGAGTGGGTGGCTAGCTTTGAAAACAATAAGATTGCTGATGTTAAAAAAAGAAAGCTTTATATCTTCTTAACATTGGGTGGTGATTATATTGCGGCTAACTATACTGGGAAATAACAAGGTATAGAAAGTTAAGGTAAACCCATACCTGTTTAATCTCGTTTTATATGGGTATGGGAGTTTTATCCTTATGGATTCCCACAATTTTCTCATTGCGGGAAAATACTAAAAAATATAAATTTCAGTGTTAACGCGGCAACCTGGTTGTTCACTCGCAATGAACGGCTAAGAATACATTTTGTGGGGATACCTCAAGTCAGGTTCTGATCCCCACACTTTCAGTATGCTGCGACTAAAGTTATTATCTTAGCTTGAGGCTCGTTAGTTTGCTAATATAGAGGTGTGAGTACTATAAACGACATAATGCATGCCTAAATTCATTAACTATCTAATGTATCTGTCTTTATTGTTTGTTCCAATTTAGTTTGGAATGGATCACTTCTATAGTAAATATACAGAAACTGAAGAGTTTGATTCTGAGCTTGCCATGGCAGACTTAAACAAACGGCATCACAAGATTATCTCGAACAACATATTAGTACCGAACTGCAAGCCAATAACATTGAAGATGCAAAGATGTATCTCAATGTTGCCGACCTGGTAGAAGTGAATGTTGATAGTTCTATAGTTTCTGCATATCAAGATAAAATCTCGTTTATTAATCAGTCCATTCGTAACACCAAATATTTTACAATCGGTGTCGTTACCGGTGAGGTGGATACGGCCGCAGGTATGGTAGGCGTTGTCACCTCGGATTTTTTTGTAATAGGGGATATACGCGATTTTTCCAAAGAGCCCTATAACATGTTGGTAGACGATGATGCCGATGAAATTATTTGGGGTTTGTCTCTAATTGGCATTGGCCTGACGGTATCAACGTATTACTCCCCCGGTGCAACCATGCAAGCCAAGGTAGGTACATCCATTTTAAAAGTAGCAAGAAAAACAGGCGCGATAACGGCAGGTCTTGCAACGGATCTATCGAAGTTGTTAAGAAAATCATTGAATATAGACAAGCTCAAATCTTTTTAAAAGAAGTTGACTTAACGAATCATAAATCGATTCGCACTTTTTTAGCAAAGGCATTTCAAACCATTAAACTAGATAATATAAAAGGGGTGCTACTTGATATGTCGGTCATTAAAGAAAGTACTTCACTTTTAAGTGCTGTTCATATTGTTAAGCAAGCTACTAAACTTGCAGATGTAAAATTATTATCCAAAGTTGCTACGCGCTTTAAAGGTAATGCCCGTGGTATTCTTGAAATTATAGGTAAAAAAGGAATAAAAGGAGCGCTGAAAGTTTCGAAGTACCTAACTTACGCTTTATATGCATTGATTAGGACATTGTTGTGCTGGGCATATAGCCTGGGTTCGTTTTTAGTACTGCGTAAGATGCGAAGAATGATTAAATAAAAAATTCACCCGAATGTGGTTTTAATGCATTTGTTTAAGAAGGATTGCCAATCGGGGGAAGGTATTCGCTGTGTTGGTTTGTGTTTGTATGTTACTAGAATTTTACCTGCATAAAAATTCACAAGTACATATGTAAAGAGAATATTGACGCGACAGGGTTTACATAACCTGATGGGCTACTTTCGGCTCGAATAATGTTAGTTTAAATTGCCTGAAATTAGCAATTCATCGTCAAAATTGAATAAGAAATAAGTCGCTACGATAGGTTCTAGATGGGTTGATATGTTTAAGTAACAAATTAGATATATAAAAAAATAATTTATAATTTCACATAAATATAATTAACTTTAACAGGTATGATTATAAAATTTTCTTTAACTCGGCAATTTTATCAAGTGCTGAGGATGTAAGTTCTTGTGCTAATAAATATAATTCTTCGTTTGTGGATTTTTCAACAATAGAATCGTAGAAAGAAAAGCTACGATCACAGCAAGACCATAGTCTTTGTAGTTCAATATCTGGCTCGTCTTTATTATTGGCTTCATTGGCTCGGAATTGCTTGAGTTCACTTACATTTTCTATAACTTCCTGGCCAGGGGGAGCCTTAGCTTTTAACCTTT
>Ga0316206_1001820_pt1 | contig 16752 bp, 12 predicted proteins | sample 6monthpyrite_MG_FD_204942 | JGI IMG/M metagenome (GOLD analysis project Ga0316206, IMG submission 204942) | Microbial mat bacterial communities from mineral coupon in-situ incubated in ocean water Damariscotta River, Maine, United States -... | ecosystem: Environmental > Aquatic > Marine >... | reverse complement strand
AAAGGAGATACTGGTAAAAACGCAATACGGGTGCCAGTAAGGAACCCATGCGCATGGCATGACGTGAAAAATAAGCCTGGGGGGTGATTTCTCCAAAAAATGTAATCATTATTGTGGAGAAGAAAAAGGCAGTAACGCCGGCCATCACAGAGTCTGATAAAAGCGTCAATAACACGTTAATGGCTACGTTGCCCCAGAGAATCGTTGTGAGCAGGAAATTGAAATCCTTGCGTATTGACAGGATTGTAATTGCAGCAGGATTTCCTGCAGCAACTTCTATTTCAAGACGCAGCCGGCTGATACTCAGTAACGCCAGATTCAGGCCGGAAAACATGGCTGACTGGCTAATACAAAACAGTATACCTATCCAAACCATGGTATCGACCGACAGTACTTCCATCTATTTACTCCCGATTTATTTAATGAAGTTCCAGTCAATAATCATCGGCACACTCTGATGGAACCGATCAATCACTTGATACCGCAACCAATTCCATTTACATGTCAGTCGCTGTCTTGTTTCTCTGCTAATTCGGCTTCTTCTGGAATCTGCACTTCAGCAACCGTGTATATCTCACCCAGGTAATGCATTGCCTTGACCATTTGTCGCGCCATACGCCTGATACGACTGTTTTGCTCGAGGATATCAATCATTTGTGGAATCGGTATGCGTAATTCTGCCCCTGCATGTAGCAGTATTGCTTTGGCATCATCATATGAGGCCTGTACATGCACCAGCTGTGCTTCACAATCTGCAAATGAATACCCTTCTGCCACAGGGTCGGCTAGTTCCATCAGACTCGCTACTTCTGATCGAAACCGGGAAATGCTTTTTTGTAATTCATTATCTTCAAGTACTCCTAGATCAGCCTGTGCTCTGGCAATCATCAGGATCTGTTCTGCGCAGGCTAGTAGATGTTGTTCTGCCCGAAGCAACTTTGCCAGTTGATCGGAGACTTCACCACTGAGTATTTCTCTTCCTACCTGGGTAATAAAGCTGGACACTTCATGAGAAAGTTTCACCGCTACTATATAATCATTTCTAATATGTTTCCCAGGGTCGGATTCGGCACTCAATGCTGCCAGGGACATACGTCTGATAACAGAAGCGATACGGGATAGTTCCAGCGCCAGTGCATTCAGAGCCAACATTGGTGAAACAGCAACCGTTTTATCAAGATACCGGGGACGCCCCTCGACCTCCTCGTGAGTGACAAAGCGTTTTGCCAGAAATCGGGCCAGTCTGTCACTCACTGGCCACATCAACAACACTCCCAAGGTGTTAAATATAGTGTGAAACAGTGCCAGGGTTACCGCGGGTATATCTTCCAGACCCAGTAATTTGCTTGTGACATTCACTGTCCAGAACAACAGTGGCAGAGCCATCAGAGCGACAACCCCTGTCATCAGATTGAAAATCATATGTGCCGCTGCTACCCGTTTAGCATTAGGTGTTGCACCAATAACGGCAAGTGCCGCAGTCGATGTTGTACCGACATTGGCGCCAATCACCATGGCTGCCGCAGCATACAGACCCAGTATGCCGCCTGAGGCCGCCGTCAGGGTAATGGCGATGGCAGCACTGGATGATTGCGTCAGGACGGTCATTAAAAAACCAATACCCAGATACAGGAATACGCCTGCAATACCATCCAGGGTAAATCTTTGCAGATCAATAGCGGCTGCCAGACCTTCAAAAGCATCCTTGAGTACATCGATACCAATAAAGAAAAGACCAAAGCCCGCCAGTGCTATACCCACTGAAGCACGCCGACTGTCCCCGCCAGTCAGGCGTAATAACATACCAATCCCGATTATAGGCAAGGCAAAGCTTTCAACCTTGATCTGGAAACCGACAATCGCCACCAGCCAGCCTGTCATCGTAGTGCCAATGTTGGCACCATAAACCACTCCCAGTGCCTGATACATGGACATCAGTCCTGCATTGACAAAACCGATAGTGGCGACTGTAACGGCACTGGATGACTGAACAATAGCAGTGATGAAAATACCGGAAACTATGCCGCGACCCGGGGAACGGGTCCATCTGCCCAGTATGTCACGTAAGGCACGCCCTGCTGCCTGCTTGAGGCCATCTGTAATCATCGTAACCGCGAGCAGAAAAAGTCCTAACCCGCCTGCAAGCATACCAACAGTAATAATACCTTGATTCATATAGTTAGAGTATATCAGATAGCATAGTTGCTATTCCCGGGAAAGCAGAAAAATCAACCAAATTTTTTACTGCTCCTCTGCTTTATGTACACATAAAGGGGTACCCTGCGATGACCAGTACAAAGAGTTGTTGTGCTCAGGCACATCATGATTGACCTTTTTAATCACAAATTTGGTAAAGGTAGTATTATGCGCTTAGCGCTTTACTATTCACTCTCGGGGTAATTCATGTCAGTACATTTTGACATATTGATACAAAAGGTCATTGGCATAACATAGCCTCCTGAAAGGAGATTGAAAATGGTTGAAGAGAAAACGACTACTGCATCATCCTGGCATACTGGTGATAACGAAGTAATTTTTCAGAAACTGCAGTCATCTGCAGAGGGTCTTTCACAACAGAATGCTCAACAACGTCTGAAAAAATTCGGGCAGAATCTGTTGCGCCCAACAAAGAAAAAAGGTCCACTGGAGCGATTGCTGGGACAGTTTCATAACGTCCTCATTTATGTATTGCTGGGTGCAGGCGGCGTCACTGCCTTACTCGGTCATTGGATAGACAGCAGCGTTATTCTGGGCGTTGTTCTTATCAACGCCATTATCGGTTTCATTCAGGAAGGTAAGGCAGAAAAGTCTCTGGATGCTATCCGCAATATGCTCTCCCATCAGGCTATGACCAGACGTGATGGCAAGTTCATTAACATCCCCGCTGAGCAACTGATCCCGGGCGATGTTGTGCTACTTCAGTCTGGTGATAAAGTTCCGGCTGATCTACGCTTATTCAAGACGCGTGAATTGCGTATTGAAGAGGCCATACTCACTGGTGAGTCAGTGCCAGTAGAAAAGACCACCCGCCCGGTACCCGAACACGCTTCAATAGGGGATCGTACATGCCTCGCTTATTCCGGTACACTTGTTACATATGGCCAGGGTCAGGGCGTAGTGGTTGCCACTGGTGACCACACTGAAATTGGTCGTATCAGCGATATGTTACGCAAGGTACAGGTACTCACTACACCGCTATTGCGTCAGATGGCCACTTTTGCCAAGTGGCTCACATTCGCCATTGGCATTATCGCTGCCGCAACCTTTTCCTATGGTGTACTGCTACAAGACTATTCGTTGAATGAAATGTTTCTTGCTGCAGTGGGTTTGGCCGTGGCTGGTATCCCTGAAGGACTGCCTGCTATCATGACTATCACCCTGGCAATCGGTGTGCAACGGATGGCGAAAAAGAACGCCATTATCCGTCGACTACCGGCAGTTGAAACCCTGGGCTCTGTTACCGTAATTTGTTCTGATAAGACTGGCACTCTTACCCGTAATGAAATGACAGTGCAGACCGTGGCCACTGGAGCAGGTATTTGTGAGGTTAGTGGTTCTGGTTATAATCCCCATGGTGCTTTTAGTCTCGATGGCAATGATGTCAGAGCTGAAGAGTTTCCACTGTTACAGGAAATGGCTCAGGCGGCATTGCTATGTAATGACGCTTTGTTGTCAGAAATTGACGGCCAGTGGCAGATACAGGGTGACCCTACGGAGGGCGCCCTGGTGACATTGGCGCAGAAGGCCGGCCTCGAACACAATCACATACAGAATCAGTTTCCTCGTACTGATGCTATCCCCTTCGAATCACAGCACCGTTTCATGGCTACCTTGCATCATGACCATGCCGGGCATGGTTTTATCTACCTCAAAGGAGCACCTGAACGGGTACTGGAAATGTGTCACCAGCAGCGAATGCGTGGTGAAGATGTTCCTCTGGACAAGATCTACTGGGAAGCCTGCATGAATGCCATGGCCAACCGCGGTCAACGATTACTAGCTATCGCCTTCAAGCCGTCTACTTCCGAGCAACAAAGCCTTGGCTTTAGCGATGTCGACACGGGTCTGACCTTACTCGGTATTGTAGGTATCATCGATCCACCTCGCGAAGAGGCAATTGTAGCGGTGCGTACATGCCAGTCGGCCGGTATTCGTGTAATCATGATCACTGGCGACCATGCCATTACTGCACGCGCTATCGGTGCGCAGATGGGTATTGGAGATGGAATCACGGTGGTTAACGGTGCTGATCTGGAGACCTATAGCGAAAATCAATTACAGGATGCGGTGCAGCGGTCTGATATTTTTGCACGCGTATCTCCTGAGCAGAAACTGCAATTGGTAACAGCACTTCAGGCTGCTGGAGAAGTGGTTTCCATGACTGGTGACGGCGTCAATGATGCCCCGGCACTTAAACGTGCCGACGTAGGTGTGGCCATGGGGCTAAAGGGCACCGAAGTTTCCAAGGAGGCAGCAGAAGTAGTACTGACCGATGATAACTTTGCCTCTATTGCTCATGCGGTAGAGGAAGGACGTACTGTCTATGATAATCTGAAAAAATCGATCATTTTTATCCTTCCAACGAATGGCGGCGAAGCCATGACTATCATTGCCGCGATCATCTCAGGCAGCCTGCTGCCTATCACACCGGCCCAGATTCTGTGGATCAATATGATCACCGCAGTGACCCTGGCACTGACACTTGCTTTCGAACCAACAGAACGTAATGTCATGCAGCGTCTACCACGTAATCCAAAAGTACCTATATTGTCCAGGTTCCTTATCTGGCGTATTATCTTCGTGTCACTGATTATTGTCGCCGGTACCTTCGGATTGTTTCTGTGGGAACGTGAGCATGGTTCTTCTATAGAACTTGCACGTACTGTAGCTGTCAACACGCTGGTTATGTTTGAAATATTCTATCTGTTCAACGTTCGCTATCTGCTACAACCATCACTGACTTATCAGGGAGTGACAGGAAATCGTTATGCACTGTATGCCATCGCGCTACTGGTTCTGGTTCAGTTGGGGTTTACCTACCTCTCCCCCATGCAAACTCTGTTCGCAACTGTTGCTATGGATGTCAATGCCTGGTTACGTGTTATCGTTGTAGGATCATCAGTGTTGTTTCTGGTAGAAATTGAAAAATTAATTTTAAGAAAATTCAAAAAAGCGAAGCAGTGGTCTTCATGAGATCAGAAAATAGTCCTGATAATGGCTTCAGTAAAGGATGATGCCGTATTTCAGGAGTGGCATTATGACCGGATTTATCCTGTTATTCTGTAAATATAAAAATCATCGTAATAAACAATATTACAGTTCTATGTTTTGTTTCGAGATTTTCTGGTTTTATATTTATATATTCAAACAGGAGTTTCCTGCTCTGTTTATAGCGCAAATTCAGAATGCAATTTGCTCACCAGGACGAGGGATCTCAGCAGACCAACCCTGTTGAGAAAGCTGTTCTTTTAACACCACTTTTGCGTCAGACTCGCCATGGACAAGGTAAAGTCGAGGATGTGGTTCGTTGAAATTACTTACCCAGTCAAGTAATTGTGATTGACTGGCATGAGCCGAGAATCCCCCCAATGTATGGATAGTTGCCTTCACAGCAATTTCTTCTTGACCCAGATGAAAGGTATCAGCACCATCAACCAGTGCCCGGCCGGGTGTGCCTATAGCCTGGTAACCAACAATGACAACATGTGCGTTACGCCGCCACAAATTATGTTTAAGATGATGTCGAATGCGTCCACCATTACACATGCCGCTTCCGGCAATGATTATCGCGCCTTCTGCAATCATATTTAGCGCCATTGACTCTTCTGTGGAAGACGTATACCGCAACACTGGCAGGAAGGTGTGCAGGCTTCCTGTCTTTCCTTTACGCAGGGTGGAAACATCCTCCACACTGAACACATCCTGGAAACGGTGATAAACCTCGGTAACGGCTATGGCCATAGGACTGTCCAGATAGACGGCCTGGTGACGAAGTTTACCTTTCTGATATAGCTCACCAAGCCGAAAAATAATCTCCTGGGTACGCCCTACTGCAAATGATGGAATTAGAATATTGCCACCATTTTTTGATGCTTCTTCAATAATGCTTTCAAATTCATCAAGGGTTTCATCCATTGGACGGTGGTTACGGTCGCCATAAGTTGATTCCATCAAAACCACGTCAGCGTCCTTGATTGTATCGGGGTCACGCAACAAAGCTGCATAGCTGTTACCCAGGTCGCCCGAAAACACCAGTTTTTTACGCACCCCTTGTTCTGAAATAAAAATTTCTACAATCGATGAACCCAATATGTGTCCCGCGTCTCTGAAACAGACTTCAATACCGTCAGCTATTTCACGGCTATGGCCATAATTTACCCCGACACTCGCTTGCAGCGCTATTTCTACATCATCAATAGTATATATAGGATCAATTTCAGGCTTGCCAGCACGTCGCCTACGTTTATTTTCCCACTCGGTGTCACGCCTTTGCAGAGAGGCTGCATCCTTGAACATAATTTCAAGCAGCTCACAGGTCGGATAGGTCATATATACCGGGCCGTCATAGCCATCAGCAACTAATTTGGGTAATCGTCCGGAATGATCAAGATGTGCATGAGAAAGAACGACTGCATCCAGCTTGTTTACATTAAAAGGAAATGGTTCGTAGTTAGCCTTTTCCTCCTCATGCCTGCCCTGAATCAGGCCACATTCCAGCAATATCGTTGCTGATTCTGTTTCAAGCAGATATGCAGATCCGGTAACACCTTCAGTTGCCCCATAAAATGTCAGCTTTGCCATTTGATTCTCCATATACGAATTTAATAGATTGGTAACAACGATCTATTATTTATCAACCTTAATCATTATGTTGTGTTATTCATTGCTGAATGTCACGATTGTTCATATGATACATAGTATAGCTACATCATAGATGCAATGACCAACGTTTTTCATTATAAAGATTTAGGTATCGACACTATTCATGACGTATAAACCTGACCAGTTATTAATATCAGAAACAACTGAGTCCTTGTTTCTGGATGTTGCATCCAGTATCTGCGATATTGCTAATATTTGTGTCAGGAAAAATGGAATTTTTAATCTGGCATTAGCGGGAGGATCGACACCTGAAAAACTTTATAGCACTTTAAGCTCAGCATCGTATATAGATAAGATGCCCTGGCAGTTCAGCCATTTTTATTTTGGTGATGAACGTATGGTGACACATGACCATGCGGACAGTAACTATTTAATGGCAAAGCGCACCTTGTTTGATCGGGCGCCAATTCCTGCACAGAATATCCACCCTGTCCCGACGGATTGCATTGATGCAAAAACATGTGCTGAACAATATGCAGCGTCTGTTTCACATGTAGATTCATTTGATATGATATTGCTTGGTATGGGAGATGATGGCCACACAGCTTCCTTGTTTCCTCAAACAGGCATATTGGATGAAAAAATAAAAAAAGTTGCCGCTGTTTATGTTGAAAAAATGAACAGCTGGCGAATCAGTATGACTTATCAGGTTTTAAACGATGCACAACGTGTGCTGGTACTGATTCAAGGAGAAAAAAAGCAAGCGATTGTTAAAAACGTATTATACGGAGATAATTCAACTCAATACCCGATAACGGCAGTACGGCCAGCAGGTAAACTTATCTGGCATATGGATCGCGCTGCGCATCCTGCCGACTTAAAGAAGCCCCCTTCTTTATGAACAGATCATATCACTCATTCATCTAACATTAGTAAGTAACCGCATGCAGTGAATACCTTTTAATGCGTATCATCCTCTTCCAATGAATTACGCCAGTATTGATCCTCGCGATCAAAAACACGGTTCGCTTCCCATGGCCCCCAGGTACCTGCTGGATAAGTATGAATGTAATCACGCTCAGTTGACCAGACTTTCAGGATAGGATCCATGACTTCCCATGCCCATTTTATTTCATCATAACGTAAGAAAAGTGAATGATCGTCTTCCATGGCATCCAGTAACAGTCCTTCATATGCATCAATGGTAAGATTTGATGTCATGCAGTAACTGGCGTCCAGTTGAGTGGTTTGTGTTAGCAGTTCAAGCCCGGTTTGCTTGGTTTGCATTTCCATTCGCAGACATTCCTGTGGCTGAATACCTAAAACTATCCAGTTCGGTTTAAGTTGCTCAATCTGAGACTTTCTGAATAACTGTTGCGGCGGATGCTTGAAACGAATACTGATCAGGGAGCTGTTTTTAGCCATGCGTTTACCGGTACGCAGATAAAACGGAACGTTCCGCCAGCGCCAGTTATCGATATATAACTTGAGTGACGCAAAGGTTTCAGTTGTACTGTTAGGTTGCACACCCTCTTCACTCAAATAACCAGGCACAGTTTTGTCATTTATATTACCGGTTGCATATTGCGCCCGGAAAGCATGTGCATGTACCGCATTTTTTGGAATAGGTCGGATTGATTTCAATACCTTTACTTTTTCATCTCGCAAGGATTCAGAGTCCAGTGCAGGTGGTGCTTCCATTGCAACTAATGTGAGCATTTGTAATAAATGACTTTGTAACATATCGCGCAGAGCACCTGCATTGTCATAGTACCCGGCTCTGCCTTCGATACCCTGGCTTTCTGAGTGTGTTATCTGTATGTGGTCAATATAATTTCGGTTCCATATCGGTTCAAGCATCAGATTTGCAAAACGAAACACAAGTACATTCTGTACCATGCTCTTGCCCAGATAATGATCTATTCGAAATATCTGCCTTTCCTGAAAATCATGGTGTAGATTCTGATCAAGAATTTCTGCACTCTCTCCATCATATCCAAATGGTTTTTCAATAATCAGGCGACGCCAGCCGGATTGCTCATTATTCAGACCCGCCTGGGCTAGAGAATGCCCCACCTTTGTATAGACTGATGGTGGTATAGATAAATAAAAAATGGCGTTGGAACTGAAGGTGTCTGAATCATTGAGTAAATCACCGAGCGCTGTATAGGTACTTGCATCGTTCAGATCACCCCTTAGATAGTAAAGTCGCTGATATAAACGTGAAAAAACCTCTTCTTTTATTTTTCCACGCGCACGTGAGCTCAGTAAATCCCTAACATATGCTTGCCAGGACTCACGTGTATGTTCATGCCTGCCCATGCCAACTATAGTCATGCCTTCCTGAAGCTTGCCAGCCTCTTCAAGATGATATAATGCCGGTAATAATTTATTACGCGCAAGATTACCTGTGGCACCAAAAATTACAAATGTACACGATTCATGCATTAGTCTTTTCCCTGAACAAAATGACCACCAAATGCATTACGCATCATTGAAAGCAAGCGATCACTGTAACCCTCATTATCCTGACTGCTGAAACGCATCTGTAATGCCAGAGAAAGTACGGGGGCAGCCACGCCCTGATCTACTGCTTCAACCACTGTCCAGCGACCTTCACCTGAATCGGCTACCACTGGCTCTACATCATTAAGATTTTGATCCTGAGCGAGGAAATCAGCCATTAAGTCCAGTAGCCAGCTCCGTACAACGGAACTATGTCGCCACAACTCTGAAATTTGTGCAAGATCAAGATTAAACTCGCTTTTTCCACGAAGGAGAGCAAAGCCCTCTGCAAAAGATTGCATCATGCCGTATTCAATACCGTTATGAATCATTTTAGTGAAGTGTCCTGCCCCAACAGGTCCGACATGTGCCCAGCCTCTGTCTTCAGCTGGTGCAAGTGATTTCAAAACGGGTTCAATTTGCTCAACAACCTGTTTGTCACCTCCCACCATGAGGCAGTATCCATTTTTCAGGCCCCAGACACCGCCCGAGGTACCTGAATCAACAAATCCGATGTCATGTTTTGCCAGCAAGGCTCCATGACGCTGGCTATCATGGTAATTGGAGTTACCGCCATCAATAACGATGTCACCCTCTTCCAGCATCGGAATTAATTCATGGATGGCATTATCGGTAGGCGATCCACTTGGAATCATTAACCATACAACCCGGGGTGCACTTAGCTGATTAACCGCATTTGCAATGGAATCGGCTGGTAACATCCCTTTCTGTGTCAGCTCCATGACTATCTCTTTAGAACGATTATAGCCCACAACTTCATGACCATCCTGAATGAGCCTTTGTGTCATGTTGGCCCCCATTTTTCCTAAACCAATCATTGCTAAACGCATCTTATTTCCTCATTTACCGTTTACTTCAGAAGTACTGATGAATAATATTTAAAGATAAATCAATACTGTAAGAATATACCTAAACACATTTTTGTATATGGAGATATCTATATAATATTCACTAATTACATTTAATCAATAAAAGACATGACCTGAGAACTCATGAAACTTGTAAATTGATATGAATCTTGTGAATTCTGTGCAAGTTTATAAATGGTGCACATATGGAAGGAAAAACATGGTTTTACTTCTTAATTAAGTCTGAAATCATGATGAAACAAGAAAACCATCGATTAGTTATTTTAAGCTAGTTTATTGTTTTCAATAATTTATATGAAAAATTGACTTGATGTTTAACAAGTAATGTAATTAGAAGAATAACCAGCCATGCAAGTATCATGGAATCTATGGTATGACTCAGAAAATGATCACCAATCAGCATTTTATAGAAACCTGTGCTCCAGCCTACGCCGACGGCACACGTCAGTGCGACTATGCGATTTCTTTTTCGTTTAAACAGGAAAAAAAGTGACATCAGTGCAAAACCACCGCTGGCGTGTCCTGCCGGGAAGCATTTTATTTTACAAGTCTGTTTAAAAGTTACCGGGTATGCCCCTAAAAATGTAACGTATGGGTATCTGCCATGGTAACGAGTTATGTTTCTTGGGCAGGGTGTGTTGGTTTTTGCTTTTAGTACACCAACAGTTAGAGGGATTAATATGGTTGAAAGTGCAACAATGATTAGCCCTGTTTTATATTCCTTTACTTTAGAATTATGTCTTAAAAAGGCCAGGCTACCTATTACAATTATAATAAAAACTATAAATAAAGCTTTAATTCCGTCATATAAGAAAAATTTAAAAACTGCCTGGTTTCTATCTAAAATCCATTTGTGTACATTAAAGTTATAAAAGTGATCTTCAAGCCTGATATCAAGATTAGTTGATTCAAATAAAATAATTGAAATAATTAACGCGGATAATGTAAATATAATATTCTTTTTCATTGTTTACTGTTTAGTCAAATCCAGTTCTTTTTTATATACATCAGTAATTACATTAAATATACCCAGGATGGTGTGAAATATATTGTCATGTGAATATTGTTTATCAATGTTTAATGCTAAAGACGATGATTGAAGTATTTTACTTTTGAAACTTTCGCTAAACCACATAATCGCAGGGATATGAGTCTGTTCTGTTGGCGCCATAAAATATGGCAGGCCATGTAGATACAAACCACCTTCTCCCAGTGACTCCCCATGATCGCTGGCATATATTAATGACGTATCGAAGTTTTCGTTATATTTCTTAAGCATCTGAATTGTTCTGGATAAGAAATAATCTGTATATAAAATAACATTGTCATAGGTGTTTTTAATTTCATCGTCCGAACATTTTTCAATCTGATTGGTTTTACATGTTGGTTTGAATTTTTCAAAATCAGACGGATAGCGTTTATAATACGCAGGCCCGTGATTTCCCATTTGATGCATGACTATCAGGATATCCCCCTTGGGGTTCTGTGCTATATATTGTGGTATTTCGCTAAGCATACCAACATCACGACATTCAGGGTCACATACCGGATTTACTTTTTTACTGCTATAGCTTTTATATGTTATACGCCTGGCAACACCTTTTGAATCTGAATTATTGTCCAGCCAAATAACATTAACCCCTGCCCGTTTTAAAATGTCGAGTAAGTTTTCTGTATTACTTGCACTGCTAATATCAAAATCCGAACGTCCTTGCATCGAGAACATACAGGGCACCGAATAGGCTGTTGATGTTCCACATGATGAAAAGTTTTTAAAATTATATAACGCTTCATTTTTTAATAGCGGATTTGTCTCTCTTTGATAACCATTGAGTGAAAATCGATCAGCCCTTGCCGCTTCACCAACGACGAGTACAACTATTTTTCTACGATCATCAGAAACAGGTATTTTTGCATCCAGAGCAATTTTTTTCAGCGGACCTACTTTTCCCTTAAATGAACGACCAAGGTACTTACCTAATGAATAAATGTAAAATGATGGGTTGGAGTAATATCTTAAAACTTTATGCTCACGAATAAATGAAGTGTAATGAGTGCCTAGTGACAGAATAGTTACAACCATAATCATAACTGCAATAATAAATAGTTTTACCCTGGAAAAAAGGGCTCTTTTTAATGAAAAAAACGCTAATTTTTGTTTATAAACAAAAACAGAAGGAATGACGCCCAGCAGAATCAGGTACAAGATAAATTTAATGGTTATTAGATCTACAGCTTCTTTAAAATTGGTTTGAACGACATTATCAATCATCTCATCACTAATGATGACATTGTAGGTGTCCATAAAATAACTTGATGCTGCTGAGGCAATAAGAACAATTATCAGGATCGGTTTTATTGTGTATTTAAAGCATGCCAGTGACAATAGTAAAATAGCTGCACAACTGAATGTAATGGCCAGCGATACAAGAAAAAAACTGTTTTTAGCGTTAAGAGGATAAATGTCAGTTACATTGGAAAAAAATGAATAATTCCCAAACAACATAATGAATACTGACGTTAAGATAATCAGCTTTGATTGCGTTAATTCTTTCATCTAATCTTTCGTGCACCTGAACGACTTGCTATTATAAATTACCCTCCTTCAGACAGAGAATATACCCACTGGGAGACAATGAACTGGCCTATTATATAGTATAATAAGCCGGAGCGTAAGAATAAGGTGCTGTAAGGAACAAAAATAATTAATTTAAATGATGTGACAATATGTCGCAGTTTGTAGATATCAGGAACTACATAGGGTAGCTTTAACAGATACCATCTTCTTTAACAAAAATGCGTAACCTCTGAACTTAACTTTGAATTAACGACACGTAATATTTAATCATGAATAATCAATCCTTGTATATTCACTTACGCAATGTAGCGCTGATTTTAGTAAGCTCGCTATTTCTCTATAATTCGACATATGCACAGGAAAAAATACGTCACTCTCATCAGAAGCATCTGAAAAAAATGCATCATGGCGTGACACATAGCCGACATGGGATGATCTTTAAGGGATCAGAAAAATTCCCGACTACTCGCTATAACGAGACAAAGAACCCCCGTCCTGTTGAACGCCCTCCTGTACCCAAAATAACGGGGGATGCTAAAAATGGGAAAATACTGGCCTACGCAAATCACAAAGGTCGTTGCCTGGTCTGTCACATTCTTGGACCTGAGGGTGATCAGGCTGGTGATATGGGACCAAATCTGAGTGCATATGCCAGATCAGGTCGAGACAGTGCTTACATCTTTCAACACATCTGGGATGCAAGGGCTCATAATCCTTCAACGATTATGCCTCCATTTGGTACACATAACATTCTAACGAAACATGAAGTGCTGGATATTATGGCATACCTGAAAAGTCTTAATAGCCCTGTTGATGTGATAAACAGACCGAAACCTCAAGTGCGTAATTTCAACATAGCGGGTGAGGATTTCACGTTAGCTGATCTTTATATTGAACAGGGAAAAACACTGTTCCATGCGCCAGCCACGAATGGTAAATCATGCGCATCTTGCCACTCGACAATAGATCAAAAAAATCCTGACTTGAAAGGAATCGCAGCGACTTATCCTAAATATGATCCAGGCCTCAAGCGGATAATTGGTCTGGAACAGAGAATCAATGTGTGTCAGAAAAAATTCAAACGCAGCAATCCATATCCTCTGGGTAGCAAGGAATCCAATGTCGTAACCAGTTATGTCAAGTTCCTGAGTCGCAGGATGCCCATTAAGATTGCCAATGACGGACCAGCTGCAACAGCACTGGAACGCGGCAGGACATCTTTTTTCAAAAAAGCCGGTCAGCTCAATTTTTCATGTGCAGATTGTCATACCAGTTCATCTGGCAAATGGCTACGTGGGCAACAACTCAGCGCAATAAAACCGGGCGGTAAACATAGTAAAACAGCAGCAACATGGCCCAGACATTTTATCGCTATCCATGACCTTGGCTTAATCAGTCTTCGTCAACGCATACGACATTGCCAGGTGGTTACTCATACTTTTCCATTAAAATTGCATTCACAGGAATATACCGATCTGGAGTTGTATATAACATCTCTGGCAAACGGAAAACCCATGTTGGCACCCACCAAGAGCAGACTTAGGGGTGGCGACTAGGGAATTCAGGCTTGTGAGCAAAGTCTGAATTCGTTTAATCACTAATATAGCGATCTATTATGACTAAATATATTTACACTGGCCCGCGTTTCTAAATATAATATTGCTTAATATACAAAAATTAAGCCTATACTTGTCATTATGCCGTTAAATTATGCTAATACACGTTCCTTGAATACCACTTGCATGGATGTCAGCAACATCTTCTGCCGGGTATTTTTGGCGATACTTATGTTTGTTTATACAACGGCTGTTACTGCTGCGAATCCTTATGACTTCCCCCCGATGGCTGATATCCACTTGCACTATAACTGGAGTCAGGAGGAAGTAACTTCACCTGAAGAAGCCGTCAGGCAACTTAAAAAACACAATGTGACACTGGCCGTAGTGAGTAGCAGACCATCTGCCAATGCCCTCAAGCTACAGCAGGCAGGAGGTGACTGGATCATACCTATTTATAGCCCGTACTTTAAACCGGGTATAAAAGAAACCTGGTTTATCTTCCCTGAGGTATTAGTTCATACGCGCAAGGCACTGGCTTCAGGAAAGTTCAAGGGTATCGGAGAGATGCACCTTGTGCCAGGCATGGGGCCGAGACGGGATAACAAGGTTGTACAGGGACTATTTAAACTGGCAGCTGAATTTAATGTTCCAGTGTTGATACATACCGATACATCAAAGTACGAATATCTGTTGCCCATATGCAAACAGCATAAAAAGGTTCGTTTTCTATGGGCGCATGCGGGTGGTATTTTATTGCCTGCGGATATTGATCCATTAATGGCCGCCTGTCCAAATGTATCGGTTGAATTATCTGCACGCGACCCATTGCACTATGGTTATTTTGTAGACCCGGGTGAGAAACTGTCATCTGAATGGCGAAATCTGTTTATGAAATATCCACTTCGTTTCATGACGGGAACTGACCCGGTGCTGAATGCCCATCAAACCTACCGCTGGCATGAGCCCGACGAGGGGTGGTCACACTATGGAAAACTGAATATTTTTCATAGAAACTGGATGCGTCAATTACCAGCCAATGTCGAAAAAAATATACGTTTGCTAAATGCTCAAAGATTTTTTGGCGTTAAAGGTCTTGATCAGCAGTAATAAAAAGTCAGCAATCCATTAATACTTAGCCTGTCAGTGAGTATTAGACGGACAACATTCATCATAACCGACTATACCCTGTTTCTGCTCATACCATTTTCGGCTACGATTGACGATTTTCACGGCAAACAACATAATAGGTACTTCTACCAGAACCCCCACTACCGTCGCCAAAGCCGCCCCTGATTCAAAGCCAAACATGGCAATTGCCGTTGCTACGGCCAGTTCAAAGAAATTACTGGCGCCAATCAATGCAGATGGCCCCGCTACACAATGAGGTGACTTGACGGCTCTGTTCATCAGATATGCCAGACCGGAATTAAACACGACCTGTAACAGGATTGGAATTGCCAGTAGCAATATGATCAACGGTTGATCGATGATCTGATTACCCTGAAAGCCGAATAGTAATACCAGCGTTGTTAGTAAGGCAATCAGCGATAAGGGTTGCAGGACTTTGAGTAATTGATTTAAGCGGGTATACCCATGTTCATGACTTAGTATGATACGGCGCCATAAGGTGGCTATGGCCAATGGTATAACAATATAAATCAGCACAGATAATAACAGCGTATCCCATGGGATAGTGATTGAGGCCATACCCAGTAACAGCGCTACAACAGGCGCAAAAGCAAACATCATAATAACGTCATTCAATGCGACCTGGGATAAGGTAAAATGGGGTTCCCCACGCATCAGGTTACTCCACACAAACACCATCGCAGTACAAGGTGCTGCGGCCAGAATAATTAAACCGGCAATGTAGCTGTCGATCTGTTCTGCGGGTAACCATTGTCTGAATAACAAGTCGATAAATAGCCAGGCAAATACAGCCATGGAAAAGGGTTTTACTGCCCAGTTAACAAATAATGTTACCCCTACCCCACGCCAGTGTTGGCGCACACCTTTTAACGCCTTGAGGTCGATTTTCAAAAGCATGGGGATAATCATCAGCCAAACCAGAATTGCGACAGGTAAATTGATGTTGGCAAGCTCCAGCTTACCAATAAACTGGAATGACACAGGAAACCAATGTCCGAGTATAATACCGGCAACTATGCACAGGAATACCCATACTGTCAGATAACGCTCAAACAGATTCATGAGACCAAATCCTTCTTTTTACGCTGCAGCAGATCTTTAACCCTGAGATGAATATCATCACGAATGGCTCGAAATTTCTGCATGATTTCAACTTCATTACCCGTTGCTTTTGCCGGATCATCCAATGGCCAATGTTCCTTACAGGTATGGCCAGGTAAAACCGGGCAATGTTCATCGGCATGACCAC
>Ga0316206_1001816_pt1 | contig 16781 bp, 16 predicted proteins | sample 6monthpyrite_MG_FD_204942 | JGI IMG/M metagenome (GOLD analysis project Ga0316206, IMG submission 204942) | Microbial mat bacterial communities from mineral coupon in-situ incubated in ocean water Damariscotta River, Maine, United States -... | ecosystem: Environmental > Aquatic > Marine >... | reverse complement strand
GACAAAACGACTTTAAAAAAGATATTTTCTATATTAAAGCAACGCCGAACACCGCCGCCGGGCTTGTCCAACAGACGGTTCAGATTGTGGTTCGCTTTGCTCACACAATCTAACCTTATTCGTTGTGCGAGTTGTAAACGTTAACCACGACCCGACGGAAAAGCTAGCGAGTAAGATAACGGATAACATGGGTTTTTGATGCATGTGGATCTCCTAAATTAAACAATGTTCAATAGCGAGGGGTAATGAAAAAGTTCGAAGGCTTGACAATTAAACGGTGTTTCATTTACAGTGAATCTCATAATTGAACAATGCTCAATAGAAGTTTGAGAATAGCGAGGTCGCAATGGCAAGACGTAATGAACATAGCCGTGAACAGATTAAAGATATGGTACTGTCTGCCGCTGAAAAAATCGTTGAAGAAGAGGGCTATGGAGGCTTGAGTGCTCGAAAAATAGCTAACGCGATTGGTTATACTGTAGGAACCCTGTATCATTTTTTTAAAAACTTGGATGAGATTGTTCTATACGTGAACTCGCGTACACTGGCTAAATTGTATGCTGAAATGGCATCCTCGGTGACGCGCTGCCGTTCACCAAGAACATGTTTGATTGCATTAGGCTATGCATATATGGATTTTGCGCTAATGCATCGCCATCGTTGGAATATGATCTATGCACATAATATTGGCGATGATAGTGTGCTGCCAGCTTGGTATAAATCCGATGTGGATCGCATGTTTTGTTTGGTGGAACAGCATTTAATGCCATTGTCAGATAATTTGTCTGATCAACAAATTGATCAGGCGGCCCATACGCTTTGGTGTGGTGTGCATGGAATTTGCGTGTTATCGCTAACACGCAAGCTAGAATTGGAGCCTGTTGAAATGAGAGGGTTGGCTGAGTCATTAATCAATAACTATTTAATCGGTTTAACTTCGGATAATAACAGTATTAAGGAGTCATCAGCAGTATGCTAAAAAGTCTAGTGAGGTGGTTTCTGGGAAAACTTTATCGAATTGAAGTTAGCGGCTTGGAAAATTTGCAAAAAGTAACAGGTAACGTGGTGATTGTTGCCAATCATACCTCATTTCTTGATGCAGTTTTGTTATATGCATTTTTCCCGGATAAATTAACTTTTGCGGTAAATACTGATATTGCTCGTCAATGGTATTTGCGTGTATTACAGCTTTTTTTTGATCTGCTACCCATGGATCCGGGTAATGCTTTGGCGATTAAACATTTAATCAAATGTGTGAAGCAAGGTAATAAAGTGGTTATTTTTCCCGAGGGTAGGATTACTGTCACCGGCACTTTAATGAAGATTTATCCTGGCCCCGGCATGGTGGCGGAACGCACTGGTGCGATGGTATTACCGGTACACATCGAAGGCGCTCAGTTTACCCCATTTTCTCGTATGAAAGGCAAAGTCCGTTTACGTTGGTTTCCCAAGATTAAACTCACTGTGTTACCCCCTAGGAAAATAACCACAGCAGCCCATGCTGAAGGGCGGGAGCGGCGTCGAGATGCGGGTAAAATGCTGGCAGATATCATGACTGAAATGATATTTCAATGCAGTACAACGGCCAAACCTATTCTTGATGTTTTACTGGATGCGAGAAATATTTATGGCGGACAACATATTATTGTCGAAGATGTGGCGCGTAAGCCGATTAGCTATAATCAACTGTTAACCAAGATTGTGGTGTTGAGTAATCTATTGAAAATAGTGACTCAACGTGGTGAGCATGTGGGTATATTATTACCCAATAGTGTCGCCAATGTTGCGACATTTTTTGCATTGCAGCGTTATGGTCGAATTCCGGCCATGCTTAACTTTTCCATCGGTGCCAAAGGCATTGTATCCGCTTGTCATACGGCCGCGATAAGCCATGTGATTAGTTCGCGCCGATTTGTAGAAAAAGCTAAATTAGAAAACACTTTGACTGAGTTAAGTGCAAAAGTAAATATCATCTATTTGGAAGACTATGGTCGCAGTATTTCATTGGTGGATAAAATCATGGGGTTATTCATATCACGCTTTGATGTGTTAGTTCGCCGACCCTATAACAATGTTGAAGCCGATGCGGCGGCTGTTGTGTTATTTACTTCGGGTTCCGAGGGGACTCCCAAAGGCGTGGTACTATCGCATCGAAATCTTTTGGCGAATCGTGCGCAACTCGGTGCACGAGTTGATTTTAATGCAAGCGATATTGTGCTGAATGCGTTGCCGATGTTTCATTCATTTGGTCTAACTGCGGCGACTATTCTACCGTTATTATCCGGTATGAGAACGTTTTTATATCCTTCCCCTTTGCATTATCGCATTATTCCTGAGATTGCTTATTCGATAAATGCAACCTTATTGTTTGGTACCAATACTTTCCTGAGTGGTTATGCACGTTTTGCCCATGATTATGATTTTACCAGTTTACGCTATGTATTTGCAGGGGCCGAAAAACTCAAAAAAGAAATTCGGCTGAGCTGGGAGTCAAGGTTTGGGGTGCGGGTATTTGAAGGTTATGGTGCGACGGAAACCAGTCCGGTGCTGGCCGCTAATACGCCTATGGAGAATCATCCTGGTACGGTTGGTCAATTGTTGCCGGGTGTGAAACATAAATTATTACCGGTGCCTGGTTTGACACAAGGGCAACGGTTGCTGGTTAAAGGGCCGAATGTGATGTTGGGTTATTATTTATATGATAACCCCGCGCAATTAGTGCCACCGGTCGATCAACAACTTGGTGAGGGCTGGTACGATACCGGGGATATTGTACAGATGGATGAGCAAGGTCTGATTTCTATTGTAGGGCGTGCCAAACGATTTGCCAAAATCGCTGGTGAAATGGTGTCCTTGACGGCTGTGGAGAGTTTGGCTCAGCAAGTTTGGTCCGAGGCGCAGCATGCGGCAGTTAGTCTACCGGATGAGCAAAAAGGCGAAGCGGTTGTCTTGCTAACGAGCCAAGTCGATGCGGCGCGTGCTGAATTGCTTGCTGCGGCTAAAAAAAATGGCATTGCTGAGCTTTTGGTGCCACGTAAAATCATTAGCGTGAAACAAATTCCGGTATTAGGTACTGGAAAAACCGATTATGTCGGTGTGCAAGCCTTGCTTGATCAAGCAATGGGTTTATGAAACAAATAATAACATGTGTTAAGCCCAATGTTGGTTAAAGAGTGGGCGGTGTTTTTTTGTATGACTTAAACGCCGTGATTAAGGTGTCTGCCATGAGTTTGGCTGCAGAACCGATGCTGTCCGGCATGGCTAAGGTTAAATACACGGGAATTACCCGCTCGGCATGCATGGTTAAATTTAATCGTATGAGTTGTTCACTGGCCAGCGATTGCTCGACTAAGTGATAAGGAACAAAGGCAAAGCCTAAGCCTTTTTTTAATGCTTGCAATGACAAACCAAAATGGCTCACGGTTAACCGTTGTTCTGCTCCGAGCCAGCCTTGATCTTGCTGGCGTCTTAATCCCGAGTCGCGCACCACTATTTGTCGATGTTGTTGTAAATCTTGATGGCTGAGTTCGCGTTGGATGTGGCTGAGTGGGTGGTTTTTGTGGGCGACGGGGACCATGGAAATTGGGGTGAGGGGGGTGCCGAGAAATCCGGGTGGGGTATGGGCGCTCAATACGATATCCGCACGACGTTCTAATAAAGCCTCTTCACTGCCCGACAAAATGGTTTCCAATAACACAATCCGCGTTTGAGGTGCATGCTCAGCAAATTGGCAAATGCTATTGAAGATCGGTTCCACTGGGACAATGGAATCGGCGGCAATGGTGATGTTGGCTTCCCAGCCTTGGGCTAAACAATCTGCGGTTTGTTCTACGTCTATCGCCAGCTTGAGTAATTGACTGGCTCGGCGGTACAGTACTTGGCCTTCTTCAGTCAGCACGGCTTTACGACCATTGATCTTTAACACGGAAGTAGGCAGTTGCTCTTCTAGCTTGGAAATCGCATAACTAATGCTAGATTGGCTTTTATGAAGTGCTTCTGCCGCTTTGGCGAATGAGCCTTCGTCAACGACGGCTTTAAAAGCAAGCCATTGATCTATCGTGATTCTCGGGTTTTTCATCAGCTATATCCATCAATTAATTCGATTAATAGTGCGGGAAAATATGATCAAATGATCATAAAAACTGATGTATTATATCAACAAATGATGAAAGAAAGTGGTGTGTTTTTCATCGAATTGATGGTTTGTGAATGTATCGGAGGTGCATTATGACATTAAGGCAAGTGACGGCAGTGATGCGTGGACGTCCCGCATCTGATGGTGCGGGTGTTAAATTGACCCGAGTTTTTGGTGGTGTGACACCGGAACAGTTTGATCCGTTTTTATTGTTGGATGAGTTTGGTTCTGATGAGGCCTCGGATTATATCGCGGGTTTTCCATCTCATCCTCATCGTGGTTTCGAAACGGTGACCTACATGCTGGAAGGGCGAATGTTACATGAGGACCACTTAGGCAATCAGGGATTGTTGAAAGACGGTGATGTGCAATGGATGACCGCAGCACGAGGCATTATCCATTCAGAAATGCCACAACAAACGGCAGGGCGCATGCGAGGGTTTCAGTTATGGGTTAATTTGCCAGCCAGCGAGAAAATGAAAGATCCGGCTTATCAAGATATTCCGGCGAATGATATTCCTGAAATCTCGTTTGATGGAGTGAGGGTGAAAGCCATTGCCGGTGAGACACAGATTGATGATCAATCAATAACCGGAGCGGTGTCCGGCATAACCACTCAGCCGTTATATCTTGATGTGCATTTTACCGCCGCGAACCAGCTGGATATTCCTGTGCCGGAAGGTCATACCACGTTGGTATATGTGTACCAGGGCAGTGCTAATATTGGTGATCCAGCGCACAAAATTGATCGTTCGCATTTGGCTGTGTTGAATGCTCAGGGAGGGGTTCGCATCACTGGCGAGGCTCAAACCCGGTTGATTTTGCTAGCAGGGAAACCATTAAATGAGCCGATTGTGCAGCATGGTCCTTTTGTGATGAATAGCCGGCAAGAGATTGAGCAAGCCATTCAAGATTATCGTGATGGTTCCTTGGTGGCGGTGCGAGACTGATTGTATATCCGTTCAATTTTATGTAGGAAAGGGAGCTAAGCTCATTTTCCTACAATACTTGATATTAATAACTCCAAACGCTTTGCAAATTTTTTGTCTGTGAGCTTATATTGTTTCACTTGGTGGATGGCAAAACTGGCTGAGCCTGCATGACTCAATTGAAAATAGTCAGCGATCTCATGTAACCGGCAATCGGCTAATTTCTGGCTTAAATATATCGCGACTTTTCTTGCCTCTAAACCTTGCTTCGGTCCTTTAACGATCTTTCTTAAAGACATGACCTCTTCATGATAAAATTTTGCCGTTCTTTCCACAATTTCCTGTATGGTTATATCACTGCGGATGACTTTTACACGCTGCGTTTTTGTTAATTCAGGTAATTGCTCTTCATACAACCATTGGCGAAACGCTTCGCTTGCGATAACAGATGGATGATTGCCCCGGTTGTAAAACCGCTGAATGTCTTCAGTGACGCCCTGATTCACATAGGCTTTATAGCCCACATATTTCTGCCTTTTGCCCAGCATGGCATAAGTGACCTCTCGCTCTAGCCAATAGGGAGACTTATCTAAACCAATATAGGCTCGATAGCTCGACCAAGGGTAATCCTCCAGCTGTTTGACCAAGGGTTTTTTTATTTCAATAGGAGCGCGATGAACATAACACGATAATGGTAACAGGTAGCTGTCTGCGTCTACCAATATCGCTTTATATCTGCCCCGGAATAACGGGCCGTCTGTTTTCTTTAAGCGGTTATGACGCTGAGTATAAATGCCATTGATATGGCGCATGATGCGAGCAAGATTTGCATTCGGGGTCTCAATAAGTAGATGGTAATGATTGCCCATTAGGCAATAGCTGTGCACTATTGCACCAAAGCGTTGATGCGCTTCCGCAAGGCAACCAATAAAAGCTTTATAATACGCATCGCCATGAAAAATCGCTTGAGAAGCGCGACCACGATTCATGACATGAAAAAAGGCATTTTCAAATTCTATACGTTGAGGTCTTGGCATAGATAAATTATAGGTGAAATTTTATTCTGAGTAAAGACACTTGACCCTTATTTTCTGTTTTCAAGGTTAAATGCATTAAGTCTTTAACCATTTTTTAGGTCAGCTGATCCAGCGTCACACCCTCGTCAAAAGGGTGTCATAGTGCATTGCCTAGCTAATTAATATTGATGGAAGATATATAGATTTAGAGGTCAGTACCCAATCAAGTGTAGGATGGGTAGAGCAAAGCGAAACCCATCAATACTAAGCCGATGTATAGATAATAGCTGTTGGAGTAATACCGTAATTGTATTTTCTCTTGTCCCATTTTCCCGGAGAGTCAATGTTTATATCGGTTGGTTTAGCGGGACAGTGTTCGTAGTTTGTTATAGGCCCTACGGAATAAGCTTGTATGCTGCTTGTAAGCAAGCGTTAAATAATCATGGTGCCTAGTGAACGCAATTTGATATATTTCGTCCATGACATGATTGTATCTGTCAGAAGTGACTATTTTTTTATTTGGTTCTTGGCAGACAGCAAGAAGACATTGAGCGTCATCAGGTGATGACGATGTAAGTGGCCCAATACCTGGCAGTTTAGGGTGGGTGGCAGGGTTTTGGTAAAATAAGTCATATTTTCCAAAAAATTGATCCAGGTATTCTTTAAAAAGATCGAAATCAAAATCAATAAAATGATGATCAGTCAATCCCCAAGCATTAGGAACGGAGAGTATTGCCCGTCCATTTTTAGGTTCGAGGAGACGTGCAATTTCCATCATGTGTGACTTAGGGCAGAGTGTATGCTCGATCGTTTCGAATGAAACAACGACATCGAAAGAATCAGATTGAAAAGGTGTAGACTCGACGAATTCTTTTTGAAAGTGGGTTTTTTCGTTAGCGTAAGTGGCGTTGGCATAGTTGACTGCATCGTTAGCGCAATCAATACCGACAACATCCTGTGCCGTTTCGCTCAGAACAGCTGAGCCGTATCCTGTACCGCAGGCACCATCTAATACCCGTTTGTCTTGACAATAATTTTTTGCAAACTTGTATCTATCGAGATGAAAATCCCGTCGAACCTGTGGGTGGATATCCAAGTTGGCATCCATCCGTAATTCATAATTACTCTTGAGCCATTCACTTTGATTTGCTGTTTCTGTAGACACAAATATTCTCCTTTTATAAAGACACACATCACAGTCGCTTTCAGTCGCGGGCCGTATTTTGGTTAAAGATATATACCCGCATAACATTTGGCGAAAGTATAACCCCGTTTTATTTTCTTTCTTCTATACTTGCCTAAATTCGACAGGGTAGCATGGCATCCAAATGGCGCGCCCAAGACCCAGTCGATGGAGATGTAGGAAGAATAAACAACCTTGTTTGCCGAGAAGCAAAAGTATCGTATTGGAACGATGCTGTCAATGGCGATGACTCTTTTGCTGTGGTGCAATTAATATTTAAAATCATATGGTTACCGATTTTTCGGTTGAAGAGTAGTCTTTGCCCGTCTAAAAATACGCTTTTTATAAGCAACATACATATCAAAAAATACTTCTTCATGAAAGCATCATTATTCCAGAAAATAACCTCTCATTTTTTCCTGCGGTGAACAATATATGACGATTGTTGATCAGCTTAGTGGCTAGCGCCCTATCAATACAACATCAACGAAATATTCGTCTGCGTCAAAAAAATTAGGGTGATTCAGAATAATGTAGCGCATCCACATTATATGCCAAGATTTAAATTGGTTGGATGCGCTACGTTTACCCTAACATTTCAAAAAAAACTGGTTAAAAACCATTTCATTGCTTTATTTACTGCATCTAAGGACGAATACTCACTTTTTCTAAAACTCACTATGAGTGACATGGATCGATTTAGAAAAACCTCCGTTTCGCCCTTATATACAGCAACTAAAGATTTTTTCCTCACTTTTTTTTGAAACGTTAGGGTTTACTCAGCTTACAAATAGAACGTTGAAGTCGATGCGGAATAAAATTGCCTATTTATTGACTTCACTCAACGTGAGTTTTAGAAATACCCCTGCACCGCTGAACTCTAAGGCGTGGGGTTACACAATCTGGATATTAACTTCCATATCTATTTATTCATTGTGCTTAATATTTTCATCAGCGTTTTGTAAGCTCAAAACTTTCGGTTTCATATTCTTGTCCGTTAACAATAATAGAAAGTTCATGTGTGCCAATATGAAATTTTCTTGTTGTGATCGGTTTGAAACTTTGTTTTCTTTTAACTTTATATATTCTATTTGGCTCGATATCCCGCTCGCTTATTTTAAATACTTTTTTTGAGAGTTCTCCATTTTTTTTCTTATAATAAAGTCCGTATTCAAGTCTTACTACTCGATTCTTATTATCGTTGTTTAAAATAGAAAATGAGAACTCTAATTCATTTCCTAGGCTAACTCTTGGGGTAACGATTTTAAAATCAAATAATTCTAGATGATCACTTGATAGACCATAAAACTTAAGTATCTCTGGGTTTCCCTGTTTTAACAGCGTTCGACAGCCATGCTTAATAATTGCATCTGTTTCCTTGCTGATGTCTTTCCACTTTTTTGCAATATCGATGACAACGTTAGGATTGTCCTTAGAGATATCATTTAGATTATTAGCCACACTTCGTCTCACTATTTCGCAACTATCTTGCTTAAGGTTGCTCAAGATTGGCAAAATAGGTGTAGGATTATCTTTAAAGTTTGGTAACGCCATTGCCCAAGGTAGTCTGGGTCTTGATCCTTCACTGGCGAGTCGTCTTACCATATTATGTTTGTGTTTTGACCAAGACAACATTTGATTGGGCATTTGTTTTTCGTATTTCAGAATATAAGGTCTTACTGCAAATTCGCAACTGGTAAACTGAGTGATAAATTCAAACGCGGCAATCGAACTTTCATAATCATCAATACCATACATGGCTATATATTCAGGGAAGAACATAAATTCGATGCTATCTTCTTTAATGCCTGCAAGACGTAGATTTTTAATGATGCGTTTTATCGTTAGGCATGCTTTATTAAAGTTGGTCGGGAGAAAATGGTTGAGGACTTTTGCGGTGTGGGTCATTCTCTCTTTTAATTCATAAGTTGCAAATTTATCGTCAAAAATTAAATCATTAAATTTCACTTTATCAAATGAGGGAATGGTTTGTTTCAGTATGTCGGAAAATTCATCATAAAACGATGTTGAATATATGTCTTTAAATAGATTGCTCATGATGTCTTCCTGTTGGGTTATGCTTATGTGATTGAAGAAAGGGCCAAGCTTCCGCGTCCTCGGTAATTGCTCCTGCATTACCCTACCTCCTGCCTCCATGCAGTCGTGCTCTAGCCGAAGACAGGCGGAAGATGGGATGCGATATCGGGAAGTTATTGCGTCGCCTATTCCTTATTCAGCTTGATCGGTTGGTTCGATTTGCTGGCCGAATTGTGTTTCTACTTCTTTGAGTGCCAGTAAATCACAAATCAGGCTGATAGTGTCGCCTTTGCGTAGTTTTATATCGTGTTGTGGGATAATCAATTCATCGCCTCGATAGATAACGGCCAGGAGAGTATTTTGTGGCAATTCTAAATCTTTAATATGACGGTCTATGTATTCGGGAGATGTGATCGTCGTGGTATAAACGCGTGCATTGCCACGGATCAATGGGCTTAAGTTGACTAAATGAATGCCCCGCGCTTGGTCAGCCAATTGTTGGGCGGCAATGACTTTGGGATTTAAAATCTCTTGAATACCCAGCTTTTGACAAATAGGATTAAAGGCTGGGTCATTGAATTTGGCAATGATTTTTTTTACGCCATATTCTTTAGCGACAATAGCGGTGATTAAATTGCTTTGATCGCTATTGGTTGCCGTGATCACCACATCTACATCAACAATTTCCGCCTTTTCTAAAATAGATGGCATGGTTGCATCACCATGGATAATAACGGCATTGAGCTCTTCAGCAAGGCGTTCACACACCTTGGCATCTAACTCGATAAGAATAACGGTATCACCCGTATGAATTAGATCTTCGGCGATCATTCGGCCTAATTCACCGCCACCGGAAATAAGTGTTCTCATAAAAGTTTATATTCCTTTTCTAAAAATGGCATAACATAGAATAAATACCGGAAAAATTTCTACACGTCCCATCCACATTAATAAAATTAATAGAAATTTTAGTGATGTTGGCAAGCTAGGATCGACAATGCCGCTTGTTAAGCCAACTGTGGATAATGCAGAAGTCATATCAAAAAATGCAGAAAAAAAGTCAAACCCATAACCCACAAAAATCATTGTAGCAATAAAAATGAGTCCGCCCTGAAGCAGGATTAAGCTCATTATTTTTCTGATATCGTCCTCATTGAGTCGCTCTGAGTTAAAGGTTGACAGGGTGATTTCTTCTCGAATCAGGAATGGTTTTAATATGATGCGATATAACACTTGGAATGCGATTAGGGCACGAAAAATTTTAATACCGCCCGTCGTCGATGCGATACACCCTCCCACAAACATTATCGGTATCAGCAAAGACATAAAAAATGGTAGGCTGGTGAGTGCTACCCCAACAGAAAATCCGGTATTGGTATGTGCTGATACAATGGTGAAAAATAAATTTAAATTTTGCGCGCTGCCGTTGTATAAATAGACGATGATAAAAACCAGCGTGAGACTGCTGATTAAGGTAAACAGTTGTGGATTAAATATAAGTCGTTTTATACATTTGTGAGGTGATTTTAATGTATAAATGGATTTGTAGATCAGTGTAAAATGAATGGCGCCAACAATCATTAAAAAAATCAAAACCAGCTTAACATTGGCGCTGGGGTAAGGAATGGCGCTATCATTATAAGGCGAAAATCCGCCGGTAGATATAGCCGACATGGCAAAACAAAACGCATCAAATAATGTCATGCCGGAAAAAAACAAAAGCAATACACCTAACAACGTGAAAAAAATGTATATTCTCATAATAACTGAAGCGATTTTTTCTAATGTCAGAGGTATCCGTTCTTGTTGGGTTTCGGGTACAAAAAGTTTAGCCATGGGACTACCGGCGGAGACCAGAAAACCAACGAACATTAAAATAAAACCGATGCCACCGATCCATTGAATAATAGCGCGCCAAAGTACCAAGGGTGGGGCAAGTGATTCGGGTTGAAGCATGGTGAATCCGGTGGTAGTGACACCCGACATGGCTTCAAAGAAGGCATCTATCCAAGAGATGTCGCTATCCAGGATAAAGGGAATAGCCGCAATGCCTGCCCCTATGGGATAACAAACAGCAACAATGACAAGTCCTTCACGGTATTTAAACGTTTGTTCGGGAATGTTACTTCGCAAGTATTTGCTAACAATATAAACGATGATGGAGCAAAGTAAAAAACAAAAAGATAAATACCAATCTTTTAGCAAGAGCGCATAAACGAGCGGCACGATGGCCGCAATACCTAGTGGTATCATCAACAAAACCACATATTTCCATACAATACGCCAATTGAAAGGCTGGATTAAATAAGTCATCTGGAGGATTCCGGTTATGCTTTATGGAAAAGTAATTATTTATTCTCCATGCCTTAGCTTACACGATTTGTTATTGTTCTCCTACCTGTGTTCCACCAGGACAAGCTGCAACCAGTAGTCATAATATGGTTGAAGAAAACACTTTTAAAGATAATGCGCTGGGTAGCATTGTGGATGATGGTAGTCACAATAGCGTGCACTAGTTTATTGATGAGATTTCTCTACTGAAAGCTTTGTGCGTCAGGGTAGTTTTATGCTTTTTGCCGCACAAAGTGGCTTATCCTTGCTTTCTGAATGTTGTCTTTTTAATCAATTTATGGTGGGAGGTTTGAGCCTATTTTGTTCGTTGTGGGTTGGCTTGCCATGATGGCCTAGCAAAATAAAGTTCGTTGATTAAGCCTATGACTCCGTCGGTCGTTAAATAGAGGGGATACGTTGCTCTGAAACTTTTCAATTAATTGAGTATAAAGGCTTTTCTTGTTATGGAGACGCGGTTTCAAACGGACAATAAAAACGTGTCGTATCTAAGATTGCGTTTAGTCTTGGGTTTTGCCGCCATATTGATACTCATGGCGTTGCTTACATTGCTCAGCTTTTATGGATTCATGTCTATGGAGCGACAAGTAGATGAAATTGTAAACAGTCATATCGTAAAATTGGATAAGGCTGTGATCATGCGTACCGCAGCACGTGAGCGTACGTTGAGTCTGCATCGCATGCTTTTATTGGAGGATGAGTTTGCTATTGATGATGAATGGATGCGCTTTAATTTAAATGGCAGCGAGTTTGCCAAAGCGCGACTGCACCTTGTATCCATGGAAATAAATGAACAAGAAAAAGCGTTGTTAGATGAACAAGGGCGACTGACTCGTATCGCGATTCAATATCAAAACCAAGTGTTAGAGTTAATTTGGCGTGGCAAGCCAGCAACAGCGCTTGAGAAGCTGGTCAGCCAGGTAATGCCAGCACAAGATGCGGTATTAGCCCAGTTAACAAAATTTGTTAACTATCAAAAAGCACGTTCTGAAAAAGCTTTTAACGCAACATCACAGGCACAGAAAAATAGTATTTTTGCTATGGCTATCGCCGCCATCATCGCGGGTATTATTGGGCTGAATATTGCCATTATTGTTGTGCGGCGCAGTGTCAAAACTGAAGAGACATTGTGCAATGCCTATATTCAATCACAAGAGGCGGTGGCAATGAAAAGCCAATTCATGGCTAATATGAGTCATGAATTGCGTACGCCGTTAAATGCGATTATTGGTTATGCTGATTTTTTATCAGAAGAGTTAGAGGAGCAGGGTAGCATTTCCATTGAGTATTTAGATGATGTTGAATGTATTAAAACATCAGGTGGCAAGTTGCTCAATATGATCAGTATGATTTTGGAGTTAGCTGACATCGAGGATCGAAGCTCAACGTTATCCGTCTCGAGTTTTTGTATATCCGAACTATTAGAAGAGGTTGCCGGTGAATTTTTTGCGAAGGCGATGACACAAAATAATAAAATTGTAATACGCTGTGATGAAGCAAGCAGAGAAATGTGCTCTGATCGATGGCGGATTAAAACGGTTTTGTGCCATTTGTTAGACAATGCTTGCCGTTTTACTCAGGATGGTGAAATTACCCTCTCTGCTGAGAATACAAAAACTATAGGCTTAAAAAAAATTAAGTTCGATATTGCAGACACAGGCATCGGCATATTACCCGAATATCAAAATACCATCTTTAATCCATTTATCCAGGCGGATGGCGCTTATACACGCAAATATGAAGGTGTGGGTTTAGGCTTGACCATGTGTAAGAAAATTTGTGAGTTATTGGGTGGCAATATCCAGTTAACCAGCGAATATCACAAGGGATCGCTTTTCTCGGTGGAGCTTGCTGAGGATCTTTCCTCACATTCCTAATGATGTTCAGTGAATCACGAGGTCAGGTCTTGCAATCACCTTGGGATTCGGTTTTTGCAAAGCCTGACAACCGTCATATGAAGTACCGTAAAACGGTGCGTTTAATCTGAGGAATTAAGACTCGTCTTCTTTTTCTTTTCCTAACCAAAGATAAACCAAGCCCGCCAATGCAGCACCAACAATCGGTGCCACCCAGAAAAGCCATAACTGTGATACTGCCCAATCTCCCACGAAGACTGCAACGCCAGTGCTTCTTGCTGGGTTCACCGAGGTATTGGTTACCGGAATGCTAATCAGGTGAATTAACGTTAAACCTAGCCCAATGGCGATAGGTGCAAATCCTGAGGGCGCTCGGCGATCGGTGGCACCGAGTATAATGATTAAAAACATAAAGGTCATGACGATTTCAGTGGTTAACGCGGCAACGAGACCGTATCCACCTGGCGAGTGTTCGCCATAACCATTGGATGCAAACCCTGCGGTTAAATCAAAACCCGCTTTGCCTGAGGCTATCAGGTATAACACGGCGGCTCCGGCAATGCCACCGGCCACTTGTGCAACAATGTAAGGACCGAGTTCTGTGGCAGGAAATCGACCGCCTATCCATAAACCGACAGATACGGCAGGATTCAGGTGACAGCCTGAGATGTGCCCAATGGCAAAGGCCATGGTTAATACTGTGAGCCCAAAAGCAAGCGAAACACCGAGGAGTCCGATACCCACATCTGGAAAAGCTGCAGCGAGTACTGCGCTACCGCAGCCGCCTAATACCAGCCAAAAGGTACCAATGAATTCGGCGCCGAGTTTTTTTGCTAATGTCATTATCTATTATCCTTAACAGTAATTGAGGGAAAACAAAACTTTTAACATTTGCTGAGGATTAAACCTAAGTGACTATTTAAAAAAACAAGGGGCTGGCATGACATTAAGCATTACCTTTAGCCCCATTTTTTATTTTTTGAAGGTTACGATATTTTGACTTGAATATATTTGGCAAGCAAGCGGCAGAGAACATAATTAACAAATTTTGACGCTTTGCTGAAGCAAAACCCAGGAATCACGTAAAAACAGTGCTGCTCTTGGGTTTTTGTCTGAATGGTGGCAAACTTGAATCATTAGCAGCGAATGTTTATTATATGCCCAATGTTGAATAATCTTTGAGGTAGATGCGATGTTAATGTCAACGGACCCAAAAAGCGCTGAGGCGATAGCCAAAATGCGGCTTGCAGGCAAGCTCGCTGCTGCCACACTTGAGATGATCGGTGAGCATGTAAAGCCGGGTATCACAGCAGAGCAGCTTGATAAGTTATGTCATGACTTTATTGTGGATAACGGTGGAAAACCAGCCTGTCTAGGGTACAATAATTATCCAAATACAACCTGTATATCAGTAAACCACGTGGTGTGCCATGGCATTCCAAAAAATAAAAAATTAAAAAATGGTGACATGCTCAATATTGACTTAGTGGTCGAAAAAGAGGGTTACCATGGAGATACCAGCAAAATGTTTTTTGCCGGTAAACCTTCTATTTTGGCCAAACGCTTGGTGGCTGTGACTCAGGAAAGTTTATATCTTGGCATACGAGAAGTGAAACCTGGGGCAACATTAGGGGACATTGGAGCCGTCATTGATCAATATGCACGCAGTCACGGTTTTAGTGTCGTCGAAGATTTTTGTGGGCACGGTATTGGATTGAAAATGCATGAAGAGCCGCAAGTTTTGCATTATGGCAGACGAGGCACAGGACAAATATTGACCCCCGGCATGACATTTACCATTGAACCGATACTCAATGCGGGTAAAAAAGAGGTTAAAATTTTACCTGATCAATGGACGGCAGTGACCAAAGATCATCAATTGTCTGCACAATGGGAGCACACCCTATTAGTCACTGATACTGCTTTTGAAGTATTAACGTTACGTGCAGAAGAAACGATTATCTAGCTTATCTGATGAAGCTTTGAGTTCAGTCTCATAATACAATCACCTGTTCAACGATCAAATAAAATAGGGCAATACTCACCACCTGCAATATAATGATAGCTTTAGTGATTAACTGAAAGGTGGCTTTTTGAGTTTTATGCCGCAGCCATCGTTGCGCGATAAATGCCATGGGGGAGCCCCCCAGTAATGCATGCAAATGCAAGATATTTTCTGGGACACGCCGGAAAGATGTTGATGAAATTTGTTTGTCATAAACATAGAGCAAAAAAGTGGAGAGATTGATGCCGACTAAGTAACCTGCGGGTGGTTTTAGGCCAAAACGGCCGAGCATGATCGTTATGAATGCGGCAATACAAAAAGAAAGGATTATAAAGATTACATTGGATTTCATCTAAATCGTTCAACACCGGTTTTAATAGGATCTGCGAGCAGTATAACAAGCGGCTTTATGATTGCCAAACCAGAAATGGTTCGGGAGATAGGGTTGCTGCGTGAGCTTATTACACTTTAACGAGGTGGTATAAGATGGAAAAAACACTGGTAACAAGCGCGACTTTAGCGGAACGTTTAAACGACCCGCAATGGATTATTTTTGACTGTCGGTTTTCCTTGGTGGATAGTGAAAAGGGACGTCGGCTATATGAACATGCGCACATACCCGGTGCCCTCTATGCAGATTTGAATCAGGACTTATCCGGGCCAATTACCGCTGACAGTGGTCGGCATCCCTTGCCATCGGTGACAATGTTAAGTCACAAATTATCTGAATGGGGAGTGACGGCGAGCACACAAGTGGTGGTATATGATGACTGTTATGGTGCCATGGCGGCGCGTATGTGGTGGTTGTTGCGTTGGTTAGGGCATGGGGCTGTGGCCTTGCTTGATGGTGGTTTACAGCAATGGCAACAAGAGCAACGACCGCTGGATCAGCAGCTAGCTCAGCCGATATCTGGGCAATTTCTTGCCAAACCCAACGATGATGCATGGGTTGACACGTCGTTTATTGAGCAAAATTTGCAAACGACGCAGTATTGTTTATTTGATGCTCGTACTGAGGCGCGTTTTCAGGGTATTGAAGAACCTATTGATAAGCTGGCTGGGCATATTCCGGGAGCCATTAATATGCCGTTTAGCTACAATTTGGATAACGATGGACAATTTTTACCTAGTGGTACTTTACAGCGGTGACACTCCGGTAACCCCTCTTGACGCCCCAAAAACCTGGTCAAAACCAAGTCGAGTTGACTCATCGGCACGAATTGCTTGAAAACCGCGCAATCATCGTGTAGGGTGTCCGCCATGAAAAAAAG
>Ga0316206_1001815_pt1 | contig 16818 bp, 11 predicted proteins | sample 6monthpyrite_MG_FD_204942 | JGI IMG/M metagenome (GOLD analysis project Ga0316206, IMG submission 204942) | Microbial mat bacterial communities from mineral coupon in-situ incubated in ocean water Damariscotta River, Maine, United States -... | ecosystem: Environmental > Aquatic > Marine >... | reverse complement strand
TGTCTTTAACACCAACGATTTCGATTTCTTCACCTACTTTTACAATACCGCGTTCGATACGACCGGTTACTACCGTGCCACGACCTGATATTGAGAATACGTCTTCTACTGGCATTAAGAAGTCACCGTCTACCGCACGTTCTGGTAGTGGGAAGTATGAATCCATTGCTTCAACCAATTTCATGATTGATGGAACACCAATGTCCGATGTATCGCCTTCTAATGCTTTAAGTGCTGAACCGGTTACGATTGGAGTATCGTCACCTGGGAAATCGTATTTGTCTAATAACTCACGGATTTCCATTTCAACCAATTCTAATAATTCTGCATCGTCAACCATGTCGGCTTTGTTCATATAGACAACAATATACGGTACACCGACTTGACGTGATAATAGGATGTGCTCTCGCGTTTGTGGCATGGGGCCATCGGCTGCTGAACAGACCAGGATAGCGCCATCCATTTGAGCGGCACCGGTTATCATGTTTTTTACGTAATCGGCATGGCCTGGGCAATCTACGTGTGCGTAATGACGTTCGTCACTTTCGTATTCTACGTGGGCTGTGGCTATCGTAATACCACGTTCACGTTCTTCTGGCGCGCTGTCAATATTTGCGTAATCTTTAAATTCACCACCGTGCGCTTCTGCCATTACTTTTGTAATCGCTGCAGTTAACGTCGTTTTTCCGTGATCAACGTGACCTATTGTTCCCACGTTTACATGGGGTTTATTTCGTTCAAACTTTTCCTTTGACACCGCTTTGCCCTCTCTAAAAAATTAACATTGACCGTTAGGTCGTTTTCTTAACAATCGCGTCTGAAATACTTCCAGGCACTACACTATATTTTTCAAACTCCATGCTATACGTCGCACGGCCTTGTGTTGCTGAACGTAGGTCTGTCGCGTAACCGAACATTTCGGATAACGGCACTTCTGCTCTAACAACCATGCCAGATGGACTCTCATCCATCCCGCCGATAATGCCGCGTCGACGATTTAAGTCTCCAACAACATCACCCATATTCGTTTCAGGTGTAACCACTTCTACTTTCATGACGGGTTCTAAAAGAACCGGGTTACATTCTAAGGCTCCTGACTTAAAGCCCATGGAACCTGCAACCTTAAAGGCCATTTCATTCGAGTCAACTTCATGAAACGAACCATCAACCAACGTTACTTTGATATCAACCATTTGATATCCGGCAACTACGCCGTTTTGCATCGATTCTCGTATGCCTTTTTCAACCGAAGGAATAAATTCTTTCGGTACTGAGCCACCAACGATTTCGTTAACGAACTCAAAGCCACTATCTGGTTCTTGCGGCTCAATTCTAAGGACAACATGTCCGTACTGACCACGACCACCTGATTGACGTATAAATTTCCCTTCTGCCTTTTCAACAGTACCGCTAATTGTTTCGCGGTAAGAAACTTGTGGCGCGCCAACATTGGCTTCAACACTAAATTCTCGCTGCATCCTATCGACAATAATGTCGAGATGAAGCTCGCCCATTCCAGCGATAATTGTTTGCCCTGACTCTTCGTCTGTGCTGACACGAAACGAAGGATCTTCTTGAGCTAACTTACCTAACGCAACTCCCATCTTCTCTTGATCAGCCTGTGTTCTAGGCTCAATCGCAACCGCTATAACCGGTTCGGGAAACTCCATGCGTTCCAGAGTTATTACATTTTTCAAGTCACACAGAGTTTCACCTGTGGTTACATCTTTAAGTCCAACGGCTGCTGCAATATCACCAGCACGAACTTCTTTAATCTCTTCTCGGCTATTTGAATGCATTTGCAATATTCGGCCAATGCGTTCTTTTTTGCCTTTAACAGGATTCAGTACTGAATCTCCTGTTTTCAGAACACCCGAATACACTCGAAAGAACGTTAATGTTCCTACGAATGGATCCGTCGCGATTTTAAACGCGAGAGCGGCAAACGGTTCATCATCAGATGATGGTCGTTCGCCTTCGTCAGTCCCATCCTCCAAAATACCGCGTATTGCGGCTACATCTTGGGGCGATGGCATGTATTCAACCACTGCATCTAGCATTGCTTGAACACCCTTATTTTTGAAAGCAGAGCCACAAAAACAAGGAATAATCTCGTTTGCCAATGTTCGCGTACGAATACCTAACTTAATATCTTCGTTAGACAAATCACCTTCTTCAAGGTATTTATCCATTAGCTCTTCATTGGCCTCAGCTGCTGCCTCTATCATTTGCTCACGCAAATCAGTTGCTTCAGCGAGTAATTCTTCTGGAATATCTTTAGGTTCGTAAGTAACACCTAAATCATCTTCGTTCCAGTAAATGGCTTTCATACGAATCAAATCGATTACGCCGTGAAAGTCTTCTTCTGCACCAATGTTCAACTGCATTGGAACAGTGTTAGCGCCTAAACGCTCTTTAATCTGTTCGACCACTCGCAAAAAATTTGCTCCAGCGCGGTCCATTTTATTCACAAACGCCATTCTTGGCACTTGGTACTTATTCGCTTGTCGCCATACTGTTTCAGACTGTGGCTCAACACCACCAACTGCACAAAAAACGGCACACGCTCCATCTAAAACACGTAATGAGCGCTCAACTTCTATCGTAAAATCAACATGTCCGGGCGTATCAATAATATTAATACGGTGCTCGTCGAACTGTTTATCCATCCCGCTCCAAAAACATGTTGTCGCGGCTGAGGTAATCGTAATACCTCGTTCTTGTTCTTGCTCCATCCAATCCATGGTGGCTGCACCGTCATGTACTTCTCCTATCTTATGAGAAATACCGGTGTAAAATAAAACACGCTCTGTTGTCGTTGTCTTACCTGCATCAATGTGAGCCATGATGCCGATATTTCGATAACGATTAATAGGTGTCTTGCGTGCCACTTGTTCTTTCCACCTACTTTATCTAACCCTTTATAAACGCTAGACAAACTTAATATAAATATTTTCTTTGTTAATTTATAAATCTTACCAACGGTAATGAGCGAACGCTTTATTAGCATCAGCCATACGGTGAGTATCTTCACGTTTCTTAACGGCTGAACCACGGCTTTCAGATGCATCAAATAATTCACCTGCTAAACGTGCACCCATACCTTTTTCACCACGTTTACGTGCTGCATCAATAATCCAACGCATCGCTAATGTATTACGACGACTTGCTCGAACTTCAACAGGCACTTGATAAGTTGCACCACCAACACGACGTGATTTCACTTCGACAGTCGGGCGAACATTATCTAACGCTACTTCAAGGATGCCTTGAGCTTCAGAATGCTTTTTCTCTGCAACTGAATCTAATGCTCCGTAAACGATACTCTCTGCAACTGATTTCTTACCATGCATCATCACCATATTGATGAACTTAGCAATCAGTTCAGATTTATACTTTGGATCTGGTAAAACTTCTCGTTTTTGCGCGACGCGTCTTCTAGCCATTGTATTTCCTAACCTTAATTAACTTTTAGGTCGCTTGGCGCCATACTTCGAGCGGCCATTTCTGCGATCACTTACACCTGATGTATCTAATGAACCACGTACAACGTGATACCGTACACCCGGTAAATCTTTAACACGACCACCACGAATAAGAACAACCGAGTGTTCTTGTAAGTTATGGCCTTCACCACCGATGTAACTACTTACTTCAAAACCATTTGTTAAACGAACACGAGCAACTTTACGCATTGCTGAGTTTGGTTTCTTCGGTGTAGTTGTATACACACGCGTGCAAACACCACGACGCTGTGGGCAAGCAGCCAATGCCGGAACATTTGATTTCACAACTTTACGCTTGCGCGGGTTGCGAACGAGCTGGTTAATAGTAGTCATATTTCTCTAAACTCCAGAAAATAAACGACAGGGCTAAAGACATCATTCAGAAGTCTTTAGACCTGTCGTATGTGAGGCGCGGATTGTAGTGAATCTAGTGGTGTACTGTCAACCAGATTTACACTTAATTACCTACAAAATTTCATTTGTAGGCTATCCGCCAATTATTTACCCAAATAGCTAAATTTGGCTTACTCTGTTGGCGTCTCAGAAGCCGATTCTGCATCTTTTTGAGCCGCTGCAGCTGCCACTTCTGATTCTAATACAGAGGTTGCTTCTTCAATGGCTAACATTGCATCATCTGCCTGATGACGCTGACGATAACGTTCTTCGTGATAAGCCAAGCCCGTACCGGCAGGAATGAGTCGTCCAACAATTACGTTCTCTTTCAAGCCACGTAAATGATCAACTTTACCCGTTACAGCAGCTTCAGTTAGAACCCGAGTTGTTTCCTGGAACGATGCTGCAGACACAAATGACTCAGTTGCAAGTGAAGCTTTAGTAATACCAAGCAACATATACGCATATTTCGCAGGATCTTTCTTTTCAGCTTCAAGCTTCTCGTTAATTTCAAGAACTCGTGAACGTTCAATTTGCTCACCACGTAAGAAAGTACTATCGGCACCATCTGTGATTTCGCATTTACGCAACATTTGACGCACGATAACTTCGATATGCTTATCATTGATTTTTACACCTTGTAAGCGATATACATCTTGAACTTCTTTTACGATATAACGTGCAAGTTCTTCAACACCCAATAAGCGTAAAATATCATGAGGATTTGGTTCGCCTTCAGCGATCATCTCACCTTGTTCTACATGCTCACCTTCGAATACCGTTACATGACGCCATTTAGGTATAAGAACTTCATAATGATCACCTTCAGCAGGTGTAATCATTAAACGTTGCTTACCTTTTGTTTCCTTACCGAAACCAATGATACCGGTAATTTCAGCCAAAATAGAAGGCTCTTTAGGTTTACGTGCTTCAAATAAATCAGCAACCCGTGGTAAACCACCGGTGATATCACGAGTTTTTGATGACTCTTGAGGGATACGAGCAATCGCATCACCAACACCAATCTCAGCACCATCTTTAGTGGTAACAATCGCACCAGAAGGTAAGAAATAATGCGCAGGAATATCAGTACCCGCAATATTGAGACCTTCACCATCCGCATCAACCAGGCGAACTGCTGGACGTAAATCTTTTGATGCACTCGCACGTTGTTTAGGATCCATGATAACCAAAGAACTCAAACCCGTTACTTCATCAACTTCAGAAAGTACGGTTGAACCTTCAATAATATCAACAAATTCAAGCTTACCAGCCACTTCAGTGATAACTGGGTGAGTATGAGGATCCCAGTTAGCTACGACTTGACCGCCTTCAACAATATCACCATCGTTGGCAGTAATAACCGCACCATAAGGTACTTTATAACGTTCACGCTCACGTTCCATTTCATCCAAAACGGTTACTTCACCAGAACGCGATACGGCAACATGATGACCTTTCGCATGTTGAACCGTTTTCATATTATGTAAACGTACTTTACCTTTACTGCGTATTTCGATGCTGCTTATAGCTGCTGCTCGAGATGCCGCGCCACCAATGTGGAACGTACGCATTGTTAACTGAGTACCTGGCTCACCGATTGATTGTGCTGCAATAACACCAACTGACTCACCTTCATTTACTTTGTGTCCACGTGCTAAATCACGACCATAACAACTCGCACAAACACCGTGTAAATTGTCACAAGTAATCGCTGAACGGACTAACATTTGATCGACGCCAAGGCCGTCAAGTTTATCAACCCATGCTTCATCAAGAAGCGTGCCTTGCTCAATAACAGTTTCGCCTTTAGTGTTAATAACATCTTTGGCAACAATACGGCCTAATACACGTTCACTTAACGGTTCAACAACGTCGCCGCCTTCAATCACACTGGCAAGCGTTAAACCATTTTCAGTGCCACAATCAACACCGGTTACAACTAAATCTTGAGAAACATCCACTAAACGTCGTGTTAAATAACCTGAGTTTGCTGTTTTTAATGCGGTATCGGCCAAACCTTTACGTGCACCATGCGTTGAGATGAAGTACTGAAGTACATTCAAACCTTCACGGAAGTTTGCAGTAATCGGTGTTTCGATAATCGAACCATCTGGTTTTGCCATTAAGCCACGCATACCAGCGAGCTGACGAATCTGAGCGGCACTACCACGAGCGCCTGAGTCAGCCATCATAAATACAGAGTTAAACGACTTTTGTTGTACCGTTTCACCTTCAGCATTTACTACAGGTTCAGTACCCAAACCATCCATCATTGATTTTGCAATTTGATCATTCGTACGCGACCAAATATCAACAACTTTATTATAACGTTCGCCTACTGTTACCAGACCGGAAGTATACTGCTCACCAATTTCACGAACTTCTTCTTCAGAAGCAGCCAGAATTGTTGTTTTAGCTTCAGGAATAACCATGTCATCGACACCAAACGAAATACCTGACTTGGTTGAATAACGGAAACCGGTATACATTAATTGGTCAGCAAAGATAACTGTGTCTTTCAAACCATTAATACGGTAACAAGCATTAATAAGTTGCGACACGGCTTTCTTCGTTAAATCTTTATTTACTAAAGAGAACGGAAGGCCATCTGGAACAATATCCCAAAGAATAGCTCGACCTGTTGTTGTATCTTCTAGTTTCGTTACTTCTGTACGTGCTCCATCTTTCTCAACATGGACTTGTTTAATACGTACTTTAACTTTTGCTTGTAAACTAATAACATCATTTGCAAAGGCACGTTGAACTTCATCCGCATCAACAAAAACCATACCTTCGCCTTTAGCGTTAATACGTTCACGTGATAAATAATACAAACCTAATACAACATCCTGTGATGGTACGATAATCGGCTCACCATTCGCAGGCGATAGGATATTATTAGTCGACATCATTAATGTACGAGCTTCAAGTTGTGCTTCAAGTGACAATGGAACGTGAACCGCCATTTGATCACCATCGAAATCCGCGTTGAATGCAGTACAAACAAGTGGATGCAACTGAATCGCTTTACCTTCAATTAAAACAGGCTCAAATGCTTGAATACCTAATCTATGAAGAGTTGGTGCCCGGTTAAGCATAATCGGATGTTCACGAATAACTTCATCGAGAATATCCCATACTTCAGGACCTTCCCGTTCCACCATTTTCTTAGCAGCTTTAATCGTTGTAGCTAAACCACGACGCTCTAACTTAGAGAAGATAAATGGTTTGAATAATTCCAAGCCCATTTTCTTAGGTAAACCACATTGATGTAATTTCAACGTTGGTCCAACCACGATTACAGAACGACCTGAGTAATCAACACGTTTACCAAGTAGATTCTGACGGAAACGACCTTGCTTACCTTTGATCATATCGGCCAAAGATTTTAATGGGCGTTTGTTAGAACCGGTAATAGCACGTCCACGACGACCATTATCTAATAAGGCATCAACAGACTCTTGTAACATACGCTTTTCGTTACGTACGATAATGTCGGGTGCATTTAAATCTAATAGACGTTTTAGACGGTTATTACGATTAATTACACGACGGTATAAATCATTTAAATCAGAAGTTGCAAAACGGCCACCTTCTAATGGTACTAATGGACGCAGCTCAGGTGGTAAAACAGGCAGTACTGTCATTACCATCCATTCAGGTTTGTTGCCTGATACTGTAAACGCTTCAAGTAATTTTAAGCGCTTAGTATATTTTTTAATTTTAGTTTCTGAACGAGTATTGCCCATGTCTTCACGAACTTGAACAGATTCTGCTTCCAAATCAAGTTTGCGTAACAATTCAAAAATAGCTTCCGCACCCATACGCGCGTCAAACTCATCGCCATATTCTTCAATTGCATCAAGGTAAGCTTCATCAGACAATAATTGGCCTGGCTCAAGTTCTGTCATACCCGGTTCAATAACAACGAATGCTTCAAAATAAAGAACTCGTTCAATATCACGTAAGGTTAAATCTAATAATAAACCCATACGAGAAGGTAATGATTTCAGGAACCAGATGTGAGCAACAGGACTTGCTAGTTCGATATGGCCCATACGTTCACGGCGTACTTTTGAAAGCGTTACTTCAATACCACATTTTTCACAGATAACACCGCGATGCTTTAAGCGTTTGTATTTGCCACATAAACATTCGTAATCTTTTACAGGTCCGAAAATTTTCGCACAAAATAAACCATCACGTTCAGGCTTGAACGTACGGTAGTTTATAGTTTCTGGTTTTTTAACTTCACCATAAGACCATGAACGAATTTTTTGTGGTGATGCCAAGCCGATACGAATCGCATCGAAGTCATCAGTTTGCCCTTGCTGCTTTAGGATCTTAAGTAGATCTTTCACGTTGTCACTCCTGCTAAATAATAGGTCGGTCTTAATGAATTTCTAAATTAAGACCTCAACTCCGAGTCCTGGATTCAATTCCAGCTCGGCCTACTAGGTATAAACTTATTTTGTTTCTTCTAATTCGATATCAATACAAAGCGATCGAATTTCTTTTAACAATACATTAAAGGATTCAGGCATGCCGGCTTCCATTTGATGATTGCCATCCACAATGTTTTTATACATTTTGGTTCGACCATTAACATCATCCGATTTAACCGTTAACATTTCCTGCAAGGTATAAGCAGCACCATATGCTTCAAGTGCCCATACTTCCATCTCACCGAAACGCTGACCACCAAACTGTGCTTTACCACCGAGAGGCTGCTGAGTAACCAAACTATAAGGCCCGGTTGAACGAGCATGCATTTTGTCATCAACCAGGTGATTCAGTTTCAACATGTACATGTAACCAACCGTAACCTTACGTTCAAATTCAACGCCGGTTCGACCATCGATTAATGTGGTTTGACCTGAAGCAGGTAAGTCCGCTAATTCAAGTAAAGACTTCAGCTCTGTTTCTTTAATACCGTCAAACACAGGCGTCGCAATTGGCACACCATCACAAAGATTCGTTGCAAGCTCCATAATCTCTTCATCACTGAATGATTTAAGGTCTGCTTTTTCGCCTTCTGTTTGATTGTAAATTTCATCTAGGAACTTGCGAATATCAGATACTTTTTGTTGCTCATCCTTAATCATTTTATTGATTTTTTTACCTAGACCACGTGCGGCCCAGCCAAGATGCGTTTCAAGTACCTGTCCGATATTCATACGAGACGGTACACCTAATGGATTCAATACAATATCCACTGTCTCGCCTTCTGCTGTATGCGGCATGTCTTCAACAGGAACAATCATTGAGATAACACCTTTGTTACCATGACGACCCGCCATTTTATCACCAGGTTGAATACGACGCTTAACAGCAAGGTAAACCTTAACCATTTTTAACACACCAGGTGCTAAATCATCACCGGTGATTAATTTTGATTTTTTCTCTTCGTATTTCTCGTCGAAATCGATACGCATTTGTTTAAGTTGTTCTGCTACGCCTTCAAGTTGTGCGTTAGCATCATCATTACGTAAACGAATTTCAAACCATTTTTCGCGATCCAGTTCTTCCAAGTAAGCCGCAGTAATTTTCGAGCCACTCTTAAGTTGGTTCGGACCACCATCAGCCACTTTACCAGTCAACATGCTTTCAACACGCGTATAGGTATCATTACCCATGATACGCATTTGATCGGCTAAATCTTTCTTGATACGCGTAAGCTCTGATTCTTCAATCGCTTTCGCACGTGAATCTTTTTCAAGACCGTCACGTGTAAATACTTGTACATCCAGAACGGTACCGGTTACACCAGACTTAACCCGTAAAGAAGTATCTTTAACATCAGATGCTTTTTCACCAAATATAGCCCGGAGAAGTTTTTCTTCAGGAGTAAGCTGGGTCTCACCTTTAGGTGTCACTTTACCCACTAAAATATCGCCAGATTTAACTTCAGCACCAATGTATACGATACCGGCTTCATCTAATTTAGATAATGCAGATTCGCCAACGTTTGGAATATCACCCGTAATTTCTTCTGAACCTAACTTCGTGTCTCGTGCAACACAAGTATGTTCTTCAATATGAATAGTTGTATAACGATCTTCTTGAACAACACGTTCAGAAACAAGTATTGAATCTTCGAAGTTGTAACCATTCCAAGGCATGAAGGCAATCAACATGTTTTGACCAAGCGCTAGCTCACCCATATCCGTTGAAGGACCATCGGCCATTACGTCACCGCGAGCAACTTTGTCACCAACTTTGACAAGTGGACGCTGATTAATGCATGTATTTTGATTTGAACGGGTGTATTTAGTCAGGTTGTATATATCAACACCTGATTCACCAGAAACGGCTTCATCATCATTTGCAACAACAACAATACGTGATGCATCACATGAATCAATTCGGCCGCCACGTTTAGCAATAACGGTTACACCCGAGTCTTGCGCAACACTACGTTCAATACCCGTACCGACTAATGGTTTTTGTGCAATCAAGGTTGGAACCGCTTGACGTTGCATATTTGAACCCATGAGAGCTCTATTCGCATCATCATGCTCAAGGAATGGAATTAACGCAGCCGCAACAGATACGATCTGTTTTGGTGACACATCCATATATTGAATATCAGCAGCAGGTGCTAAGGTGAATTCATTTAAATGACGGCAAGAAACCATATCATCTAATAATTTGCCTTTGCCATCCATTGTCGCGTTTGCTTGCGCAATAGTATATTCGCTTTCATCAATCGCTGTTAGGTATTCAATTTCATCCGTTACCTTGCCGTTTTTAACCAAACGATAAGGTGACTCAAGGAAACCATAGGGATTGGTACGTGCGTATACAGACAGAGAGTTAATCAAACCAATGTTTGGTCCCTCAGGTGTTTCAATTGGGCACACACGACCATAATGCGTTGGATGTACGTCTCGTACTTCAAAACCAGCACGTTCACGTGTTAAACCACCTGGCCCTAAAGCCGAAATACGACGTTTATGTGTGACTTCAGAGAGTGGATTATTTTGATCCATAAACTGAGACAATTGGCTCGAACCAAAGAATTCTTTAACCGCAGCTGACACAGGTTTTGCATTAATCATTTCCTGTGGCATTAAGTTGTCCGCTTCAGCCATGCTTAAACGTTCTCTTACAGCACGTTCAACACGAACTAAACCAACACGGAATTGATTTTCAGCCATTTCACCAACAGAACGAATACGTCGATTACCAAGATGATCGATATCATCAACGATACCGCGACCATTTCGAATATCAATTAAGGTTTTAACAACTTCAACAATATCTTCTTTTGAAAGTATACCAGGACCAACAATTTCTTTACGACCAACACGGCGGTTGAACTTCATTCGTCCTACTGCAGATAAGTCATAACGTTCAGGTGTAAAGAACAAGTTGTTAAATAAATTTTCAGCCGCATCTTTTGTTGGTGGCTCACCAGGACGCATCATGCGATAAATTTCAACTTGAGCTTCTAGTTGAGTCGTTGTGAGATCAACTCCCAACGTTGTAGAGATGAATGGACCTTGGTCAATATCATTTGTATAAACACAATCTATTGACTTAAGTTTTGTTTCCATAAGCTGCTCGAGCAACTCTTCTGTAATAGTTGCATTTGCAGCAGCAATAAGCTCGCCCGTGCTTTCATCAATAATATCGTTCGCAAGAACTTTATCAATTAAGTAATCGTCAGGAACGTTGAGTACTTTAGTGCCTGCTTTATCAAATTCACGGATATGTCGAGGCGTAATTTTACGACCTTCTTCAACGACAACTTTTGTTTTAATTTTATAATCAAACGTTGCCACTTCACCACGAAGACGTTCAGGTATAAGTGCCATTGAAACGCCATCTTTACCAAATTTAAAGGTAGTCGTTTCAAAGAACATCGCAAGAATTTCTTCGCTTGTATAACCCAATGCACGTAATAAAACCGTAGCTGGTAATTTACGACGACGATCGATACGACAGTAAACACTGTCTTTAGGATCGAACTCGAAATCTAACCATGAACCACGGTAAGGAATAACACGAGCGTTATGTAATAATTTACCCGATGAATGTGTTTTACCTTTGTCATGATCAAAGAACACACCAGGGGAACGATGCAATTGAGATACAATTACACGTTCAGTACCATTAATTACAAAAGTACCGTTATCCGTCATTAATGGGATTTCACCCATATAAACTTCTTGTTCACGGATATCTTTAATTGTTTTGGTTTTAGCTTCTTTATCGTATATTAATAAGCGTACTTTTACCCGAAGAGGAGCTGAATAAGTTACACCACGTAATTGACATTCTTTAACGTCAAAAGTTGGTGTGCCTAAGCGGTAGCTAACGTACTCAAGTGCCGCATTGCCAGAATAGCTAACAATCGGAAAAACAGAACTAAAGGCCGCATGTAAACCTTTTTCACCTAACAGCTCTTTATCAACGCCTTGTTGTAAAAAACCACGGTAGGATTCTATTTGCGTAGCAAGTAAATATGGGATCTCTAAAGCACTGCTATAGCGACCAAAATTCTTACGTAATCGTTTCTTCTCAGTAAATGAGTAAGCCATGTAACACCCTAAACGGTAAATGTTGATTAAATTGAATGACTTACAAGTCACTCAATACTAAAAACCATTAAAAAAATACAAACAGAAGCGCGCCGCAACCTATTAACTTTTGCTAATAGGATACAGCGCAACGTCTATTTATATCGTTTACTGGAATAATATTCTTGCCGACCATAGTGATTGGCAGGATTTTTACCAGTAAATGCATCAATTTGCAAGTTATATCTAACCTATTACTTAAATTGTAAATATTAAAAAAGTGCTCGGGCAACGAGAAGTCCAAGAACAAGGCGTAAAGTGAACGAAAATGCGCAGTTTACAATAAGTAAATGAGCAATTTGAGCGTTACTTTACAACGCCGTTATTGAGCTTCTCGTTGTTCGAGCTATTACTATTTAAGGTCTACTTGCGCACCAGCTTCTTCTAACTGCTTCTTAACATCTTCAGCTTCTGCTTTAGCAGCGCCTTCTTTAACAGTTGAAGGTACTTTTTCAACCATTTCTTTCGCTTCTTTCAAGCCTAGGCCTGTAATTGCGCGAACGGCTTTGATTACTGAGATTTTGTTGTCGCCGAAGCCAGTCATTACAACGTCAAATTCGTCTTTTTCTGCTGCTGCTTCACCACCAGCTGCTGCTGCTGGAGCTGCTGCTACTGCTGCTGCTGCAGAAACGCCGAATTTTTCTTCCATTGCTTCAATTAATTCAACAACGTCCATTACTGTCATGCTGCTGATTGATTCTAAAATATCGTCTTTTGAAACTGCCATGAGTTTTCTCCAATTTTGTTTTCTCAGCCAATCTAAATTAAATTAAGTCTGAGGGTATATTTAATAGTATTAAGTTGCTTATGCCGCGTCTTGTTTCTGATCGCGAACGGCTGCCACTGTACGAGTAAGCTTGCTTGGAACCTCTTTGAGGGTACGAGCAAGTTTGGTGATCGGTGCTTGCATAACTGACATGAGCATGCTGATAGCTTGATCTCTGGTAGGTAAACTTGCTAAACGATCAAGTTCATTTGCAGCTAATAACTGCCCACCAACGGCCAATGCTTTGACCACCAATTTTTCATTCTCTTTAGCAAAATCTTTTAAAACTCTTGCAGCTGATCCAGGATCTTCTTGCGAGAACGCGTAGACCATTGGACCAGTAAAAGCTTCAACCATACATTCGAATTCAGTACCTTCGACTGCACGTTTGGCAAGATTGTTTTTAATAACTCGCAGATAAACTCCACCTTCACGCGCTTTCGAACGTAAATCTGTCATTTGCTCTGCTGACAAGCCATTGTATTCTGCTAATACAGCACTATGTGCTGAGGCAGCGATATCGGCAACGTCTGCTACTATAGCCTTCTTTTCATCTAAGCTAAGTGCCACGTAAACCTCCTTCACTAAACACGCTTATAAATAAGCGCAAACTAAAATATGTAACAAGTTAATACCCATGCCTTATAAAAACATTTGCACTGCTTGTTACGCTATACGTAATAACCGATAGAAAATTTATAAAAAATTTTGCTTGGTGTTCCGCCTACGTCGGTAGATTTCTCTTTTACTGACTTTGAATTTAACTACTAGCTCATAAAGCTATAAACTCATCGCCTACCCACGGTCTTTGACGGCCCCAGTAATGTATTAAAGCTCGCTTTAACAACTACTGAAACCCAAAGTTTGTTGCTACGCTAAAAATCTAGATTTGTAACGTTGCTTGATCAATTACAATTCCAGGCCCCATTGTGCTTGAAATTGAAACCTTCTTAAAATAATGGCCTTTTGCTGAAGCAGGTTTAGCTTTTTGCAAATCAACTAATAAAACTTCAAGGTTTTGCTTTAAAGCAGCGCCTTCAAAGTCAGTGTTACCGATTCGAGCATGAATAATGCCTGCTTTATCAGTACGGAAACGAACTTGTCCTGATTTTGCATTTTTAACGGCTGTTTCAACATCAGGTGTTACCGTTCCCACTTTAGGATTAGGCATTAGACCACGAGGACCTAAAATAGTACCGAGTTGGCCAACAACACGCATTGCATCAGGCGAAGCAATTACAACGTCAAAATCAAGATTGCCGCCTTTAATGCTCTCAGCTAAATCGTCCATACCAACAATGTCTGCGCCAGCTGCTGTCGCTTTATCTGCATTTTCACCTTGAGTGAATACTGCAACACGAACTGTTTTACCAGTACCGTTAGGCAACACACATGCACCACGAACAACTTGATCTGATTTACGAGGGTCAACGCCAAGATTAATTGAAACGTCAACCGCTTCTAGAAACTTTGCTTTAGGCAATTCTTTTAATAAACCAAATGCCACATCAGCTTCATACTGTTTACCAGCTTCTAACTTTTCAGCAAATACTTTTGCTTTCTTTGATAACTTAGCCATTTACACGCCCTCCGTTTCAAGACCCATACTACGTGCAGTTCCTGCAATAGTACGAACGGCTGCATCCACACTGGCGGCAGTAAGATCAGGTTCTTTCATTTTTACGATTTCTTCAAGTTGAGCTCGTGATACTTTGCCAACCTTATCTCGATTAGGCACACCAGAACCTTTCTTGATACCAGCAGCTTTTAATAATAAAACGGCTGCAGGTGGTGTTTTAGTTATAAAAGTGAAACTACGATCAGCGTAAACAGTAATTACAACAGGAATAGGTAAATCTTTTTCAACACTTGATGTTTTAGCATTAAATGCTTTACAGAAATCCATGATGTTTACACCATGCTGACCTAGAGCAGGACCAACCGGTGGACTTGGGTTTGCAGAGCCAGCGGCTACTTGCAACTTGATATAGGCTTGTACTTTCTTTGCCATGATTTTTTCTCCTTACGGGTGCATACGCCTTAGTCTGGCTTAAAAGCCACACCTCAGCTCCCCGGGGTTTACAAAAAAACTGCTCGTTTTCTAAAAAACAAACAGCAATAAATTGATTAACTTAGACCTTTTAGCTTTTCTCTACTTGGCTAAATTCAAGATCAACGGGTGTTGAACGACCAAAAATTGATACTTCAACACGTAAACGGCTCTTATCATAATCCACTTCTTCAACAACACCGTTGAAATCGTTAAATGGACCTTCAGTAATCCGTACTACTTCACCTGCTTCAAATAATACTTTAGGACGTGGTTTTTCAACGCCTTCTTGAACACGGTTTAAAATTGTTTCAGCTTCACGGTCACTGATCGGTGCAGGCTTATTAGCGGTACCACCAATAAAACCAAGGACACGTGGAACTTCTTTTACTAAATGCCATGTTTCATCTGTTAAATCCATTTGAACCAGGACATAACCAGGAAAAAACTTACGTTCACTTTTACGTTGCTGACCGCCACGCATTTCAACGACTTCTTCAGTTGGAACTAAGATTTCACCAAAGTGATCTTGCGCCCCAGCTAATTCAATACGTTCAGTTAATGCGCGCTGCACATGAGCTTCAAAACCTGAATAGGCGTGTACAACATACCAACGTAATGCCACGTTTATCTCCCTTTAGCTCGTAAGCCAGCGAATAATTGAAACTAAAATCGTGTCAAACAACCACAAAACCAAGCCCATGATGACAACCATTACCATCACAATTCCGGTTGTTTGCATTGTTTCTTTCTTAGTAGGCCAAACTGTTTTACGCATTTCAACAACAGCAGCACGACTAAAACTAACACCATTAGCACCTGCTTGAGTTGTTACAGCCAAGCCAAAGGCTACAGCAATAACAGCAATTAAACCGACAACACGAAACAGGAAGGCTTCATCTACAAAATAGTAGAAACCATAAACACCCGCTCCGATGAGCAACACTACAATTAAAAATTTTATCTTATCCATGCCATTATTAAACCTGTTACTAGACTTTAGTTACGAATATCATTCGCTAAAATACCTGCCATAAAAATGGCAGGCCAGGAGGGACTCGAACCCCCAACCTGCGGTTTTGGAGACCGCTGCTCTACCAATTGAGCCACTGGCCTTTAACAAGTTTTTAGAACCTCTTTTATATTAACCTTCTCCCATAAATAATAAGGAGAGGGCTTTTACATAAATTTTCTATTATTCAATTACGCCGTTATTCGATAACTTTGGCAACAACACCCGCACCTACAGTACGACCACCTTCACGAATCGCAAAACGTAAACCGTCTTCCATCGCAATCGGGGCTATTAGTGTTACTACCATATTCACGTTATCACCTGGCATAACCATTTCTACGCCTTCTGGTAAATCACATGCGCCGGTGACGTCGGTTGTTCTGAAGTAGAACTGTGGACGATAGCCGTTGAAGAATGGAGTGTGACGTCCGCCTTCATCTTTACCTAAGATATACACTTCGGCTTCAAATTTTGTATGCGGTGTAATTGAACCGGGCTTT
>Ga0316206_1001814_pt1 | contig 16820 bp, 15 predicted proteins | sample 6monthpyrite_MG_FD_204942 | JGI IMG/M metagenome (GOLD analysis project Ga0316206, IMG submission 204942) | Microbial mat bacterial communities from mineral coupon in-situ incubated in ocean water Damariscotta River, Maine, United States -... | ecosystem: Environmental > Aquatic > Marine >... | reverse complement strand
TTCTTCGGTTACCCTGTGGAAGTGGATGCGCATTTTAGGGATTTACGAGAAATGATCAAGCACTATTTGATATTTATATTTTGTTTGCTGGATATTTGAACTATTTGAACTATATGCACTCTACTTTAACAGCCGTTCTTTGTTTTGATAACATTGATACTGATCAAGTTTTTAAATAAACAGGCGATATATTAATTTTTATCACGTATATTAAATGAACAAATTATAACGATAATAGATACTAATATCATATAAGCTCAGCGTACATGATATTTCGAGGAAGGTATTAATGAGAAGTTTGTTAGTTTTATTGCTAGTTTCTCTGACTAGCTTTTATAGTTTTGCAACAGATTATTCTCAAGCAGAACAACAACGACGCATTAAAAAGTTATTAATGGGGCAAGTCGGTAGTAGTGCATCAATTCAATATGGTGTTAATACATTACTTAAACGTTGTCCCGAACAAGTCAAAATGGTACTACCTGTAGCATTAAAACTATACCCTCATCAATATCGTCAAATTATGGTAGGCGCTATTCGTGCGCAACCGGCCTTAATTAGTGATGTTGTTGATGCTGTAATAACGGCTAATGTTACTTCGGCTGAAAATGTTGTCAGAACAGCTATTAGCGTTGAGCCAGCTTATTCCAGAGAAATTATTGGGATGGCTGAGCAACATAATCCTTCAAATTTAGAAAATATAGTACGTGTTGCAGTACAAACAGAACCGTTTATATCTGGTTCGGTAATAGAAGATACAGCAAAATCAAAACCTCAAGTATTATGGGCTGTGCTAACGGGTGCCATTAAAGGATTACCAAATCAAGTTTCTAAATTCGTTAAAAAGGCAATTGCCTTATTTCCTAGTGAAAGCGAAAGCGTAGTAACTCACGCCGTTTATTCCAGCAACAAACAAAGTAGGGAAATTGTTAAAGCTGCAGTTGAGTCTGGCTTAGATGAGAAGTCTGCTATAGCCGCCGCAATCAAAGGTGGCGCTAAACAAACCGATTTAGCCAAAGTAAAATAGCACGAGTCATTTTTACCCCGCAAATCCTTGGAACTTTAGGGATAGTGTATACAGCAATAAAAAACCGCAATTATGCGGTTTTTTATTGTTTAACTATTTGTTTTGCTCTCGATTAATCGCGCGATATGCTATATCGGTTCGATAACTGATGTTCGTCCATTGCACCTGGTTAACTAATTGATAAGCGCTCTGTTGTGCTGACAGTACACTGTCACCTAAAGCGGTTGCGCACAAAACGCGTCCTCCTGCAGTGATGATTTGACCGTGATCATTGATTTTGGTGCCTGCATGAAATATCTTTTGATCTGGATTGATATTTGCTGACAAACCATCAATAACATCGCCCTGTTGATAACTATTAGGGTAGCCGCCTGCTGCAAGTACCACCCCGACAGCTGCTCGTTGATCAAACGAAATAGTGGCTTTATCTAGTTGTCCTTGACATGCCAGCAAACATAATTCAACCAAATCAGACTGTAAACGCATCATGATCGGCTGTGTTTCAGGATCCCCAAAACGGCAGTTATACTCAATAACTTTAGGTGTACCATCCGCGTCAATCATCAATCCAGCATATAAAAAACCAGTATATTCAGCACCTTCACTGGCCATACCGTTTATCGTTGGGATGATCACCTCGTTCATAATCCGTTGATGAATTGCTGCTGTTACTACTGGTGCTGGTGAATATGCCCCCATACCACCGGTATTAGGACCGCTATCACCGTCATACGCGCGCTTGTGATCTTGGCTAGTTGCAAAAGGTAGCACATGCTTACCGTCAACCATTACAATAAAGCTAGCTTCTTCGCCTTCTAAAAATTCTTCAATAACTACCCGATGACCTGCATCACCAAACGCATTACCAGCTAGCATATCTTGTACCGCAGCTTCAGCTTCAGCTAAGGTCATCGCTACAATAACACCTTTACCTGCGGCTAAACCATCAGCTTTAACAACAATAGGCGCACCTTGTTGTCGAATATAGGCTAAGGCTTGTTGCACGTCAGTAAAATTTTGATAAGCACCGCTGGGGATGTGATGACGCGCTAAAAAATCTTTAGTAAATGCTTTAGAGCCTTCTAATTGTGCTGCTTTAGCTGTTGGCCCAAAAATCACTAAGCCAGCGGCTTGAAAAGCATCTACTACGCCAACAACTAATGGCTGCTCTGGACCAACAATAGTTAACGCTACATTGTTTTGCTGAGCAAATTCAACCAAGGCTGGAATGTCTGTAGCAACAATAGCTACGTTTGTCAGTTTTGGTTCTAGTGCCGTACCGGCATTACCCGGTGCGACATAAACGCGAGTAACGCGAGTTGATTGAGCAACTTTCCATGCTAATGCATGTTCGCGACCACCACCGCCAATAACCAATATGTTCATGTCAATTTCCAATTAAATTACTGCATAACAGGTTTAACAAATTTTAATGTCATTCTATCACTTTCACCGATAGCCAAATATTTTGCGTGATCTTTATCGCCAAGTTGAAATACGGGCGGTAAAGTCCAAACACCCGCGGGATGCATTGCATCATCTTTCGGATTTGCATTAATTTCACTAGTAGCTACCAATTTAAAACCCGCTTGCTTGGCAAGTTTAATAACTAGCGCTTGCGGCACATAGCCGGAACGAGAATGCTGTTGATATTTCATAGCAGCAGGCATTCTATGTTCAACCACACCCAGCACACCATTTGGTTTTAATGCGGTGTAAGCATCTTTAAAAAACTGCGTCATACCTGCTTCTCCCCAATTATGTAGGTTACGGAAAGTTAGCACTAAATCAGCACTCGCTTGTGGGGCAATGGCACTAACTTTTTTTGGGTTAAAATCAGATATTTTTACTTCACTAAACAATGAGTTGTTAGAAAATTTATTGACTAAGTCGCGACGTGTTTTACTATAATAATCATCTTTTCCAGTATCGGGATAGTTTGCCGCGTAAAACGTACCAGAGCCCTTTAAGGTAGCCGCTAAAATTTCAGTATACCAACCGCCGCCGGGTATCATTTCAACAACTGTCATGTTGGGCGTTAAACCAAAAAAAGTTAAGGTTGCTAATGGATGACGATATTTATCACGTGCTTTATGAGCACTTGAACGCTGGTCACTAGCAATTGCTTGTTTTAACTTTACATTATTTGATAATGATGTTGCCTGAACGCTATAACTCAAAATAAAACTGGCGAGCGTGGCCATTAAAGCTGATTTAAACATATGCATAATATTCCCTTGGTTATGATTGAACGGTTAATTTATAACAAATATTACCATCATTTTCCGCGTTGTTATCGCTAAATAACAACGCTTTGTCGAATAAGCTGTTATGCCGTGCAACAATGAAAGATATTAATGACGAAAATGGCGAATACCAGTAAACACCATAGCAATATTATGTTCATCTGCCGCGGCAATTACTTGTTCATCGCGCATTGAGCCACCCGGTTGAATTACGGCGGTAATACCCGCTTCAGCGGCAGCATCAATCCCATCACGAAATGGAAAGAATGCATCAGACGCCATAACTGAACCACGGACTTCCAAATTTTCATCCGCCGCTTTTATACCCGCAATTTTTGCTGAATAAACTCGACTCATTTGGCCAGCACCGACACCAATAGTCATACTATTTTTAACATAAACAATGGCATTTGATTTTACAAATTTAGCCACTTTCCAACAAAATAACAAATCACTTAGCTCTTGCTCGGTGGGTTGTCGTTTAGTTACTACGTTTAAATCACTCGCTATAACATTAGCGTTGTCTCTATCTTGTACCAGCAAACCACCGTTCACGCGCTTAATATCAAACTCTGTGGTGGTAGCATGCCATTGTCCACATTGTAATAAGCGAACATTCGGTTTAGCCGAAATAATTTGCGCCGCAGCTGAACAAATGCTCGGGGCAATAATAACTTCGACAAACTGGCGAGAAACAATCGCTTCCGCAGTTTGTGCATCTAGCTCACGGTTAAACGCGATAATGCCACCAAATGCGGAAGTAGGATCCGTTTGATGTGCTCGTTCATAAGCAGTTAAAATATCAACACCAATGGCGACGCCACAAGGATTCGCGTGTTTCACAATAACGCAAGCGGGTTCGGCAAATTCTTTAACACATTCTAACGCCGCATCGGTATCGGCAATATTATTATATGATAATGCCTTCCCTTGTAATTGCTGAGCTGTAGCAACTGATGCTTCTTGCGGATTTGCTTCTACATAAAACGCCGCCTGCTGATGAGCATTTTCACCATAGCGTAAATCTTGCGCCTTAATAAATTGGCTGTTAAAGGTACGCGGAAATTGACTATTATGCCCTTCAGCTTGTGCACCGACACCTTCTGCTCGATAACTCGGTAAAGAGCGTCCAAAATGATTGGCAATCATACCATCATAAGCTGCTGTATGTTCAAATGCGGCAATGGCTAAATCAAATCGAGTAGCATAAGTTAACGATCCTTGATTTTGCGCCATTTCTGTTAATACCCGAGAATAATCATGGGCATTTACCACTATGGTAACATCCCGATGATTTTTAGCTGCGGCACGCACCATAGTTGGGCCACCAATATCAATGTTCTCGATAGCATCTGCTAATGTGCACTGAGGATCGGCAACCGTTTTAGCAAACGGATATAGATTCACCACCACCAAATCAATGGCACTAATGTTATGTTCCAGCATGACCGCTTCATCTTGATCTCGGCGCGCTAAAATACCGCCATGAATTTTAGGGTGTAGCGTTTTAACTCGCCCATCCATGATCTCTGGATGACCCGTATATTCAGATACTTCGGTCACGTGAATGCCGTTTTCGGTTAATAACTTAGCTGTACCACCCGTTGACAAAATATCAACGCCTCGTTCTGCCAAGCTACGAGCAAAATCTACGATACCGGTTTTATCAGAAACGCTTAACAAGGCGCGTGTAATAGGACGTAATGTTTCCATGATGGTTTAAATTGCCTATGGTTAAAATAAATCATTATAGCGCTTATTTCGCCACAACTATGCCAGTACCGGCAGGTTGAATAAAATAAGCGAGTTGTTAAATCAAGCTCAGAGTAACGATTAAACTTTGACTAATTGGTTATGTTTTTGAATCATTAAAAACAAAAAAGCACCCTGAGGTGCTTTCTATTGACAGGCTAGCCTGCCATGGTATTAATTCATACCGTATTTTTTCAATTTTTTGCGTAATGTACCGCGATTAATACCTAGCAAATTAGCTGCGCGAGTTTGGTTACCACGCGTATATTGCATTACTTCTTCTAACATAGGGGCTTCAATTTCAGATAAGACTAAATCGTACATATCATCAACATCATTACCATTTAAATGAGATAAATAGTTCTTAATCGCTACTTTGGCTTGCGTTCGTAATAACGACGCTTTTGTCTGAGTTTGTAGATCACCAGTGACGAAGGGAGAGGAAATATTTTGTTCAAACATAAAGTTCAGACTCTTTTTTAGTTAAATTATCAAAATAAGCATTTAAAGCTTCAAGCTGCGCTATATCAGACTCTAGGCCATTAAAATGCGATCGAAATTGTTTATCTTGGTGATGATACTGTAAATACCAAGATACATGTTTACGAGCAATTCTTACCCCCATAAACACGCCATAAAACTGATGTAATTCCGTTACATGCTCAATTAAAATTGAGCGAATTTCGTCCTGTACAGGTGCTGGCAAATAGTGACCATATTTCAAAAAATAATTTATTTCTCGAAATAGCCATGGTCTTCCTTGTGCTGCTCGGCCAATCATAATGGCGTCAGCGCCTGTTTGTTGTAATACTTGCTCAGCCTTGAGTGGAGAGTTAATATCACCATTTGCAACCACAGGAATAGAGACACTACGTTTAATCGCCGTTATCGTTTGATATTCTGCATTGCCTTTGTAGAAATCACACCGCGTACGACCATGAACTGCCAATGATTGAATACCGTTATGTTCAGCAATAGTAGCAATCTCTACACCATTGCGGGTATTCTCACACCAGCCGGTTCGAATTTTTAATGTTACTGGTACATCCACCGCTTCGACGACTGATTTAACAATTAGTTCAACCAATTTTGGTTCTTTAAGTAATGCCGATCCTGCTAGCTTTTTATTTACTTTTTTTGCTGGGCAGCCCATATTGATATCAATAATTTGAGCACCATTAGCAACATTCATCTGAGCGGCATAAGCTAATTCAGCGGGTTCGGAGCCTGCTATTTGCACAGCTCGAATACCAACATTGTCACTATGCTGCATCCGATGTTTAGATTTTTGCGTCTGCCACACACTCGGATTAGACGAGAGCATTTCAGATACCGCCATACCAGCACCTAATCGACAACATAGTTCTCGAAACGGCTGATCAGTTATCCCCGCCATTGGCGCGAGAATCACGTTACTGTTAAGTTGGTAAGGACCGATCTTCACATTGATGCTTTTTTAAGCTCAGCTTCAAAAGGGCGCTAAGTTTACGCGCTTTTTTGAAAATTGAAAAGGATATAAATTGAACAAATTTGATTTTTTTTTGCTGTTTGCCGATTGACTTTTTATAAAGTTTAACAGTGAATACTTAACTTTACAGTTATTCTACTCACTATTATCTTTAAAATCATTTACTAACGTTTACAACCCGACAATCGCACCCATTCATCTTGGACAGCAACTGGATCCATGTCACACCATTGACCATATTGCTGTTGTAATGCCTCAGCTTGCTCTTGCAACACACCAGACAAGGCTAATTTTGCTTGTGGCGCGAGGAAAGCGGTAATAGTAGTTGCCAATTCACGTAATGGTCCAGCTAAAATATTGGCCACCACCACATCGGCCTGCAACCTGGGTTGATCTTTAGGTAAGAACAGTTGTAATCGATCAGCTACGTCGTTACGGTCGGCATTCGCTTGACTGGCTTGTAATGCTTGTGGATCTATATCAATACCAATCACGCGTTCGGCACCCAATTTAAGGGCAGCGACCGATAAAATGCCTGAACCGCAACCGAAATCAACCACAGTTTTACCTTGCAGATCAAGACTATCCAACCAAGCAAGGCAAAGTGCAGTAGTTGGGTGGGTGCCAGTACCAAAGGCTAAACCAGGATCTAACATGACATTCACCGCATTTACATCTGGCACATCGCACCAGCTTGGACAAATCCATAGCCGCTTACCAAACTTCATTGGATGAAAATTATCCATCCACTCGCGCTCCCAATCCTTGTCTTCCAACTGTTCTAGTTTGTACTGCATCGCTTGTTTATCTGGATGAATACTTTGCAAATAATGAATTACACCATCCATATCATGCGCCGCATCATACAAACCCATTACCACGGTACTAGACCAATAAATCACCTCATCACCGGGTAATGGCTCATAAATAGGGGTGTCATGTGCATCAATAAAAGTAACAACTTGTGCACCGCTGGCAGATAACCAATCACTATATTGTTCTGCAGTTTTTTCTGAGGCACTTAATCTCAGCTGTATCCAAGGCATGTTCATTCTCTATATTCACTATTTGGCGCTAGTTTACCATTCATTAATCACTCCGAATAGTGAACATCTTGAAAGGCAGCAAATCACCAGTCAACTTAGCTTAAACACTGTACAGCTTCGATTTTTACAGGTAGGATGGATATTGAGTGATAATCCACATTTTATAACTATAGCTAACCTCTGGATTGTGATGATTCGATTATTTTCTATTCTCATTTACGCAATAGCCTTTTCCGCTTGTGCTAATATCAAACCAATCAAGATTCGAATGGTAACGGAAGAAATCCCACCGTTACAGATCAACAATCACAATAAACCAGCAACTGGCGCAATGGTTGAGTTAGTAAAACTGATGTTAAAAGAAGCCCATTTACAGGGCAACATCGAGTTTTATCCATGGTCTCGCGCTTTTAAAATTGCACAATCAGAACCAAACACGTTAATTTTTTCGATGCTCAGGGATAAAACCAGAGAACGTTTTTTTCAGTGGATCGGTCAAATATATACACTAAAATCATGTTTTGTTGCACTAAAATCACGTCATGACATTTTCATAAATAGCACCGAAGCGGCTAAAAAATACACGGTTGGTACGATTCGTGACGATCTTGCGCAGAGCTATTTAACGCAACATGGTTTTCGAGAAAAACAAAATATGTTTTTAAATACGGCCTATCCAGCTTTATGGAAAATGTTATTCATCGGCCGATCCGATTTAGCATTCACCAATAATATAGTCTGGCGCTTCGAAGTAGCGCGTGCCGGTTTAGATCCCAATAAAATTCAAGTACTTTATAATATTCCCGATATTTCAACCGAACTATACCTCGCCGCCAGTTTAAACACCAGCAAACACATAGTTCAGCAATTACAACAAGCGCTGGAAAAAATTAAAGCTGATGGTCGTTATCAAGCAATCATGACTAAGTGGCACATTTAACACAGCACTGCTAATAATATGAAATATTTTCCCATTTTTATTGATGCTCAGTATATTAATGCCTTAGTTATTGGCGGTGGTGATGTGGCCGCACGTAAAATTGAACTACTGCTCAAAACCACCCAGCAAATTACCGTGATGGCTGAAACATTAAATAATAGTGTGCAACATTTGGTTATTAGTCATCAATTGCCTTGGCTAGCACATAATTATCAAGCCAATCAATTATCACAATACACTTTAGTTATTGCAGCAACCAATAATCCATCCGTTAATCAAGCTATTGCACAAGAAGCACACCAGCTGCATATTTTTGTCAATGTGGTTGATCAACCAGCGTTATGCAGTTATATCACGCCAGCGATTATTGATCGTGATCCCATGCTAGTCGCGATTTCCAGTTCCGGCAGTTCGCCAGTATTAGTGCGCATATTACGCGAGCATATTGATCGATATTTACCACAAAATTATGGCCGATTAGCAGATTTTTGTTTTCGGTTTAGAGAGCAAGTTAAAACTAGTATTAAACAATTACGGGATCGTCGATTATTTTGGGAACGGGTATTAACGGGTAATATTGGTAGTACACTTTTACAAGGTGATGATACCAGTGCAGCACAACAATTAACGAGCGCATTGACTAAAAAAATGACGCCAACACCAGGTGAGCTGATCTTTATTTACACCGCCAATGGCGATCCAGACAACTTAACATTAAATGCATATCGGGATATGCAAGTAGCAGACGCAGTGTTTTTTGAAACCAATATTAATCAACAACTTTTAGAATACGTGCGCCGAGACGCCGATAAACACCCTCAAATAAATAGTTCACACACAGAACATGTACAATCCGCAAGCAAGCTTGCAATGCAAGGCTTCAAAGTGCTTTATTTACTCAATGGGCATCCAGCAACACCACAAACCCACCAAGCTACGCCAACGCAATTATTGGTAACCACTCACATTAGCGGCGCTTAATCAAAACCATAGTTAATGACCTTGATTAGCGTCTATACATTTCTTAATTATCTTTGCGCATTAATCGTAAATCTTGAAAATCAAAACTAAAATCAGTTAAAGTTGAAACTGGCTGCATAGTGATTTTTGAAACTTTACCGTCAATCGATAGATTAAAGTTAACGTAAGCATCGGCGGTTAGCGTTTTATCATGCCAATGTACAATAAACGTATTGTATTGATAATGTGTCAGTTCGCCCTGCAAGGCTGATGTATTACTAAATTTCATCACTAATTTACCTTGCTGTTCTATGATACTCACATCACCATACCAAGCATCATGATAAGTTCCAGTATAACCAGATAGTGGCAACGATGGTGTTGAGTGCACCGCAACATTCGCCTGAAGCTTAGCCAATCTAGCATGCTCTTTAGTTAAACGTTGTTGCTGCAACTTGGCATAAAAAGCCACCCAATCACGCGCCGGTAACTTAAGGTAACGATTTAAAATATCATGATAAATCGCATTAAAAGCATAGCCTGATTGTTGGTTCGTTAAAATCACTATACCTAGTTTTGCTTCAGGAATTAATACCACTTTCGATACCATACCTAAAATACCACCACTGTGATGAACCATTTTATAACCATGATAATCATTTAAAAACCAGCCTAAGCCATATGCACTAAAATGGGTTTTATCTATCTTTGTAGCCATTTTTGATACCGGAATTAGTGTATGGGGTCGCCACATTTGCTCACCTTGGATGGCGGAGAATAATCGATATTGCTTACCCGATTCAGTTATTTCACCATGATTTAGCTGTAACTTTAGCCATTGGCTCATATCATTAACTGATGAAGCAACTGCGCCTGCGGAAGAAAAATTCTCCAAAAAATCACCACCAACTACATGTAACTGTCCATTTAATGGCACATGAGCTCGCGCAACATTATGATTAGAGGAAGGAATAAGAGAGAATTTCGCCCGGGTATTATGCATTTTTAATGGTGTAAAAATGCGTTGTTGAATAACCTTTTGCCAAGGCTTGCCAGTAATTTTTTCAATAATTTGGCCCGCCACAATAAACATCAAATTATCATAAGCAAATTCACTTCGAAAGCTTGATACTGGGTGCAAGTAACGCATCCGTTTAATAATATCGCTAATCGACAACTGCGTTTCTGGCCAAATCATTAAATCACCCGCACCTAACCCTAAGCCACTATTGTGCGATAATAAATCTAAAATTCTAAATTCACGGGTAACCCAAGGATCATACAATTGAAAGGTAGGAATAATATCGGTAACTTTGGTTTGCCAAGTTAACTTACCTTGATCAACTAAACTGGCTAGAATTGCTGAGGTCATTGCTTTGGTGTTTGAGGCAATACCAAATAGCGTATCTGCCGTTACTTTTTGCTGTGTACCAAGCTGAGTTACGCCAAAACCTTTGGCCATCAACACTTGATTATCTTTTACAATTGCCACCGCTACACCGGGCACTTGAAAAGTTTTCATAGCAGCTAAAATGGTCTGTTCAATCTGTTGATTTGTGGTTGATGGTGCAGCCCAGCCGTTCGCACTAACGGCGAATAACAGTAGCCAACAAGAAATTAATTTAACACGAGTTAATATTGAAATCATAATCACTATTATATTGTTATTGTTTGATAATCTGAGTATATCGCTAAATACTCGCCAACACGACACTAGCAAATATCCAAATGATGCGTGAACGATGAAAGTAAATTACTGCTCAATTAGATAATACATGACTCGGTATAATCTTTTGTTTCGTTAAGCGTCCAATCACCTTTAGGTTTAGCTTTCATCTCTTTACACCAAGCCTTACTACCAACTTTAGGGCTACACGCATTTACCATTAACAAAACCAGTACTAATCCAATAATTTTTTTGATACTCATAAACATCGTTCTCCTAAATAAATAATTACGTGAAATTAGCTCACTCAATCATTGAATACATAAGTTGCAACCAAAAATTTGGATAAAACAAGAGCCTTTTAAAACTTTAGTTAGAGTTGATAACCCCATCTGGGCATTATTTTTTGTGCTATTTGTAAATGATCTAATATTCTTGCCACGATAAAATCAACTAAATCTTCAATTGATTTAGGTTGATGATAAAATCCGGGAGCGGCTGGCATAATGGTTACCCCAAGCTGAGCAAGACTGAGCATATTTTGTAAATGAATACTTGAAAATGGCGTTTCTCTGGGTACTAAGATCAATTGACCACGTTCTTTAATCACCACATCAGCCGCACGTTCAATTAAATTATCACTCATGCCTTGGCTAATTGCCGCCAGCGTGCCTGTTGAACAAGGACACACCACCATTTGTTTCGGCGCGGCTGAGCCAGAGGCAACCGGTGAAAACCACTGCTCTTTACCAAATACCACAATTTGCTCAGCTTTAGCGGCAAACTTTTCAATCAACAACGCACTTGCAGCGTCTGGCGAACTGGGTAGTTTAAAACCTAACTCGGTATCTATTACTACCCGAGCGGCAGATGAACACAACAAATACACTTGATAATCAGCCGCCACTAAACATTGCAATAAACGCATGGCATAGGCTGAACCTGATGCGCCAGTTATTGCCAAGCTGATCTTATTCGGATATTTATCCATGTTATGCATCCTGATACTTGTGTTGTAAAGCACTAATTAACTGTTGATGAAATCCACCAAAACCACCATTACTCATGATCAGAAGATGATCAGTTGGCTTAGCTTCATTAACCACGGCAGCCACTAATTGTTCGATATTGTCACTAGTAAAACAGGGTTGTTGACATTGGTTAATTAAACTATCAACCGACCACAATACGTTGGCCCCCTGAAAAACATATACAACATCAGCTTCATTTAACGAATTCGCCAACGTGTCTTTATGTACAGCTGACTTCATGGTGTTGGAGCGTGGCTCTAACACAGCAATAATACGCTGATGCTCAACATGCGCCCGCAAGCCAGTTAAGGTTTTGGAAATGGCGGTGGGATGATGGGCAAAATCATCGTATACATTAATTTGATTGATTGTCGCACGTAATTCTAACCGGCGTTTGGTATTTACAAATTGCGCAAGTGCTTCAATCGCAATGTAACTTGGCACTCCGGCATGGCGCGCCGCGGCTATCGCCATCATAGCATTATCAATATTAAAATCACCAATCAACTGCCAGCAGACTCTGCCTTGTAATTGCTGTTCAAAATATACTTCAAATTCACTACCGTCAGCAGTTAGCTTATGCGCATACCAACCGTACTGTACGTCAGGTTCAGCGACCAATAATTCCGTTGGTGTCCAACAACCTTGAGTTAAAGTGTCGGTAATAGCAAGTTCAACTTGTGGATATAAAATTAAGCCATTGTTTGGCACCATACGCACTAGGTGATGAAATTGTCGTTGAATATCCGCTAAATTATTAAAGATATCTGCATGATCAAATTCTAAATTATTAATCACTAAGGTACGTGGTCGATAATGCACAAACTTGGAACGTTTATCAAAAAACGCGGTATCATATTCGTCTGCTTCAATGACAAAAAATGGGCTGTTACCCAAGCGAGCGGAACTGTCAAAATTTTGTGGCACACCACCAATTAAAAAACCCGGCGCTAATTGTGCGTATTCTAAAATCCACGCTAACATACTACTCGTAGTCGTTTTACCATGAGTGCCCGACACCGCAATGACCCATCGGTCATGCAATACATGTTCTAATAACCATTGCGGCCCAGAGGTATAAGGAAGATTACGCGCCAACACATATTCAACCAACGGATTACCGCGACTCATGGCATTACCAATAATCACCATATCAGGCTGCTCAGCCAATTGTGCAGGATCGTAACCTTGTGTTAATTCAATACCCAATTTTGCCAATTGTTCGCTCATCGGCGGATATACATTAGCATCACATCCCGATACCCGATAGCCCATAGCTTTGGCTATTGCGGCGATACCGCCCATAAATGTGCCACAAATACCTAAAATATGGATATGCTGCATAGATAGCGACAACCATCAATTATATAATGTGGGCAATATACCCGAAAGTAGGCGATAAATAAATCGCTACTCGTGATAACTCAAGCCATTCTCCTCACTAGCAATTTCATCTACCATAGGTATACAATGCTCGCACAACAAACAAACCTAACACCAATATTTTTGGGAGATAATGATGATAAAAAAAACACTAATCGCTATGGCGATTACTGCCTCCTTAGCTGGTTGTGGTGACCATAAAGCAAGTTCTACAACTCCAACAACTAAAACGAATCCACCGGCTACGGTAGTCACCCGAGCACAAATTGACACCGCAGTTAGCGCCTATACTAAAGCTTTTCTTAAATTAGAGCCTGCCTTAGCCACCTCGCTAGGTCTAGCCGATGATGTCATTGGTCATTATCAAGATAAGTGGCCAGATTATTCACCGAACGGCATGAAAACACTACAACAGGCGATGGCTCAAGGCTATCAACAAATGAATAAATTGTCGTTAACCGGCTTAAACGATGCCGATCGACTACAATTAGAAATTAATAAAGTGATCGCCAAATATTATGAAGGTGACCCAAACTTTCACGGTGGTTATATTGATACTTGGGGTGGCCATTTACCCTATATTGTCAATCAGATATCAGGACCATTAATTGATTTACCCAATGTATTAAAAGATCAACATCGCATCAACAACGCTCAAGATGCTCGAGATTATTTAACCCGCTTAGCTGGTTTAGCTACCGTAGTCGCGCAAGTAAAAAGCAAAGAGTTAGACGATGCGGCACACGGTATTATGTTACCAAAAGCGCTGTATCCCAACACATTAAGTTATTTAACAAAATTTATTGCGCCAACGCCAATGCAACATGCTTTGGTTGTTAACTTTCAAACTAAAATAGCGAAATTAACGGATTTAACCGAGCCCCAAAAACAACAAATGGTGCAACAAGCAGCCACTATTATGCAGGAAAAAGTTTATCCCGCGTATGCTGATATTACCCAAACCATGCAACAGTTAGAATTAAAAGCGCCTACTGCCGATGGCATTTGGGCGCAACCAAATGGTGATGAGTTTTATCAACATGAAATTAAATATTTAGGTGATTCCTCACACACCGCAGAACAAATACATCAAATTGGATTAGATGAAGTCAAACGTATTACCGCCGAAATGGATACCATTCTAAAAGCCCAAGGCATGACCAAAGGCACGGTTGGTGAACGAATGGCTAAATTAGGCGATATGCCACAATTTATTTATCCAGATAGCGATGCTGGTCGCCAACAACTTTTAGATTTTTTGAATAATGAAATCAAAAAAGTAATGGCGAAAGCACCTGAGTATTTTGCAACTATGCCGAAATATAGCGTGTCGGTGAAACGCATTCCCGTGGTTGCTCAAGATGGTGCGGCTGGTGGTTTTTATTCTGCACCAGCACTCGATGGTTCACGTAACGGAGTGTTTTCCATCAATCTAAAAGATATGAAAGCACAACCTAAATTTAGTTTAAAAACACTAACTTATCATGAAGCTGTACCGGGACATCATTTCCAAATCTCACTAAATATGGCACAAACTGATATTGGCTTAATGCGTCAAAATGCACCATTTAACGCTTATGTGGAAGGTTGGGCGTTATATTCAGAGCATTTAGCATACGAAATGGGAATGTATGACAACGATCCGTGGGGTAATTTAGGTCGTTTACAAGCTGAAATTTATCGTGCTGCCCGTTTAGTCGTCGATACTGGGTTACATTATAAGCATTGGACGCGTCAGCAAGCAATTAGCTACTTTGCCGATACCACTGGCACTGCCATGAGTGATGTAAGCTCAGCGATCAATCGTTACATGGCGTGGCCTGGTCAAGCATTAGGCTATAAAATTGGTATGTTGAAAATCTTAGGGTTGCGTAAATGGGCTAAGCATCAACTTGGTGATAAATTCGACATCAAAGCCTTTCATGATGTTGTTCTAATGCCAGGCGCACGCCCCTTGTCAATTCTAGAAGAAGATGTAAAACGCTGGGTAACAGCAACACAGTAACCATTGCTTAGTCAATACCAAGCAGCTCACTATGCAGTATATAGATAGTGCGCTGCTTTTTTATTTAAGGAACAGTCAATGAGCAAAATTGTGGTTTCACAACTGAATGTTTACCCCATTAAATCCAGTGCTGGAATTTCACTAAGCCACAGTAAAATAGATGCCTATGGCTTGGCATTTGATCGCCGTATGGTGCTAACCGATGTGCATGGACAATTTCTGACTGCTCGTACGCACCCAAAACTGTGCTTAATTAAGGCTCAGCTGACTACTGATGGGTTACGTTTAAATGCACCCAACATGCCCGAATTAACTATTCAATACGCCACATTTTCCAATCATTATCAAACAATCCAAATTTGGCAAGATCAGCTTAACGCGCAACGCACTCATATCGACTATGACCGTTGGTTCAGCGCTTATTTAACAAGCCCCTGTCAACTGCATTATTTCGGTGAACAATCTAAACGGTTAGTTAAAAATCGTCTTGAACCAGTCGCCTTTGCAGATGGTTATCCGGTATTATTAATTAGCCATGCATCACTAATCGATTTACAACAGCGCTGCCCAAATCCACTCACCATGGCACAATTTCGTCCTAATATTGTTGTAGAAAACTGCCTACCATTTGCAGAGGATGGCTGGCAGCAAATACGTATTGGTGCGGTATTGTTTGATGTAGTAAAACCGAGCTCACGTTGTATTTTTACCACCATAAACCCTAACACCGCCGAATTAAACACTGAACAACAGCCGTTGGCTACGCTGAAGCAATATCGTCAAGCTGCTAATGGCGAAGTAATGTTCGGGCAGAATTTAGTCGCGTTAAATCAAGGCGAAATAGCAGTGCATGATCAAGTAGAAATCATCAGCTCTAAACCAGCAGCTATTTATCCTGAACCCCCTCAACAAGTCATTCTAAAAACCAACATTGCACAGCCGAAACCAACATCGATCGCGCAGAAACTAACTATTTCATTCCATTCTTGGCATAAAAAAATTAAAGGCAATAACCAACAAACATTATTGGAACAAGGCGAAGCGGCTGGCATGATCTTGCCATACTCTTGTCGAGCAGGCATGTGTGGTAGTTGTAAAATGCGCTTAATTAGTGGTGAAGTGCAGCAATTTGCCAGCGATGGACTATCAGCGCAAGAACAACACGACGGTTATATTTTAGCTTGCAGTTGTGTACCACAAACTGACGTGATCTTAAGTAAAGATTAGCGTTATAATCAATCAGCGTAAATAATTACCAATCATAATGAGTATTGCTTTGAATTTAAAAAACATTCA
>Ga0316206_1001813_pt1 | contig 16829 bp, 13 predicted proteins | sample 6monthpyrite_MG_FD_204942 | JGI IMG/M metagenome (GOLD analysis project Ga0316206, IMG submission 204942) | Microbial mat bacterial communities from mineral coupon in-situ incubated in ocean water Damariscotta River, Maine, United States -... | ecosystem: Environmental > Aquatic > Marine >... | reverse complement strand
CGGATTGGCGTTGTATGCATCGTTGTAGAGCACGATGGGTGCGGTCTTTGTCGGGATCTCGATGCGATCGAAGCGCATCTCGGGGAGTTTCGGCGATGCCAACCCGGCCCGGGTCAGGTTCTTGTCGATGCCCAATGCTCGGGCCACCATCACCGCCATCGCCGCGTTGGAGGCGTTGTGCAACCCGAGCATCGGGATCGTGTACGCCTCGCCATCGAGTGTGAACCCGGTGTGTGTGGAGGTGGTCGTGGTGATCGAGATCGGATGATCGGTCCCGACGCGGATGATAGTCCGATTGTTGGCGATCGGGGCGATTGCGTTTTCGAGTTCGTCAACCCCGCCAGGGATGATCGCGGTCGCACCATCGCCCAGCGCATGGACGATCTCGGCTTTTTCGTTGGCGACGCCGGCGCGATCGCCGAGTTCTTCGAGGTGCGCCCGCCCGATCGAGGTGATCACCGCGATGTCGGGCTTGGCCAGCACCGCTCGCGCCGCGATCTCGCCGGGCGAGCTGGTCCCGAGTTCGCAGACGAGGTACTTGCCATCTGCGGGCGTGTTCAAGATCGTGATCGGCACACCGAGGGCATTATTGAAACTTTTGATTGAACAGTGCGATGTGCCCGCTTGGGTGCAGATCGAATGAATCAGTCGGCAGGTGGTCGTCTTGCCGTTGGACCCGGTGATGGCGATGACTGTCGCATCGAGTCGCTCCCGCCACGCCGAGGCGAGTGCGGTCAACGCACCCAATACATCATCGACGAGCAGCACGGGAATCGCCAGATCATCGGGCACCTTGCTTGCATCGCTCACCACGCACGCCGACGCCCCCGCGTTGGCGACTTTGACAAGATAATCATGCCCATCGACCCGCTCGCCAACGAAGGCGAAGAAGATCTGCCCGCGTCGGATCTCGCGCGTATCAATCGCCACCCCGACGAATGAGAATGGATCCGCTGATGGTGCCACAACCCATCGCCCGGCGGTGATGGCTGCCAGATCGTCGAAGGTCCATCTGCTCATCCGTGCTCCTCCGCGACCGGGAACCGCATCCGGCGCTCGCGCAGGGCGATCTTGGCGTGCTCGCGATCGTCGAAGTGGACCGTGCGGACGCCGCCCATGGCATCGGGCGAGATCTGCTCGGTCTCGTGCCCCTTGCCAGCGATCAGGAGCACATCGCCGACAGCCGCTTTGGCCACCGCGAAGGCGATCGCCTGTGCACGATCAGGGTGGACATGGGCTTGCTTGCGTCGATCGTGCTCCATCCCTGACAAGATCTCGTCGATGATTCGGCTCGGCACCTCGGTGCGTGGGTTGTCGCTCGTCACGACGATCTCATCGGCGAGTTCGGCCACGACCTTTCCCATGCGATGGCGCTTGGTTGAATCCCGATCGCCCCCGCACCCAAAGACGCACCAGAGCTTGGCATCGCCATCGAGCACAGCTCGGATCGCGCTCAGCGCACTACGGAGCGCGTCATCGGTATGGGCAAAGTCCACCAGCACCGTAAGCGCATCACCAACCCCTTCAACATGCTCGAATCGCCCGGCGGGGAGCGTGAGCTTTGACAGGGCTTCTACAATGATCTGGATCTGCTCCCCAGTCGCGTGTCGGGCTTTGCTCATCACGCCTTGGGCAAGCAGCACCGCCTCAAGCACATTCATCGCATTGAACGCGCCGAAAAACCCCACACGCGATTCGAGTTCGCCGATGGGTGTCTTGATCGTCAGCGTCATCCCGTCGATGGATTCATCGCGCACCTTCACCGATTGGCTCGCGCTGCAGCGCACGATCTGTGCGCCCGCTGGGCAATGCTCGATCATCTCGCCGCTCGAATCATCATCGATATTGATCGCCGCCAACCCATCCGATTTGAGCAACCCGAACAATCTCGCCTTGGCATTGCGGTAGTGCTCGAGGCTCTGGTGATAGTCAAGATGATCGCCGGTGAGGTTGGTAAAGGCGCAGGCATCGAAGCGGATCGCGCCGCAGCGCGCCTGGTCGAGCGCGTGGCTTGAGACCTCCATCACGACCGCCTTGCACCGGTGCTCGACCATCGTCGCCAGGGTTCGGCTCAGCTCGACCGCCGGCGGGGTGGTCATCGCCGCCCGCGCCCGCTCGCGCCCGTCGTCGATCTCGACCGTCCCGATGAGCCCGCACCGGATCCCCCCCGCTTCGATGATTTGGTGGGCGAGGTGGGCGATGGTGGTCTTGCCGTTGGTCCCCGTGACGCCGGCGATTATCAGTGACTCCGCCGGGCTCCCATAGAACCGCTCGGCGATCTTGGCCGCCGTCTCTTTGACATCGTCAGCCACCAGCACGACAACCTTGGCGCGCGGTGGAAGCTCGACTTCCGCCCGATCACTCAGGATCGCAACGCACCCGCACTGGATCGCTGGCTCGATGTACTTGTTCCCGTCGGATTTCGTCCCAGCTCGAGCAATAAAGAGCGACCCCGGCACCGCGGTGCGCGAGTCCTCGGTCACATCGCAGATACGGATCGCGCTCAGGTCGACCCCCTCGGCCAGACACCGCACATCCATCCCCGCGATCAGTTCTCCAAGCATCATTTGGTAGATCCTACATCGTCGGAATCGAGCGTGTTTGCGTACAAAACCCGGTACACTCAGGGCAGGATCAGCATTGCGTCGCCATAACTGAAAAACCGGTACCGCTCGTTGATCGCTTCTCGATAGATCGCATGAATCCGTTCGAGCCCATCGACCTCTCCCGGCACTTCGAGCATCGCCGCCACCATCGCCAGCAGGGTCGATCGCGGGAGATGGAAGTTCGTCACCATCCCATCGACCCACCGCCACGAATACCCCGGCGAGATCAAAATTCGCGTCGAATAAACTTCGGGCAACGCGACACCCGATGCGTGAAGTTGGGCGAAGCTCTCAAGCGTCCGGGCGCTCGTTGAGCCGACAGCGAAAGTCCGATGGGAACCATCCGCCGGGAACAACGCCGACGCATCACCCATCGAGCAGGTCTCAGCGTGCATCGGATGGGCATCAAGCGTGTCCGTCTCGACGGGCTTGAAGGTGCCCGCGCCGACATGGAGGATCACCTCGCTTGTGCGCACAGATCGGGACATCAACGCCTCGAAGATCGCGGGCGTGAAATGGAGCCCGGCCGTCGGGGCGGCGACCGAGCCCGATTCGTTCTCAGAAGCGTACACGGTCTGGTAGTGCGATCGGTCGTAGGCATCGGAGGGATGCTCATCACGCACCTTGCGCTGGGCCACAATATACGGCGGCAACGGCGTATGCCCCACCGCTTCGAGGATCTGCTCGGTTGGCAAAGCCGAACCCAACACCGAGACTTTCCACGCGCCCGGGCCCTCGGGTTCGTGTTTTTCGAGGAGTTCAACGATGATGTCGGTGGGTTTCTCGTTGGCATCGATGAGCCGATAGCGTTTGCCCGGCTTGGTGCGTTTGGCGCGGATCATGGCGATCCAGATCGGGTGCCCATCGACGGGTTCGAGTTGATGGAGATACAACCCCTCGAAGTGCCCGCCGGTCGCTTCGTTGACCCCGATGAGCCGGGCGGGGACGACTCGCGAGCGGTTGAAAACGAGCAGATCCTCGGGTTCGAGCAGCATCGGCAGATCACCAAACGAGCGGTGTTCGAGCCGGGCTGGGTCCGAGCGTTGGACGACGAGCAGGCGAGAGGTATCCCTCGGCTCAACTGGTTTGGTCGCGATGAGTTCCTTGGGAAGCTCGAAATCGAGGGCGTCGGTCTGGATGGGTCGGACAGGCATCGGTGAGGATGGTAGACCCCGCGCGCGTTGTATCGATGCCTCACCATGCCCTATCCGGACGGGCGCAGGGTCTTCGAGCAGGGGCATAGCGGGCACACGGGCATCGATTCTCGGACCTATTCGGGTCGGCACGGGGCGTGCAACGGGTCTGTGTGATGTCCGTCGCTCCAGCTTCCAACACGATCAACCCCCAATATCTGGTGACGCCGGATCGGGTGATTGTGCCCGAGCCGACAACGCGAGCGGTGGTGCCCAATCCCAAGCCGTTCGACGGCTTGGCGGGGGTGGTCCCGTTCTATCGGATGCTGCATGCGGAGAATCTTGCCAATCCGCATTGGGTCAAGATCGAGCGTCCGCGCGATAGCTTCGAGCCGAGCATGGCAATTCATAGGCTGACGACAGCGCAGGGCAGCTCGGCCAATCTCCTGCCCAAGCTCGGCGAGGTTCTGCCGGTGGCACCCTACGCACCGGCGTCGATCAAGGTCGAACAGAACCGCCAGATGCAGCTGCCCGCGACCGGGCGGGTGCTCGATATCTATCTCTAGTGTGATTTAGATGCTCACTCTCCTTTGTCGAGCTGGCCCAAGGCGATACCTGCGCGCATCGCGGGCGGGGTTGTGCTACCATACAACAGGCAAACACACAAACGGCTGTTCACGCACCGATGGGGATCTGCGATGACGATAAAGACTTGGGTGATGGCGTGCTTGGTGGCGTTGGGGATTGGATTGAGCGGGTGCAGCCTCTATCCGGAGCGGCTGCCCGCGCCGTGGAAGAGGAGCGTGAGCATGAACGAGCCCGTCGATGCGGTGCCTCCGACTCTGATCGATGAACTCGATGGCAAGCGGATGCTGGTGATGCGAGCACCCAACTCCGGGTGGTCGATCACGCTTGATAAAGACGAACGGATCGCAGCGGGGATGCGGGTCTTTATCACCGTGCGGCGACCCGATCCGGCGTTTATGTACCCTCAGGCGATCGTCGACAAGCGGGTGCTCACCGAGATCCACGCTGACACCGAGATCGAACTCTACGCGCGCGTGCTCGGATTCGACGAGAAGACCAAGGGGCGTGGGTATGGGTTGCTCGTGCCTGTCGAACGATTCGAGGAATAGAAATACGAGTCCGAGGTGCCCGTGGCGCATGAGCCGAGCCAATCAGAAACCGGAGCGATGCCCCAACAACCCGGGGCCTGCTCGCCGATCGCACGCCAGCTCTTGGCGCTGACGATGGTGCCCGGGCTCGGGCCGCGTCGGATCTCGCTGCTGATCGAGGCGCTCGGTTCGCCCGAGGCGGTGCTCGGTTCCAGCGCGTCGCAAATCGCGCGGATCAAGGGGATCGGTTCGAGCACCGCGGTGAGTATCGCTGAGCATCTCCATCGCTCGATCGATCAGGTCGACCGTGAGTTGCACCGGATCGCCCGGGCCGGGGCGTTTGTGGTGTCGATCGAAGAACCCCACTATCCCCCGATGCTGGCGCAGATCCCCAGCGCTCCGCCGATCTTGATGATCCGGGGGGCGTTCGACCACACAGGCGCCAACCGATATACCGCTGCGATCGTCGGGTCGCGCTCGTGCAGTGTCTATGGATCTGAACAGGCAGCCCGGTTCGGTGGGGCACTCGCCAGCGCGGGGCTCACGGTGATCTCGGGCGGGGCACGCGGGATCGATACGGCGGCCCATCGCGGGGCCCTTGAAGCCGGCGGAAAAACAGCAGTGGTGCTCGGGTGCGGGATCGGGGAGGCCTATCCGCCCGAGAACAGGGATCTCTTCGACGAGATCGTCGCATCGGGCGGAGCGATTATCTCTGAGTTGCCGGTGGACACCAAGCCCGACGCCAAGAACTTCCCTGCCCGCAACCGGATCATCTCTGGGCTCTCGCTCGGGGTGGTGGTGATCGAGGCGGGGCACAAATCTGGGGCATTGATCACCGCACGCCACGCCAACGAGGACCACGGACGCGAAGTGATGGCGGTGCCCGGAAGGATCGACTCACCTGCCAGCGCGGGGAGCAATGAGCTGCTCAAATCCGGGGCGCACTTGGTGACAAGCCCGGCGGATGTGATCTCGATTCTTGAGGGGGATGCGTATCATCTTTATGCGGGTTCGCACTCCGCCAAAACCGGTGATCCAACACGCGGATCGCCTGGCTCCGAGACTGACGGGTCGGCGGGGCAGATCAAGCCCGGCTTTGAGATCGGTGATGTTGATGACGAAACCCGGCTCATACTCGAAGCGCTCGATGAACCGCGAACAGGCGATGAGTTGGCTGAGCGAATGGGTGTTGATCCGGGAAAAGTCCGGGCCAAGCTGACGATGCTCGAGATCCAGGGGCGTGTGCGCCGGGTGGGAAGCCGATTCGAACGCGTCCGATAAATGGCTGTTCGGGTTCATTGGCAGAAGCTGCGCATGGATTTTGTATGGGATTTTTCCCCTGTTTGGGGTATTTATTACAATAAGTCGTTGATTTATCACGGTTTCCCTTGCCGTGCGGTCCATGATTGGCTATCTTCAACCAAACAAACGGGCTATAATTGCTCATCGTGTCTTGTGTTGATACCCGATCAGAACAAAGACAGCCACACTGGCTGGTGCTTCAAGATCAGGGAATTGGATATGAAACAGACACGATCAGCATTGGTACTCATGGGCCCGGGCGGGGAGTTCGTTTCGGAGTATTCGGACACCCCTACGGGCAAGGGCAGGCTCACTCGACGAGACTTTGTCGAGGGGGCCAAGGGGAAAAAAGACCGGGCACCCGGTCGCATCGAGATCATCGGGTGGCTGATGGTCGTCGAGAAGCAGATTGGTATTCAGCGTGATCGGCTGGGCGAACTCCAGCGATCATTTGGAAGATTGACAGGGAGCACCTCACAACACGCATATGAGCGCACACTCAACGGGATCGACAACACGGTTGACACCCGAGCACTGAGCGCCGCTCGAAAGGATGGGCACTATGAACCTCACACCCAAGCAACTCCGCATTCTTCAGTTAATTCGCGATTCGCGTATTCGCCGTGGCTATTCCCCAACGATGCAGGAGCTGGCCGACGAGATCGGGGTCTCCAAGGTCACCGTGTTCGAGCATGTCGAGGCACTCATCAAAAAGGGCGCCCTGTCAAGAGAAGCGAACAAGGCACGCTCTTTGTCGATCGCTGAGGGGATCGCGGTCCCTGATGAGTCGCGTCCGCTCAAGTTCCCGCTTGTGGGCAAGATCGCCGCCGGATATCCGATCGAGAAGGTCGCCGATGCCGACGAGATCGATCTCGTCGAGTTCCTCTCGACGGTGGACGATGCCGGCTCGACCTTTGCGCTCGTCGTCGATGGTGAATCCATGCGTGACGAGGGGATCCTCGACGGGGACTTGGTCCTGCTCGAACGGGCGCAGGTCGCCAACAACGGCGACCGGGTCGTGGCGCTGCTCGAAGACGGGTCCACCACACTCAAGACCTTCTTCAAAGAAGACGATCACATCCGGCTCCAGCCCGCCAACCCCGAGTTCGACCCGATCCGGGTGAAGTTCTGCCAGATCCAGGGGATCGTCAAGGGCGTTGTGCGAAGGTACTGAACTTCTAACGAGTTCAACCGTCACTTATATGAAATCCCGTAAATAATGAACCAATCGGTACCCAGCCCGCAATCAACGGGCTTTTTTTCTATTCCATAAACACTCCAAATATCATCATTTAAAACAAAACTATTCATTTCAACCAACTCGAACTTGACTGGGGGGGGGCTATAGTGGAAAACAAGTTGCTCAACAACAACATTTGGAAGGACATAAATGCTTAGTGTAAAAAAATTAGTATATCATCTGTTCATTTCGGCCACTCTCGTCTCTTGCTTGCACGCCCAAACTTCGAACCAAGGAAACTACCAACCCATCACACCAAAAAGAATCTTTGATTTTGACGGCAATGGTTCCCCAGACCAAGTTGCAGTCGATATTGCCTACAGCAGCGGTCTCACCGTCAACGGAAAGGTTCAAATCAGATCCGTAGGCGGCGAGATCATTCAAACCCTCATATCTCCCAATGCCACAGATTTCTTTGGCGCCGCAATAGCAAAACCAGGAAATATCGATGGTATTCCAGGCGATGAAATCGCCATTTCCGCGCCCCTCGGCCACCAGTCTGGCAACAGGTCGGGTGCTGTGTATATTTTTTCGCACGGATCAGATTACCCCATATACACCATCCTCGGCGATTCTGATGGTGCGTTCGGCACAGGGTTGGGCTACCGCCAGAGCACTCTTAACGATGGCACTTCACCTGGCGAATTAGTTATCCTCTCCGACCCAGTGTCCGACTTGTCATCATACAACTCCACCGTTGACAACTATTATACATGGAACTCATATCGGCTTGACAATCTAAATGCCGTAGGCCAAGGAGATATTCTCGATTTTTCCGATTCCACAGATTGGGGTGACATATGGACATTTCGCGAAGGTTTTGAATCAGATATCAATCTAGATGGGCTTATCACAGTCGATGACATCAGCGCCATCAACCTACTCGTTGGCAACAGCAGCAATGAAACTGGTGTTATTATACGGGGCGATTTGAATCGGGATGGAACCGTAGATAGCCTGGATGTGGCGATCGTCTCTCAAAGTGTCACTGAGTCGATATCTCTAATCGACACCGCCGGCGCTACTCCTGGGCTCCCGTGTGGAAGGATCATTAAAGGCGCCATAGGATTTGGTAAAACCGTTGGATTCTTTGCCTTGGTGCATGCATCGCAGCTATTGACGGCGTTGTCATCCAGTGTACAATCCCAACACCAAATTCCACGGATGCAGCGCAATGTATTTGTATGACTCTGGACGACCCAGGCCCAATGGAATTATTTTGTCGAGTCACATTTTTAGGATATGATCTATTGGGAGGGATCCTAGATTATATCGGTTGTGGAGCATTCTGATGATTTTAAAAAGACCCATCTGCCCTCAATGCAAAAACGCTGACACCCGAATTGTCCGCAGTGTTTCCAACCTTTCGAAAATCTTTATCTCTGTGCTTTTGGGCGTGTTCATAGGGGATCAGATTCCAATCCTCTGGCGATGCCAAAAAAATCGCCATGTTTTTAAAGCACTCGGATCAAAGCCTGTGGTCGACCCGACAGCAACGAAAATCGTTGATACCACTTAACTGAGTAAGAGATAGAATACAAACTAGAACCGCTTGTGCGTTGGACGCGAGGCGGTTTTTTTGAGCCCCATGATCGCTCTGAGCAATGGCAACTCGTCGGCGTGGGTGAGTTTGATGTTGGTCGGGTCGCCTTGGACAATGACGACTTGCTCACCGAGTTGTTCGATGAGCCCGGCGTCGTCGGTCGAGCCAAGATTGGACTGGTCGTAGGCGCGAACGAGAAGTGATCGCTCGAAGATCTGAGGCGTCTGGATTGCGAAGAGGTGCTTGCGGTCGATGGTTTGGTCCACGGCGTACATCGGGGACAAGGACTGAGCGCCGAGGATCGCGGCGATCTGATCGACCTCGCCGGCGTCCCCGATCGGGTCGGGCTTGGCGCGTTTGAGGGTGTCGGCGACGGGAACGCCTGGGATCACGACGGGGTGCTTGGCGGCGGTATCGAAAATCCGGTCTATGAGTTCGGGCTTGGTCGCCGGGCGGGCGGCGTCGTGGACAGCAATGTGGGTGGCGGCTTCATCGACAAACGCGAGTGCGGCTTGGACTGTTTGCCATCGGTGGGTCTCGCCGCCCTTGACGAGCGTCGCGCCCAGGAGCGCGATGCGATCTCCGTGATGGTCCTTGAAACTGGTGAATGCATGGTCATCAAATGGACCCGCGACGATGATCTGGGTGACCTCTTCTCTGGTGTTGAAGAGTTCGATTGTGCGTTGGAGGACCGACTTGCCGGCGAGGTCCTCGTCGAGCTTGGATCTGGGGGCGCCGAGGGCATCGAGTGCGTCGGCGTTGCCTTGGTTAAATCTCGACGATGAGCCGGCGGCGGGGATGATGATTGAGATGCGCATGGACAAGCGTATGCAAGAAAAGAGCGGGGCATCGCTGCCCCGCCCTTGGCCCAGATACACAAGGCGGCGTTGAGAAGAAAGAAAGAGGCCTTCTGTGCGTAAGGAAGAAAATCAGCTGGTTCGACGGCGGCGCGTCAAGACCAAGCCGCCGCCGAGGAGAGCCAGCGATCCGCTCGGGGCGGGGACCTGGGTTATGGTGATGCGGGCGATGAGATCATCGGGGCCGAATGACGAGCCGATGGTCGCGCCGTTGGCTGTGTTCGAGCCGATGAACGAATCGAGGTACCCGCCGTCACCGTCTTCGGTGAAGAAGCTCCGGATCAGCGCCGATTCTGGGATCGACTGCCCGTCATTGGTCGAGAATGCGGCGTCGTTGCCTGCCGAGTTGGTCTCGGTTCCGTTGTCGTAAACATCGCTCCCGTAGATCTCGATGACGGTTGTGCCGTTGAAGTTGCCTGCGGCGTCGAAAAGTTCATAGGCGTTGGCATCATCGTTGGCGATGAAGAGATCGTTGGAAGGGACGACCATCGAGGCGAACGAGAAGTATCGATTCACCGAGCCATCCCCGACATCGAAGCTCAGCATGGTCGATTCGCCGGGCGAGAAGACCGGGGCGTCGCCATCGAAGGCAAAGGCGGCGACGGTGGTCTGCATCCCGCCCGCGGCGCCGGCGGCGCTGCCTGAGAACGCACCCGAGAGCGGGCCCGTATTGCCGTTCTCGGCGAGCGAGGTGATCCCGTCGAAGCCCGCGGCCAAAGCCCCGTTGTCGAAGGAATCGAACCCGCCGTTGTGGGCGCTGATCCAGAACGGGGTGAGGAAGAAACTGTCGGACGCCATCGTGTTCTCGATGGTGACGGTGACGACTTCGGCATTGGCGATGGTGCCGGTGATCGCCAGCACGCCGAGCGCTGGGATGAGTCGTTTCTGTAAGTTGCTTTTCTGCATGTTCATATTGATCTCCGTGCTCCTCATTAGAGGACCGAAACCAGAAAATGGGATACGCGGGCTGCGCACATGCGCACCGATCGCGCCGCTGTGCGCTGGCACGCACAGCGTGAATCCCCCCTCTATAACTCTGGACTTCCGCGAGCTACGAGACCGCGAATACTTTGAGCACCGCGTCTGCGATCTCTTGGGAATAGGTTGAAGCGGGCCCATCGAGGGTACCCTCGTTGATGAGCCTTGGGATATTGAGCACGCATCCGGTGAAGATCGCGACGGCAAGGTCGGGATCGATCTTTCGGATCTGATTATCATTTATCGATCGGACGATGAAGGCACGGAAGAGCAACCCCTGCTTGGTGTAGATCTCGCCGAGTGTGTCGGCCATGCGATGGGGCATGAGCAGGACATAGGTGAACGCATCGCGGTTGCCGTCGAAGTATTGATAGGTGAGCTTGATCCACGCGCGGATGGCATGCTCGAAGGGGAGATCGGTCCTGATGAGGACTTCTTTGTCACGGGCCATCTCATCGACGATGGTGGTATAGGCATCGCGGATGAGGTCGTCTTTGCTTGAAAAATGCTTGTAGACCGCACCCTCGGTCACCCCCGCCTCTCGGGCGATGGTGCGGATCGAGGCGGCGTGGATACCATCTCGTGCACCGAGCCGGATCGCGGCTTTTCGGAGGTCGAATCGGGTATTTCGTCGCTCTGGCGGTGGGTTGACCATCTTGTTTACCTCAAATAAACGATTGTTTACCATCTCTTCATGGACAATACATCAACTTATCGACAATTCACTTCAATTCCGGAGTTTTTCTGCGTATCTTCAGGAAGTGGGATCGAAGAGTTCCGAGTTCCAGATCTCTCGTTTGGACAAAACGGACCCAAGACGAGCTTAAGCTGATTCGTGGGCGGGTTTTACACTTTGTGCGGGTTGAATGGAGTAGAGATGAATATCAAAGTCATATGTTCGCTTGTCGCTTCGACGATGGCGTTGTGTACCGTGGGCGCGGGGGCGGAGCCGTTTGCTTTTCAGGGGCAGCTCAACGATCAGGGCGCCCCGGCGGATGGGCTGTACGATCTCGAGTTCACCCTCTATGGGGCCGACACCGGGGGCACGCCGATCGGTACGACGGTGATGCTCGAAGACCAGCAGGTGAGCAGCGGCACATTCAATGTCGAGCTCGACTTCGGGGATGTCTTTGATGGATCCGCGCGGTGGATCGAGGTGGGTGTCCGCAACGGCGACTCGGTTGATGCCTTCACGGGGCTGAGCCCGAGGCTCAAGGTCGGGTCGGCGCCGCAGGCGTCGTACGCGAGCAAGTCGGCCGTGGCCCAGACACTGAGCGAGCCGTTCTGGACCGAGGCCCCGGGGATTTTGTTCTTCGGCGACGACGGTGGGAACGACCAGTTCTTCTTCAATCGGGATCGTGATATTGATCCAACGGATGTGATGGTGATTCAATCGAACCAAAGCGGGCTTGGCGGGCTCACAATTTCGACCTTTACCAATGGGATGCCGTACTTCGGGTACGCGACCGGCGGGTTCATGCGGGCCAAGACCTACTACGATCCGATCACCGATGCGTGGGTCGTCAACAAGGGCGGCGATCAGCTTGAGATTGATTCGAATAACGATGTGATCATCACGAACAACCTGATCGTGGGCGGAACGATCACCTCGGCCGATGGGCCGGGCGAGCCGACGGTTGGGTACAAGAGCTATACACCGGATTCAATCTGGGCGGGGTTTGATTTCGCCCGGGTGTTCAACTCGTTCGCGGGCGCGATTGTATCGCAGGGTTCGACGCTGTATCTGCGGGCTGATATTGACCTGCCGCACGGGGCGACGATCTCTAATATCCGGATCGAGTATGTTGATCGGCTCACCAACCCGAACCTGTCGGTACAACTCTGGAGCCGGGACATGACCACGCTGGCGTTCACCCCTGACACGCTCGCTGTGTCGACTGGCGCCGACGCGGGCATGGTGCAGGTGATGTCGATCACGCCGAACCCGGGGATCGTCATCGATAACACCGCGTTCACTTATGCGTTGCGGTTCTTCTCCTCGACGGGGTCTTGGCCAGGGAACGGGAATCTGGGCGTGCGGAATATCTTGATCGAGTACACGATGCCGTAAGCGATGATGGTTCATTGAATCAGAGACGAAAAAACACCCGCATCGCTGCGGGTGTTTGTCTTTGTATGGATATCAACGATGCTTGTCGAGTGCTTTATGGGCAGCCGTCGTTGTAGGCATCGAGGAAGTCGAAGATATCGGTGACATCGAGCTGGGAGTCGCGGTTGATGTCGGCGATTTGATCCTGCTCGATGTAGGACTGGATATAGCGAGCGATATCATAGAAGTTGAGCACCCCGTCGCCCTGGAAGTCGGCGGGGCAGACTTTGATCCCGTTGAAATATCTGCGGGCTTCGGTGAATGCCTCGCGCCCGATCTTGAGCCCCATGTGTCGCCCGGGGATGTCATCGGCGGGCGGGTGGATCCCGCCCCAGATCCGCGAGAGCGAGGTCTGGTCCGAGGCGTCCTGATAGGTCGCCCACTGGAGGGTGATGTCGATCGAGGGGCCGTCCTCGAAGACGAGGAACTCGTTCATCGGCGCCTCGAACTCGCCCATCCCCCCGGGGAAGAAGGGTGTGCCGGTGAGCAGGGTCATCAACTCGGCGGCCCCGCGTGAGAACACGGAGTGCCCAGAGACATACCCGGCGAATGGCGGGGTGACGAAGCTGGGGCGCTGGTATGGCCACCAGTTCTCGGCGAGGATCCACCCGACGCCGGCGACATCAGTGTCCTCGTTCTTGATGTAGCTCGGCCCGCGCCACGCCTTGATGGCGATCTTGCCTTCTTCGCCGGCGAGGTGCTCGTGGCGCTGCCCGACAGCGGTGGTTTCGGCGGTGACGACCTCGATCACGCCATCGACGAGGTTGATCCCCTCGAGGCTATAGGATGGCATCTCGGGATCGGAGCACTGCCCCTGGTCGGCCATGTAGCGGATCGCCGAGATCGGGCGGAGGTAGTCGTAGTACCCCTTGACCGACCACGCCGAGACGGCGCTGTCGTGCATGCCCCCGCCCATGACGAGGTATGACTTGACATCCCACTCGAGGTTATCGAGGATCGGTCCTTCGCCCATGAACCGCTTTTCGTGGAGCGGGTGGTCGGCGACATAGTTCATCACGGCGAACCAGTGACCGGGAGGGGTTTCAGAGTCTGGTCCGTCGGCCCAGAACTCGGCGAGGATCCTGCCGTAGTCGCCGCGGGGGACGATCTGAGGCTCATAGGGAAGTCCGGTTGCGGGGTTGAGGTCCCATCCTTGCCCCCAGTCGCCGCCGTTGGTCCGATCGTAATAGATTGATTCTTCAGCGACGGTTGGCAGCGGTGCATTGCCGATCCCGCCGGGCGAGACATCGATCATGACGCCGTCTGCTGGGTCGAGATGCGATGACCAGAGCACGACCATCTCGAAGCCCCACTTGTAGCGGTCGGTGTCTGTCTCGAAGAGCGGCGGCGATCCCGGATCTGTCCAGACCGACCAGCTTTGTCCATCGCGCTGATAAATCTGGACATCGTTTTCGTTGAGCGAGAATGGTGTGACATCGCCCCACTCTGGGCCGAGGAAATCGGGGTACCCGGTCGGGATGGGATTGCCGGATTGGTCTTTGAAGAACTCGAGGGCGAGGGGTTGCCAGCGATCGACATTGATGATGTCGGGGTTGCCCGGGAAGTCGGGGAGCAGTGGCGGGTTGATGGGCAGATAGACCTGATTCTCGTATGCGTTCTGCTCGTTCGATCCATCCGTGAGCCCGAAGGTGATGATGGTGGCGGCGATGCGGTTGCCAAATGATGCGGGGTCGTCGCCGACGGTCCCTTCGTAGGTCCGGTCATAACCGAGTTCGTCCATCAGCATGTCATATTCTGGGAACATGAACGGGGCGGCGGGCGAATCAACAAAGCGGTGGCGGAGCAGGCGGTACATCGCGTAGCTGATCGCTTCTTCGCGGGCGGCCTGAATGTTCTCTGCACTGAGCTTTTCGAAGTGGAAAACCTGATCGGGCTGGTCTTCATAGGCGGCCCACGCGTCCCACATCGCCGCGGCGGTGTGGTAGAGGTTGCGTGAGTGAACCGTCGGTCGGGCGAAATCCTTACGGATCGAATCGAGGAGCAACTCGTTCCAGAGGCGGGCGACCGAGTGGTCAACGCCTTGGGGGTTGGCTCGATCGAGCGCTCTGCGTTGTGCCGCAGACTCGGAGACGAGCGGGCGCATTTTCGTTGTGGTGACATCGCCCACCGGCGCGGCTGAAGTAGAGAGCGCTGCTCCGGCGCATACGATAAATGTGGTGAAGTTCCTGTGCATGGTTATCTCCCCTCGACAAAGTACAAATCCGTGTGATCCCCGGCGGGTCTTGACGGAGTCACACACGGGGCCAATGTAGCAGGAATTGGAGAGAAATCAACGACAATTCCGTACATACCGGAATCGGATATTGTCATGATGAATGCCGATTGGCTGATCTCGGCTCATCGGGCATTCTTATCTGGACTGATGGAGGAAATCGGCTGGTGGAGTTGGTGGCCGCGTCAGTCTGATAAGGGGATCGAACTTGAGTTTGGTGTGGTGCGTATACTCGTTGGCGTTCCTTGGTGGTCTTGGGGCGTGATATTGGGGCCGAAGTGGCATTCGACCGGATAGGGAAGGCTTTGAGTGGCGAGTCGAGGAGCGTGTTAGCCTCGTAAAAAGTACGCAAAAACTTATCTGCAGAACCGCAGTACGCACTCGCGGCCTAATACAGGTCACGGATCATGGGCTTGATGTCTGATAGGGCCCATGATCACGATTATCAGGCTGGTCAACACTTGGCGCCTCTTGGGGTGTTGGCGAGGAGGTTTCGAGCGGCTGGACCGAAGCACAGGGTGTCATCCCCCGGTGTGAGGTCGAGATTAAACGGATGACTACACTCGTAGAAGCGCATTGCTGACTATCCCGGGACGGGGGTTCGATTCCCCCCGGCTCCATTTTGGGAATGATCTTGTGGCTCACGAAATGAGCCGCAAGGGTTGGAACGGGCGCGAGTTGCGCCCGTTTTTGCTTGGTTGGTAGCATGCTTGCCATTCGGCTACTTCTGGCCGATTCGGGGGCTTTCGTGCAGCTTCCACTGCGCATTGCGCTGCGCGCTTGATTGCGTGTATCCGCATATCCCTGCGGTGCCTGCATCGTAATCAGCGGCCTTATCAAGTAGTTCGTCGGGGACATCGTTGGCGTAATGGCGGCCTGAGATGGTGATGGAGTGGCCGATCCATTTGCTCACCGCGTACTGCGGGAAGAACATCGCCCATTCTTTTTCGCATGATTGTCGCTGGGTTTGCCAGAGGCGTTTCGATGGCTCGACGCCTGCGCGTTTCCATATCTGGCGGACGGGTCGGATCAGGGCGCCCTTGCCTCCGATGGTGACGAGGTGGTCTTCACCGGGTTGACAGGTATCGAATCGGTCTTGGAGCAAGGGCATGAGTTTGGGTGTGATGGGGACGATGCGTTGTTCGTGCCCGGCGTGGTGTTCGGTCTTGGGGCTCCGCACGGTGAGCCGACCACGATCGAAATCGACATCGGCCCAGGTCAGGATGTGAGACTCGCTAGGAATCCGAAGCCCGGCGTAGCGAGACAAACCAAAGAGCAGTCGCCACTCGGCGTTCGGACACGCCTCGATGACCCGTTCGATCTCGTCGGGGGTGATGTATCGTGTCTGAAACACTCAATGCACGAGATCACTCCCCGACATTGATGCGTCGTACCCAACCCGCAATCTCCTTCCCCTGATGCTTTAATCGGACACGAAACCAAATCTCAAAATACTCCGATGTAAGTGCCCACACTTTGCGATCCACAATCTCCACAAGCGTTCCTTCAGGGACAGAGGTGACCATCTGGCGATCTGACCAATCATCGGTTGTCCGCGAGATGCGAATCGGATCACCATTGGGTGATCTCAGTTGAATCTGTGTTCCAGAGGCGAATCGCTCAGTGAGCTTTAAAACATCGAAGTAAACTGTTCCAATATCGATCGAGAACTTCATCGGCGCACGCTTGCCCGCGTCAGCCCATTTACCATT
>Ga0316206_1001812_pt1 | contig 16847 bp, 12 predicted proteins | sample 6monthpyrite_MG_FD_204942 | JGI IMG/M metagenome (GOLD analysis project Ga0316206, IMG submission 204942) | Microbial mat bacterial communities from mineral coupon in-situ incubated in ocean water Damariscotta River, Maine, United States -... | ecosystem: Environmental > Aquatic > Marine >... | reverse complement strand
CTGAAACCGCTCATTTATCTGCTTTCAGGAGATGACCAATGCCGATCCGCAAGAATGCACCGATGGGGTTTGCCGATGTTGTTCTCGATGACCTCGGCTCGACACGCACATCCAAACTCCTCTCCAAACTCGATGCCGCTACGCCTTGGGATCAACTCGCCCATCCGATCAAGCAACTCCCTGAATACAAATCCCATGGCGCGGGCCGACCGCCTTGGGAGCCGGTGATGATGCTCAAGGCCATGATGCTCTCCAAGTGGTTCAATCTTTCCGATCCAGGGCTCGAAGAAGCGCTCCTCGATCGTATCAGCTTCCGCAAGTTCGTCGGCCTCTCCTTCGCCGACGCGACCCCCGATGAAACAACCTTCGTCAAGTTTCGCAAGCGATTGCGTGAGGCCAAGCTCGACGACTACCTCTTCCAATCCGTCGTCAAACACCTTGATTCACAGGGGTTTCTGGTGCGTGAGGGCACGATGGTCGACGCGACGATCATCGAGCAATCAACGGGCTCGAAGAATGACGACGGCGAATCATCGCGCGACGAGGACGCGAGTTTCACCAAGAAGCACGGCAAGACGCACCACGGCTACAAGGCGCACATCGCGTGCGATCTCTCGGGCGTCATCACCGATTTCAAGGTGACGACGGCCAAGGTGCACGACAGCAAATGCATCGACGAGCTTGTTGAAGATGAAGAGCAAGTCGTGTACGCCGACAGCGCGTACTCGTCGAAGGATCGACGCGAAGGATTGGTCAGCCGCGGCGTGATTGACGCGATCGTCTACAAGCGAAATCGAAATCAAAGCGAGCTCGCCGATTGGCAAGACCGCTGGAATGTGCTTGTTTCTAAGGTCCGATCGAAGGTGGAGCATCCATTTGCGATGATGAAGCACCAGCTCGGCTATCGCAAGGTGCGGTACCGCGGCTTGGAGAGAAATAGCTTCGATGTGTGCTTGATGCTCATGGCGTGCAACCTGAAACGGAGCGTGTGGCTGGGGCAGAAGGCGCGAGATCCTGTGCCAAAGAGATGATGAAGTGCGCGGTGGTTGCGCGCGGATCGAGGCCAAAGTGCTCAAATCACGCGATTTCGTGCGTCAAACGAGTGATTTCAAGCGAGTTTGATACGAAGCCATGCAATCGAACCCGATTTCGAGTAGAATCTGACGGGAGTCGCTGATTGGTCAGAGATTCCGATTGTGATCGATTCTTGGATGATTTTGAGCTGGGAAGCATCGAACGGTCCGCCGTGGGAGATGTGGCCGATCCGATTCGCGGGCACCTGTAAGGTGTACTCAAAGAATGCGATGAGCCAAGAGACGACGATCGCGACGGGGATGGTCCATCCTGATTTCTTGAGATGCCCATACCAGGCCCAGGTCATGAAGCAGTTCGAGCCAATCAGGAGGAGCACGGTGGTCAGCGATTTGTTCATAACGGGAACAATATGCCCCCTTGCTCGATTTCAAGTCGACCGCTTGCAAATTGCAAAGTATCTGGTATGCTCGGTATCGTTACAAAGGAGTCGCCGATGCCCGAATGGATCTTGTTCACCATACTCGCCGTCATCGTCATCGGCTCGGTCGTGCTCTTTATCGCCATGTTCACCGAGATGGGCACGAAGCACAAGACTGGCCAAATGAAGAGCACCAAGACCCAGCACAAGCCTCGAAAGAAGTAGTTCCTCTCATCTTTGGTAGCACAGGCGGGGCACCTGTGCCACCAGTCGCAGTCACGCCGAGCGGGTCTTGGGCGCGTCAGTTTTCTTCTCGGCGGCGTCTTCGGGCTTGGCATCGTCTTCGTCGCTCGTATAGCGGATCCGCCCGTGATAGATGCTCGCCACAGTCCGCGAGATGGACTCGCAGATCGTGCTCAACTCGCGGAAGGTCAGGTCGCACTCGTCGAACTGCCCATCCATCAATCGCTTGTTGGCCAAAGAGCGCACCAGCGCGTCGATCCGCGCCGGGGTCGGGTCGGTGAGCGTCCGCGTCGCGCTCTCGACCGCATCGGCGAGCATGGTGATGGCGACCTCTTTGGTCTGCGGGCGTGGGCCGGGATAGCGATAGTCCACCTCGTCGGGGAGCTGCTCGGCTGCTTCTTGGAGGATCTGCTCGGCGCTGCGTTCTTCGTCGGCCAGAGCAGCCTGCTCGCGGGCCCGGCGATAGAAATACTCGACGAGCGTCGTCCCGTGGTGCGCTTCGATAAAGTGGCGCAGTGACTTGGGCAGCCCGTGCTCACGCGCCATCTCGATGCCGTCCTTGACATGCCCGACAATCACCAGCAGCGACATCGCCGGGGTGAGCTTGTCGTGCTTGTTGGGCCCGCCGGACTGATTCTCGATGAAGTACATCGGCTTGTTCATCTTCCCAATATCATGGTACAAGCACCCGACATAGGTCAAAAGCGCGTCGGCCCCGATCGACTCGGCGGCGCTCTCGGCGATCGACGCCACATTGAGCGAATGGTTATAAGTCCCCGGCGCCCGCTGCTGAAGCTCACGCAGGATCGGTTGCTTGGGATCGCGCAGCTCGATGAGCGTCATCCCTGTTGTAATGTCGAAGACCCGCTCGATGAACGGCAAGATGAACAACGCGATCCCGCCGACCAAGAGCCCTGCGATGAACGATTGGGCCCCGGCGCCCAGGATGGCTGCGGCCACAACGCCCCGGTCGGCGCCGACCGCGGGGATGTTGATGAGCTGGTCAAGGATCGCCGAGATCGAGAGCGCAAAGGCGATGATGATCGACATCCGGATCAGCGTCCGGCGCTCGCGAAGCTCGTCGAGCTGGGCGATCGCGCCCGCGATCCCGATGAGCATGATCGCCAAGAGCCCCGTGTGGACCTGGAGCGACATCGCCACAATCAACGCCACCACGCCCGTGATCGCCAGCCCGGTCCGCTGGTCGTACGCGATCGAGATCAGCACCGCGATGAGCACGATCGGGGTGATCGACCCGAGCCAGATCAAGCGAGGATCAAAGACGCTAAAGACGCACGCCCCGACGATCGCGCTCGTTACGAGCCCGGTCATCCACCCGATCCTCGCGGGCTTGGAGATGATCTTGGGGCAATACTTGATGACATATCCACCCAAGAGCAACCCCAGTGCGCCGACCATGCCAAATACAGAGAACACCGCCAGCCACTTGCGGAGCGGGCTCGTTCCGTTGGCTCGATATTCTTCGTTCTCACGCTGGGCAAGCTCGTATGCCGTCTGCTCGAGCACATCGCCCCGGGTGTAGATCCGCTGCCCGATCGTGATCGTCCGCCGAACCGGAAGGATCCGATTGGATGCCTTGTCCATCTCTTGGGCGGTCGTCGTGGCGTCATAGGCAAAGGTCGGGCGCGGGTCCTTGAGCAAACGCTTCCGCACGATCTCGTCGTCAGGATCAGTAAACCCCGCGATGCGGACAAGCCGAGCGATCTCGGCGGCGAGCTGATCGCTCTTGTCGATATTGATCGCGTCGTCCCGGCTGATAAGTTGCGAGGTCATCGATGCGGGCCGGTTCGAGTCGTTCGGGGCGGGCTCGGTCATCGGCGCTGGATACTGCAGCTCGATCTGGGTGTTGAGCCCTTCCTGCGTCGCGTTCTGCCAGTTCTGGCGATTGAGCAGCGGCCGCCGGCGGAGGATGTCGTTGAGTGTGTTGACCCGCGCAACCCACTGCGCCGAGCGCGTCTCGTCGCTGGCGATCTGGCGGAGCGATTGGAATGACTCTTCGTTGAGCCCGAAGCGCACCCGGATATCGCGCGAGACCTCGTCGAGCGACCCGACCCCGCCGAGTGTTTTGGGCAGATTCATCAGATCAGCACGCAGCTCCTCAAGAGTCGACATATCCGCAACATAGACCCGAGGCACATTGAGCATCGCCGCGTCGCGATGGATCTGGGTCTGACCCACATCTTCGGTGTTGAACTCCACCCGCGAGGTCCGCGTCTGGCGCATGATCTGCCCGACCGCGATATTGGTTCCCCATCGCGACCAGAGCATCGTCATGCCCACAATGAGCACGAATGCGGCATACGCCAGCACGCCCCAGAACAAGGCGGGGTTGGCGACCCAATCGGCGATCTGCTGCTTGATGGATTTGCCCTTGATCCGCACAACAGATCGACGCGGCGATCTGGGCGAGGGCTTGGGTCCAGTCCGTGTCGTCGGCTTGGGGTTCGAGTTGGATCCGTCTTTACCCATAAATGGCTTGAGCACACGCCCACACAATCATATCAGCCCCGTGTTGTCCCCATCATACCAATTCTGCCAACAAGATCGACCGGATCGAACCATCGGTGAGCCCGATCATCGGATTCACACACCGAATTTCGTCGAAAATCGGTGGTCACCGCCCGTATTTGGCAGAAAACAGGGATATTAACCTAGCTCGAAAGATTTTGAACGCATTGAGGGAGTTCAACGGTGACTGTGGTTCCGCTCTGATAGATGCTTTCGAGCTTGACCATCCCCCCGAGCCGACGGGCGCTGTGCTTGACGATCGCCAGCCCGAGCCCCGTTCCCCGCTTGGCCCCCGAGCCCGCCCGCGCGTCGTCGACCTGATAGAACCGCTCGAAGACCCGCTGCTGATGGGTGAGCGGGATCCCGATCCCCCGATCAATCACACTGATCGATACCCCACTGGGCAGATCGAGCGCGGCCGGGATCGTCGCGGTGCGATCGGGCAGCGTGTCCGTAGACACAACCCGAACCCGCACGCGTGTCCGTTCATGGGCGAACTTGATCGCATTGCCGATCAGGTTCCGCAGAATCAAGCCGAGCAGCATCGGATCGGATCGGATCTCGGCGAGCCCACCGTCGATCTCCATCACCAGTTCGATCTCGCGCCGGCCCGCCATCGGGGTGTACTCGTCGATGATGCGCGCGATGAGATCGTCAAGGTCGAGTTGCTCGATTCGGGTGGGCTGATCTTCCGCTTCAAGCTTCGAGAGATCGAGCAGGTCCGCTGCCAAGAGTTCGAGCCGATCCGCGTTGGTGGAGATCATCTCAATGAGCCGGCCCGACATCTGTTCGTCGTTCCGCGCCGGCCCGGCGAGGGTCTCGAGCGCTCCCTTGATCGACGCGATGGGCGTTCGAAGCTCGTGCGATGCGTTGGCAACAAAGTCGGCCTTGAGCGTCATCGCGCGCGAGAGCTCGGTGATATCCCGGAAGGTGAGCACCGCCCCGCTCGAGCGCTCGATCGGGTCCGCCGACACATCGAACTCGTGCATCTCGCCACCGATAGGCAGCGCGATGCGGGCGTGCCCGGGTTGTTTGGTTCGGGCGTCCGTTTCGAGCGCATGCAGCACGCCCTGGGGCATCAGCTCATCGAACGGGCGGCTGAGCATCTGCTCGGAGATCCCAAGCACATCCTTGCCACGCCGGTTGATATGCACGACGCGACCGTCTTGGTCCGTCGCCACGATCGGGATATCCGCCGATTCGATCAGATCTGCAAGGAGCCCCGTCCTTTGTGTGCTGTCCATGAGGAACTCATCTGTGTGTTCGATCTTGGCGCGGAGCGATCGTTTCTCGCGCTGATGGCGGATCAACATCGCCGGCACTGCAATCAGCAGCACGCCTACCGCCGAGATAAACCCGAGCATGGCCGAAAAGGCACTCAAAAAGAGCACGCCCAGCGCCAGCGCGGTCCATACCCACCAGAGGATGCTTTCTTCGTCATGAGTGTGCATGGTGCGATCCATCGGGCTCTACCCGGGCTCGCCATCGGCGCGATACCCCACCCCGCGGACGGTCGTGATCATCGAGGAGTACGGCGAGATCTTCCTGCGCAGTGCCGTGATATGCACATCGATCGTCCGCTCGGTGACGCTCACCCCCGGCCCGATGGCGTTGGAGATCAGCGCCGGTCGAGAGAGTACCTTGCCCTGATTGGAGATCAGGGCGCACAAGAGCCGAAACTCGGTGATGGTCAGCTCGATGGCACGCCCGTCGACCGTCGCCTGATGGACATCAAGATCAACCCGTACCGCTCCGAGCGAGAGGGTCGATCCGATCAAGGATTTCGATCCCGCTGCTCTGCGGGTGAGCGCCTCGATCCGCGCCATGAGCACCTGCATCGAAAAGGGCTTGGTGATGTAGTCGTCGGCCCCCGCGCCGAGCCCCTCGAGCTCGTCGGCTTCTTGCGATCGGGCGGTAAGCATGATAATGGGCAGCGAACGGGTCTCGCTCTGCGAGCGAAGCCGACGGGCAACCTCAATCCCATTGATTTCGGGCATCATCACATCGAGCACGAGCAGATCCGGGAGATGAGATTTGGCCAAATCGAGCGCCCGGGCCCCATCGGTGGCACTGAGCACGCGATATCCGCCCTCTTGGAGGTTATATACGATCAACTCGACAATGTCGGGCTCGTCATCGACCACGAGGATGGTCGCGGCGGATGGTTCAGCGTGGTGGTTGGCCTTGGGCATGACATCGAGACCTTTCGAAACGAATCGCGTTCGATCCATACCATCCTATCGGGACCGGGCCGATCCAACACCCCGATTGTGAAGGGTTTACCAAATCTGAACATGAACAAGCATGTCTGTCGCTCCGATCGAGCACCAATTTGTCCCGATGTTTGGTGACATCGGTCCCAACTTGTCGAGTGATCAAAGTGCGGCCCGAGTTTTCCGGCTTCATCGAGCGCAGCGATGGATCTCTTGGGGTATCGTGTGCGGTTAAGCCCGGATCCCGGCTACCATGTCCGCGGCCAGATCGAACACCACAGGCGAGGACGATCAGATGTGTGAAGGATGGAAATCACGATCCAGAAGATACGCTCGGATGCTCCCGCTGGTGGCTCTTCTGGTGCCTTCTCTCGCTTGTGCGGGCGATCTCGATGCCGCCCGAGCGCGTCATCTCGCCTCGACCCTCCGTGCTGAGCCCACCGACCCATCGTTTGATCCCAATGCCCCAGTCTGGTTCGTCGAGCGGTCCGACAACTCTTCGATGCGGATCTCGGTGCTCTCGCAGACCCGATACATGATCTCGCAGCGTAGGACCGGGTTTATCGGCCCGAGTTCAGAGACTACTTTCGGGTTCTCGAACCCGCGGACGCGGATCGCATTCGATGGCACGATCGTGTCTTCCCAGTTCAGCTACCGGTTCTCGCTCGACTTTGGCGATGCAGAGCTCTCGCGTGGTCGTGGCAACGGCCCGCCGATCCCCGGGGGCACGGGCACCGCCCGTCTCCTTGATGCCTACGCCCAGTACAACTTCGCCGGCAAGCGAGATGGGTTCTATGTCAAGTTCGGGCAGTTCCAGAGCATCATCTTGACCGAAGAGGCCATCGCCTCCGAGTATCAGCAGGTCATCGACCGATCAATCACCTCCGAACTCTACGGCCCGGGCTACACCCAGGGCATCGCGCTCGGGCATATCAGCGACAACATCGCGTGGGAGGCGAGCCTCACCGACGGCGGGCGGTACATCGGATCGCGCGAGGTTGACAACACCGCATTCAACTCGCTTGCCGAGGCCGACGCGGGCCTGGGGTTCAGGTACGACTGGAAACTCAAGGGCTCGTGGGACCAGTTTATGGATTTTGCGAGTTTTCAGGGCTCGAACCCCGCCACCAAAGTCGGCGCCGGCTTCCTCTATCAGTTCCAAGGGCAGACCAACCCGGGCACCCAGACACCGGGGTTCATCGGCGCACCCGTTGACAGCGGGCAGATCTTCACATGGACCATCGACTATCAGCACGAGGGTGACGGGTGGAACTTCTTCGCAGCCTATGTCGGGCAGTGGGTTGACTGGGAGATCGGATCGGCAACAGTCGGCACCCGGCATACCTCGATCATGCTCCAGAACGGGTGGTTCATCACCGATCGTGCAGAAATTTATGCCCGCTTCGAGACGATCTGGCTCGACAAGCTGTTTCGAAATGGGTTCGGTACACCCGAGGGATTTTTCCATCGGATCGCGACCGTCGGGGTGAACTATTATCTCATTCCCGAGAGCCACGCAGCCAAGTTCTCGGCGGACTTCAGCTACGCGTTCGACGCGCTCTTCGCGTTGGCTGTGGGTACCGGAGACTCGCTTGTGCTCCCAGATCCGGCGGTCACTGGTTTTCTCGGGCTCGCAGCAAATGAGTTCGTGTTCCGATTCCAGCTTCAGCTGATGTTTTAAGAGCCTGTCGGCACACAGCTTACGCAGTTAGGCCAGCGGCGAGTCTGCAAGCATAACCCAATCACATTGTGCGGATATTGCCTACGAAATCCCCAAGTTCTTGCCAGTGTGTGAAAAATATTGTAAAAATGGATAAAAGAGTCGTTTGTGAGTGCTAGTGTATAGCCCTCTCATCCGATAAATTGAGAGGTACGGTTGGGAGGTTCGACCTTCCAAGCGAATGAACGAAGGATACAGTGCTCAAGCTTTATATAGAGGAGGCAACAGATGCACACCAAAATTCAACAGGCAACCGCAACATTCGCATTGGCGGCACTCAGTGGAATGGCCATGGGTCAGTCCGGTCTTGATCTGGATCGCGCCTACGCGTCCGAGATCCGCTCAGATGCACAGACCCGCTCGAGCCTGCTCGGCTCGGGCAATGGGGCGAATCTCAGTGTTGAGGTCATGACCCAGATCCGCTACAGCTTCAACTCGCGTGACGAGCAGACCCCGGGAGCACTCGGCGACTCGGATACCACGGTCGGCTTTAGCACACCACGGAGCCAGATCCGCATGAGCGGCGGGGTCGAGGGCACGGATATTTCCGGGTTGATTATCTTCGACTTTGGGCTCGCAGAGCGCGGTTTGGTCACTGGGCTCAGTGATGGAGTCGCCAATCTGCTTGTCGCCCAGGCTGCATGGAAGCTCAATGATGAGTGGACGCTACTCTTCGGGCAGTGGCATGACCCCGTCATGGGATCTGACAATTTTGCCCCAGAGAAAACCCTTGCAGCGGACAAGTCGTTTATGAACGAGTTCTTCGAGGTTGGGTACACACAGGGTATCGCATTTGCATATGGCTCGGATAACTTCAAGTTCGTCGGTGCCTTTGATGACGGTGCCGAGTACATCGGCAACTACGGGCCCGTCGCCAACTCGCCGTTCAACGGGGCGGGCGAGGATGACTTTGGAATCACCGGACGCGTCGATTGGCTCGTCGAGGGCACATGGGACCAGTTCGGTGACGCATCAAGCTTCCGCGGCTCGAACTACGGTGTCAAGCTCGGTGCGGGTGCACACTACCAGACACAGGGCAACACCAACCCCGCCGACCCCACAGGGACCACCCCGACCTTTGATGAACGGACCGTGACCTTCTGGACGGTCGATGCCCAGGTCGAGGGCGATGGCTGGAACTTCATGGCCGAGTATGTCGGTCATAAGGTCAAGACATCCGATACCGTGGCTGCCGATGTCGATTTTACGAACCACGGTTTCTTGGTGCAGGGTGGTTTCTTCTTCTCAGATCAGTGGGAAGGCTTCGCCCGCTATGACATCGTGCTCCTCGACGATATCCTCGTCGCCCCGGGGACCGATGACAACTACCAGACCATCACAGCCGGGTTCAACTACTACTTCGTGCCCGAGTCGCACGCGGCCAAGTTCACCCTCGACGCGACCTTCGCGATCGACGACAGCACCAATATGGATGCCCTCTTTGGAGGTGCGGGTGCGAATGATCCCAACGCAACCGGAATTCTGGGCTTGTCTGACTCGGAGATTCTCCTCCGGGCCCAGATGACGCTGGTATTCTGAATCAGAATTCTGGATAAATCGCGCGGTTTTTGCCCTAAAAAACAGAAACCAAACAGAATGTTTGGAAATTATGAAATGTAAGTTTGTGCTTACTTGACAGCCGGTATGACCAGAGATAGTATTGTCGCCGGCTGTTTTTTGCGCTTGAATATGGACGCTCCGTCCGATAGTGTGAAAATAGTAAGGGCAAACATTGGCGGTGTGCTGAAAAATGACCGATGATGGTCTCGATCGAAACACCGATCAATCGTTGATGAGTTTGGACGCCCAATACAGGCGTCGGGACAGATCCACGATGGAATGAACTGTGAAGCAAGTGTCGGAACACCTGCTTCTTTGAATACGTTTCGTAACGGTTTTTAAAAAACACGCCTTGGGAACAAATGGATCCTCTGGCACAAACAAGTAAGTCATCCGGAGATTGACACAATGAACAACAGCGCTCAAATCACAGCTGCAGCACTCATCGTCGCTGCAACCACAGGCTTTGCGGCTGCCGGCTCGCTCGAACTCGATCGCGCCTACGCATCCGAGCTCAAGGCCGACGCGGGTACCCGTTCGGTACTCAACGAGAACAACCTCAGCAACCTCGAAGTTTCCGTAGGCGTCCGCTTTGGGTACAGCATCAATGTCCGCGACGACAATGCCGCGGCAACACTTGGCGACTCGGACACCACCATCGGTTTCCAGACTTCAGAAGCACAGGTTGCTATTGAAGGCGATGTCACCGACAACATGCACGCTCGCATTAGCTTTGACTTCGGTCCAGACAACACAGATTCGCTCTCAACGACAGAGGGAACGGCCAATCTCGAAGATGCGTATGTCGACTGGTCTGTCAACGACGACTTCACACTCCGTGTTGGTCAGTTCATCCCTGCTTACTCGGCAGAGGCAAGCACCACCGAGTTCAACATGATGAACGCTTATCGCTCGGTGACCTCCGAGTTCCTCGGCACACCATCGTGGACACAGGGTATCGAAGCTCACTTCGCCGGTGACACATGGAGCTTCGCTGTTGGTTTCAATGATGGTCCGAACTCGCGTTCGACTCCATTCAACTCTGGGTCAGAAGCTGATTTCGGTATCAACGCCCGCTTCGATATCTTCAGCGACTCCGACAAGGCTCGCTTTGCTGACCAGACCTCATGGCGTGGTTCGGCAAGCGGATGGCGTGTTGGTGCTGGTCTCTTCTACTCGACCTACGGCAACACCAACCCCGCATCGACAGCTACGGAATCAGATAACTTCTGGTTCACCGTCGATGGTGCATACGAAGGTGACGGCTGGGCACTCCGTGCTGCGTTCTACGGCACCAGCATCGATCCCAACGGCGTCGGTATGATCTCTCACGAGAACTACGGCTTCGAAGTCGGCGGCTCGGTGTTCTTCTCCGATCAGTGGGAAGGCTTCGCACGCTTTGATATGCTCCTCCTCGATGACGACGCTGGCGCTGGCCAGGTCGCAGCGGGTCCAAGTGCTGATGACACACAGAGCTTCGTTGCTGTGGGTGCCAACTACTACTTCGTCCCTGAGTCACACGCAGCCAAGTTCACCATCGAACTCGGTTACGCGCTCGACCAGACCGCTGACATTGCCAACACCGCCGGTGACACTGGTGTGACACCAATCGGCGCTACGAACCCTGGCTCATCGGGCTTCCTCACCGATGCTGCTGGATCCGACGGCCAGTTCATGGTCTCGGCCATCATGCAGTGGCTCTTCTGAGTCCGCTGATCTGAGATCTATGAGCTTCGGCTCGGATTGAAGATCAATCAAATGCACGAATCGCCAGCCGACCCATTGGGTCGGCTGGTGCTTTTTTGGAAGTATGATCTGAGACTGCAATTGTTATGATCGTGTTGAGGGATGTTGAAGATTGTATGAATGACGCTGATCGCTCAATCAGCGGGTGTTGAACACGCTAGTGTGTGCGGGAACCAATCGAGTTTGATCTGGTTCTTCAGAAAAAAGTTTCATTTTAACAACGGGAGTTTTCATGGACAATCAACTCACAATACGAGCAGCGATTGCAACGATTCTGGTCTCCTCGACGAGCGCGATGGGGGCGTCAACACTCACCCTCGCCCGCTCGTTCGAGTTGGCGAACGATACCGCGGCCTATGCCAGCGTGCTCAACGAATCGAATCTCGCTGATCTCAAGATCGGGGTGCAGATCCAGGCACGCTATCAGTTCAACTCGCGTGATGATGCCGGCACCACGCTCGCCTCGCCCGACGACGACATCACCACCGGGTTTGTGATCCGCCGGGCCAAGATCGGCATCGAGGGCAAGGTGACTGATGATATCAAAGGCAAGATCAAGTTCGCCTTCGATCGCGACGGCGGCGTGGCGAGCCTCGAAAACGCATACATGAAATGGTCGATCAGCGAAGACCTGACCCTCAAGGTCGGGCAGTTTAAGCAGGGACTGCTCCGCGAAGAGAATATGTCTTCGTCCAGACAGCTCGCCACCGATCGCTCCGCGGTCAATGAAACATTCAATCAGGACTTCTCCCAAGGCATCGAGCTCCACTTCGGTGGCGATAAATGGCGCGGGCTCATTGGGTTCACCGATGGATTCAAGTCACGCAACACCGCGTTTAACTCCGCATCGGAAGCCGACTACGCCCTCAACACCCGCTTCGAGGTCCTCTTCGGCGATGCCGACTGGAGCCAGTTCAAGCAGTTCACCTCGTGGCGCGGATCGGTATCGGGTGCGATGCTCGGGGCGGCGTTGGCCTATCAGTCCGCCGGCGACACCAACCCGGCGACGGCCCTCACCACCGAGATGACCACCGGCACTATCGACTTCTCCTATGTCGGCGACGGATGGAACGGGTACGCCGCCGGCGTGTGGAGGAAGATGGACACCGGCGCTGTTTCGATTGACGACTTCGGGATCGTGGTCCAGGGCGGTGTGTTTGTCACAGATCAGGACGAGCTCTTTGCCCGCTGGGACGCGATCTTTCCCGACAGCGCCAACGGGGCGACAAGCGAGGACTTCAACTCGGTGACCGTCGGGTGGAACCACTACATTATCCCCGAATCGCACGCTGCTAAGTTCACGCTTGATCTGGCGTACTACCTCGATTCGACCACCGATTCGATCGTCAAGACCTCCGATGGGCATAACCTGCTCGCCGATTCGACCGACGGCCAGATCGGGATCACGGCTCAGCTCCAGCTGCTCTTCTGAGCATCAGATCCAGAGCCTTCTCTCGCAGATCATTCACGCTGGATGAGGCTGCCCACGACACTGGATCTCCGGTGTCGTTTTACGCGCCGATCACATCCGCTCGACGGTCGGGATGCCCAGCGTATCGAGCGCATCGCTGAGCACACGCCCGACAAGATCACAGAGCCGGAATCGTGAGTTGCGGAGTGCTTCGTCTTCGCACTTGAGCACCGGGCACTTGTCATAGAACGGCCCATACGCCGAGGCCAGGTCATAGGCGAACGAGCATAACCGGTTGGGCTCGCAACTCTTGCCCGCGTTCTCGATCAATGATGGATACCGAAGCAGCATCAACGCGAGCGCCTTTTCGCTCGGCTCGACAAGCTTGAACGGGGCTGTGTGATAACTGCCCGTGTCGATGCCCTGTTCGCCCGCCTTGCGGAAGATGGATTGCACACGCACAAGCGCATAGAGCAGGTACGGCCCGGTGTCGCCCTCAAAGGCGAGCATCCGGTCGAAGTTCATCACATAATCCTTGATCCGCTCGGTCGAGAGATCGGCATACTTCACCGCCGCCATCGCGACGGCTTCAGCGATCGGGGCGCGCTCGGATTCGGGCATATCGGGGTTTTTCTCAGCGACCGTCGCGCTCGCGCGCGTGACGGCTTCGTCGAGCAGATCCGTCAAATTCAGGTTCTCGCCCGAACGCGACTTGAGCGGCTTGTTATCTTCGCCAAGCACCGTCCCAAACATCGCATGGAACAAAACCGCGTCGTTGCATGAAGTGGTCTTGTCGTACCCGGCTTTGTGGGCTGCTGCGAAAACCTGCTTGAAATGCAGGCTCTGGCGTGAATCGACGACATAGACGACGATGTCGCCTCCGAGCTTGCCGACGCGCCTTTTGATCGCAGCCAGATCGGTCGTGGCGTAAAGGAACCCGCCGTCGCGTTTGCGTATGATGGTCGGCTCCTTGATCCCCTCGCACTTGATAACCAACGCGCCGTCGTCTTCCACCGCGATTTTACGGTCGATCAAGTCTTGAACCAAAGGCCCCAACTCATCGCGGTAGGTCGATTCGCCCGCCGAGTGTTCGTCGGTGATGTTGGCGTGGAGCCGTTTGCAGGTCGAGAGGCAGGCGGACATGGTGATGTCGTAGATCAGGCGCCAGACCTTAACCGATCGCTCGTCGCCGGACTGGAGTGCAACAAGCCGGGCTTTGGCTTTTTCGAGCGCAGCGTTGGCATCGGCGATGCGTTCTTCGAGTTCGATCTCGGCCTTGGCATGCCCGCCGACCTTGGCGATGAGTTCGAGCGCCTTGGTCTCCGCTTTGCACTTGGCTTGGACAACCTTATACATCGCGTTGAGATCAGCAAGCGAGAGCATCGAGAGATCGGTGCCCTCGTCTTCAATCGTGATGAGCTGTTCGACGACCATCGCGATCGGCAAGCCCCAGTCGCCAACATGCGACTGGCGGATAACTTTGTAGCCCATCCGTTCGTAGAGCCGGGCGACGGCGTCGCCGATGACGGTCGAGCGGAGATGCCCGACATGCATCTGTTTGGCGAGGTTGACGCCGCAGACATCGACGACGACGGTGGGGGGGGAATCGGGAGACGCGATCCCAAGTTGTTCGTTGTCCATCGCACCCAACGCATCGCTGATCGCCTCGGGCAAGAGTGTCACATTGATAAACCCGGGCCCCGCGATGTTGATTTCGGTGATCGGCTCGGCGACGCCCGCGACATCGAGATGCTCGATGATCTTGGTTGCGAGTTCACGGGGCTGCATTTTGAACCGCTTGGCAATGGGCATCGCGCAGTTGGACTGAAAATCGCCAAACTTGGGCTGGCGCGATGGCGTGATGAGGGTCTTGATCTGCTCGATCGGCAGATCGGGGACCGCAGCATGGATCGCGTCTTTGAAGCGTGCATCAAGCATGGCAGCCGGGTCGATGGTCGATGTTTGTGTACTCATTGGGCGATTGTAGGATCCCTCAAGAGTCAAGCCGCCCTTCGTCGACGGGATCTTCATCCATCGGATCTGCAAGGCGTGCTTCGACCTGGGCTTCCGATTTGATCGCCCCCTCACTCGACGCCACCAGAGCGCAGACCATCGCATCGCCCGTCACATTACAACTCGTTCGGCACATGTCCAGAATCCGATCCACGCCCAGGATCACCGCGATGCCCTCGAGCGGAATGCCGACGGATTGGAGCACAATCACCAGCATAATCATCCCCACACCCGGCACGCCGGCGGTGCCGATCGAGGCGAGGGTGGCGGTGAGAACAATGGTCAACTGGTCCCCGATCGAGAGCGGGATGCTGTAGAGCTGGGCGATGAAGACCGCCGCCACGCCCTGATAGAGCGCGGTCCCGTCCATATTGATCGTTGCCCCGATGGGCAAAACGAAGGCGCTGACCTCCTCCTTAATCCCCAATCGCTGCTCGCAGCACTCCATCGTGACTGGGAGGGTAGCCGACGAACTCGCCGAACTGAATGCGAGTAGTTGTGCCGGCGAGATGGCTTTGAAGAACCGGGTGTAAGAGATCCCCCCGAGCACCTTGAACCCGATCGGGTAGACCACGAACATCATCGTTAATAAACCCGCGACCACAACGAGCGAATAGACCGCCAGCGAGCCGAGGATATCGAGCCCGAGCATGGCGATCTGCTCGACGATGAGCGCAAACACCGCGTAGGGAGCGATCATCAGCACAATCTCTACAATTTTGATAATCACATCCGTCATCGCATCGAAGAACGCGATCACGGGCAGGGCCTTCTCGCGTTTGATAAGCGTCAAGGCGATCCCGACCAACAACGACGCGAACACAACCTGCAGCATGTTCCCCTCCGCGATCGCATTGAAGGGGTTCATCGGCACGATGTTGAGCACCGTATCCCAGACATCGGGCTTCTGGGCCGCAGCGACCTTTTCTTGGGCTTGGGCGCCGAACTGAGCAACGAACCCGTCGCGGGTCTCTTGAGAGACAAACGAGCCGGGCTTGAGCACATTGGCAAAGAGCAGACCGATCGAGATCGCCAGCGCGGTCGTCACCAGATAGATCCCGATGGTCTTGCCTCCGATTCGACTCAGCTTCGAGAGATCATTGAGACTCGATGCCCCGACGATGAGCGAGAAGACCACGATCGGCACCGCGATGAACCGAAGTCCGCGCATGAAGAGATCGCCGACGAACCCGTTGAGGTGGGCGATGAACAAGACCGTGTGGGCACCAAACCCGGCTTGGGTGTTGACCCCGTCGCCCGAGTTTCCCTCGAGCCATGCCGATGGGTTGTCCACCCCGAGTAGATCCCAGGTCCCCGCATCCCATAGCGTGTTGATCGCCAGCCCGACGATGATCCCGAGGACTAAGCCAATGAGGATCTTCCAATGGAGAGCGAGTCTGGTCTTTAATGCCATCGGCGGTGCGTCCTTTCGTCGTCGGAGTCGAGATCACTACCTTACCGGACCAAGCCCGGCTCTGCCTGTGCCGACTGTGTGTTCTGTTGGAGTTGGTTGTCCTTGGGCACGCTTTGTTCTTGGGATTGACTCGCCCGTGCGCCTCGATTGGGGCAGACTCATGGTGACGAACAGTCACACCAGTTCGACACAGAGGAGCCCAAGAAATGAATAAGCACCTACCCATTCTCATCGCCGCCGGGACCATATCTCTCTCGAGCATCGCCCACGCGAATCTCGCGATTACCGAAGATATTGGGATCTATGCCCCCTGTGATAATGCGCAGGTCGAGATTATCTGGGACGCCCCGAGCACCCTACGGATCGGAGAGCTGAGCTGGATCGATCCGATCACCCCGGCCAACTCGTTGACATTATGGTCGACAAGCGAGGTCTCGGCGGGAGATTCAGTCATCCTCCCCGGGCTCTTCGCCCTCAACGAACGGATCGATTTCTCATTCAAAGTTACCGGCGATACCCCCGATACCTTCTCGACGGCCAACCCC
>Ga0316206_1001811_pt1 | contig 16853 bp, 16 predicted proteins | sample 6monthpyrite_MG_FD_204942 | JGI IMG/M metagenome (GOLD analysis project Ga0316206, IMG submission 204942) | Microbial mat bacterial communities from mineral coupon in-situ incubated in ocean water Damariscotta River, Maine, United States -... | ecosystem: Environmental > Aquatic > Marine >... | reverse complement strand
AAGCCAATTACATTGGATATAGTTGGTCATGAGCACCTGAAGACAACGCATTACGACGTAATGCTGGAATCAGCAACCACATCCTTCCAGGTGCACTGGCAGGTACCGCTGGATGAGTCTGTTCGTGCCTATAATGCGAGTATTCTCGCATCGGCAGCAACAGTAGCCGTATCGGCAAATTCACCTTTTCTATTTGGTAAGGATTTATGGGCAGAAACCCGAATACCCCTGTTTGAACAGGCAGTGGCTGTGGGCGGTATTGATGGCGCTGCATTTGGACCGGTACGCCGTGTCGGTTTTGGCAGTGGTTATGCCCGTAATTCCCTGATGGAGTTGTTTCAGGAAAATCTGGATCATTACCCGATTTTACTGCCGGTCAACTTCAGTTCGAGTAAGGAAGAAATGGAATATGTCCGGCTACATAATGGAACAATCTGGCGCTGGAACAGACCACTGATCGGATTTGATGCACAACAAAAGCCTCATGTTCGTATTGAACATCGCGTCATTGCGGCAGGTCCGACGATTACAGATAGTATGGCCAATGCAGCATTCTATTATGGTCTGGCACGTTATCTTTCACAGCTTGAGCAGGCGCCGGAATCAGAGATACCTTTTTCAGTTGCGCGCGATAATTTTTATGCTTGTGCCAAGCAAGGTCTGAATGCGCATGTGACCTGGTCAGGTGATCGTAAGGGAACAATGAAGCAATTACTACAGCAACAACTGTTGTCGTTTGCACGTAAAGGCTTGCAAAGCTTCGGGCTGCATGAGGCTGATATAGACTATTATCTTGGCATTATTCAGGCACGTGTAGAGACTGGTCAACATGGGGCTGAATGGCAGCGTCTTTATCATCAGAAATATCAATGTGATATGCAAACATTAACAGCAGCCTATGCCGCGCATCAGCAAACCGGGTTACCGGTTCATCAGTGGGGGCTATAACATGCTGACAATACTGGATCACCTGCCGGAACATTTTCTTGATACCGAAGCGATACATCTTGATGAACTGTTACCGGGCCCTGCATTGATACATTTGCAGGGGCGTCGAAAAGAACCTTTATTTGTTTCGATTTTACTCCATGGAAATGAAATAACCGGCTTGCATGCCGTTCAGGATTTACTCAGGAAATATCAGACGCGCGAATTACCGCGCTCGCTTTCATTGTTTGTGGGTAATGTCGGTGCCGCAAAACAGGGGCAACGAAGACTGGAAGGTCAGCCGGATTACAACCGTGTCTGGCCCGGTACGGAGATACCGGATTGTGCTGAAACAAAAATGATGCAGCAGGTTATCGACAGTATGCGAGCGCTGAATGTATTTGCGAGCATTGACGTGCATAACAATACCGGAATTAATCCGCATTACGCTTGCGTCAATGTTATAGATGATCGTTTTTTTCATCTGGCAACCCTGTTTAGCCGTATTGTGGTTTATTTCACGCGCCCGGTTGGCGTTCAGTCACATGCGTTTGCTTCACTTTGCCCGGCAGTAACAATCGAATGTGGCAAGGTAGGACAGCAGCATGCAGAGCAACATGCTATGGAATACCTTGATGCTGCATTACACCTGTCGGAAATCCCCGATCATAAAATACCAGAGGCAGATATTGATCTGTTTCATACTCTTGCGATTATAAAAGTTCCAGAGCATGCGAGCTTCAGTTTTAATGGTGATGAAAAAGATATTTGTTTTGATAGTGATATTGATCACCTGAATTTTCAGGAACTACGTGTAGGTACGCGTATTGGACGTATCTGTCAAAATGCCAATGCCCGGCTGGAAGCGTGGGATAATAACGGTAACGACATAGGTGATGAATTATTCAGTTATGATAATGGTGAAATCCTCACGCGCAAGCGCTTGATGCCATCCATGTTAACGTTGAATGAAAAAGTGATTCAGCAGGATTGTTTGTGTTATGTGATGGAAAGATACAAGGTCTAGGTATTTTTCTCGCAGAATGAAATTTATCTGAACAAATATCTATTTTTCAGAGATAACTTCAGCAGCCTGTAAATCTGCATGGTATGAAGAGCGCACCATTGGTCCACTCGCAACTTGTGAGAACCCCATTTTTTTACCGATTTCCGCAAGCTGGTCAAATTCTTCAGGTGTCACAAAACGGTCAACAGCTAAATGATCCAGGCTGGGTTGCAGGTATTGTCCCAGTGTCAACATGTCGCAGTTATGCTCACGCAGGTCTCGCATTACTTGTTGTACTTCATCCAGTGTTTCACCTAATCCCAGCATTAATCCTGACTTGGTAGGCACATGTGGATACATGGACTTGAAAGTCTTGATGAGTTTTAAAGACCAGTCATAATCTGCACCAGGTCGGGCTTTTTTATAAAGACGTGGAACCGTTTCAAGATTGTGGTTAAACACATCTGGTGGTTGTTGCTCCATAATATCCAGTGCCGTATCCATGCGACCTCGAAAATCCGGTACCAGAATTTCTATTTTGATTTCCGGGTTCTGCAAGCGAACCTGTTTTATACATTCAACAAAATGACCTGCACCGCCATCACGCAAGTCATCACGATCGACAGAGGTAATAACAACATATCGTAAACCCATGGCATTAATGGTATTAGCCAGGTTGATCGGTTCTTCGGTATCCAGTGGTAATGGTTTGCCATGTGCTACGTCACAGAACGGGCAGCGACGAGTGCAAATGTCACCCATGATCATAAATGTAGCCGTACCATGGCCAAAGCATTCGCCCAGGTTCGGGCAAGACGCCTCTTCACAAACAGTGAACAGTTTCTGTTCACGCAGAATTTTTTTCAGACGTAAGACTTCGGGATGTGCGGGTGATTTTGCACGAATCCATTTTGGTTTACGCTGGATAGACGTTGACGGCTCTACCTTGATCGGGATTCGGGCAACCTTGTCGGCACCTCGCTGATGCACGCCAGCGATTTTGCGGTTTTTGTTTTCAGGCTTGTTCATGTGTTATGTCTGGTTTATTGGTTCGGGTAAAAGAATATCATTGTATCCCAGATTGTGGGCCAGGTGTTTAATCAATAGCGGATAAATACTATCCATGTCCCTTGTAACTCCAAGGTTTTTGAGTTGGGTTACTTTTAAATCAGGGTAACCACACGGGTTTATATCATTGAAAGGCTGTAGATTCATATCGATATTCAGGCTGAGCCCATGATAGCTGCGACCGTGTTTTATTCTTAACCCAAGAGCTGCAATTTTTTCACCATCGACATACACCCCGGGTGCCTTGTCTATACGACCAGCGTTTATAGACAGGGTGTGTAATAAATCTATAACGGATTGTTCAAGCTTATGGACAAATTCCTGTACACCGAGTTTTTTGCGCTCAAGATCACAGAGCACATAGGCAACGAGTTGTCCGGGGCCATGATAAGTGACTTGTCCGCCACGATCAACGGCAATAACGGGTATATTATTTTTCTCGGTCAGGTGCTTACGTTTACCATTCAGTCCGAGGGTGTAAACAGCAGGATGTTCTACAATCCAGATCTCATCTTCAGTTGATTCATTGCGTTGCAGGGTAAAGTCTTGCATGGCTTGCAGTGTGATTGCATAGTCACAAAATCCCATAGTACGAATAACAACAGACATTATTGTGATCTTATAACGACATCAGGATATGTTCATGGTCAAACAGATCCTGATAAGCTGCATCCAGCTGTTCACGATTAAGCGCTTCAAAAACAATGGTTACTGACAGGTATTTACCGCTGCTGCTTTCTTTGCGCGTGATTATGAAATTTTCCTGATGGGGGAAGTGCCTGCGTGCAATTTCTTCAAAAATAGCAGCAATATCATGTTCGGCATGTCCCATTGCCTTGATAGGGAAGTCACAGGGATATTCAATAAAGGTTTCATCATTTTTATTCATGCTGTTATTATAACATTCCTTGTCAAGGGAGTGAGTAAGTCATAACTATTTGTTTTTTATGATTTAATAATGGTTATTGGGAGGCGGGCAATTACAAATGGGGTTTAATGATCGATTGAAATGAGGATGGCAATAAGAAAAACCTGTTCAGTTTGTGGAAATGAATTGAGTTGTGGTCAGCTACAATCGGGTGAGAAATGCTGGTGTTCAAAATTACCCGCTATCATGCCACTGGATTCTGATCAGGGCTGTCAATGTCCTGCTTGCCTCGCAAAGACTATTGGAAAACGTATTGAAGAAGTGATCAAGGGGAAACCCTTGGTAGAGTCACTTGCCCTGGCATCTGCTTATCGTGATAACCCTGAACTCATAGAGAATATAGATTATACAATCGAACAGGGGAATATGGTCTTCAGTGCATGGTATCATTTAAAGCGTGGCGAATGTTGTGGTAATGGTTGCAGAAATTGCCCTTATGGTTAAAAGGTATTTCGCTGAAGGTTGAAAGTTTTATTGTTCGCGGTCAGGACCGCTCCTGCAGGTATGCAAGTAACCTGGAAGAAATAATGTAAGAGCGGCTCCCGGCCGCGAACATTCACAGTTAAGAATATAAAAGAGATAAGTAAATGAACAACCCGTTTCAGGATCAATTACTAAAAGCTGGCCTGGTCACTAAACAGCAGGTACAAAAAGCAAAAAAAGAGGTGCAGAAAAAGAATAAGAAGCAGCACTCAAAAAAAGTCAGAGATGTTGATGAAAACAAGCTTCAGGCGCAGCAGGCAGCCAATGAAAAATCCAGGCAGGATCGTGAACTTAATAAGAAAAAAGAAGAACAGGCACGTAAGAAAGCAACTTCAATAGAAATCAATCAGCTTGTTTTAAATAATAAACTTGAGCGCAAGGAAGACTGCGAGATTGTTTATAATTTTGAGCATAATAATAAAATTCAGCGTATCTATGTCAACGCAGAAATAAAACAGAATATTATTCAAGGCAAGGCTGGTATCGCTCGTATAGAGGGGCGTTATGAAGTTGTACCCAAAGCCATCGCAGAAAAAATTAAACAGCGAAATGAAAAACGTATCATTTTATTTGAAAATGAAGAAAAGATTGTTGATGAGAACGATCCCTATAGCGATTATCAGATACCGGATGATTTGACGTGGTAAAACGCCGGTTATAACTTATCAGCCTCTAGCGTCCAGCAAAAAACAACGCCGGGTAGTCATCTTTGATGGCCCACTGCCATAGGTTCTGGAGATACCCTGACAATATATTATATTATTAGTGGATCATTTTTTTCGCGGTTTCTATTGCATCGTCCAGGGTTTGTGAAATATGTACTTTGCCCTGACGGGTTTGAACACCGGCGCGTTTTAATTTCAGGACCATTCGTGGCTGCAGGTTATTAATAACCAGACCCACATTGTTTGCAGACAGGTCAGAAAGAATAGATTCCATCGCAATGATAGCACTCATATCTATCATGGTGACTTCAGTCATATCGAGGATGACAACGCGGATATTCGGGGTGATGCGGGTAATATTTCTCATGGCTTTTTGGGTGGAGCCAAAAAATAGTGGGCCATTTATATCGTAGATTGCTATTTCATTGGGTAGCTCTGAGTCATGTTCATGTGTCGTTTCGATTAGTTTGTTCTCGGTCAGGTGAATACTTCTGCGTATAAATAAAATTGCAGCGAGTCCCATACCTACACCAACGGCAATTGCCATATCAAATAGTACTGTTAACAGAAAGCAGGTTAGTAAAGTGAGGATGTCATCCCTGGGTGCAATTTTAATTGTACGGATAAAGTGTTTTATTTCACTCATATTCCAGGCAACCATGAGTAGCAGAGCTGCCATTGAAGCCATAGGGATATAAGCTAATAATGATGAAAGTGAGAGGATTGCGATAAGAATAAACAGGCCGTGTACCACTGAGGCAACCGGTGATGAGCTTCCTGCACGAACGCTGGCAGCAGTACGGGCGATCGCTGCAGTTGCCGGTATTCCACCAAACAGAGGAGCAATCATATTACCTATACCTTGCCCGATTAATTCATCATTGGGGTTGTGCTTTTTACCTGACATACCATCAGCGACGACGGCACAAAGCAATGATTCCAGTGAGCCGAGTATGGCGATAGTAATTGCTGAGGCAAGTAGGGTATTGATTAAATTGAAGCTGATACCGATTGGTTTTCCATCAACGCCGGGCAGATTCCAGGGCCATTCAAAGGTCGGGAGAATGGGTGGAATACCGTTGCCACTAAGATTGCCAATTGAATAGTGAAATCGATTGCCGATTGTGGCGACTGAAAAATCACTACTGAGCGTGCTGAATAGCCAGGCAGCTATCGAGCCAATTAAAAGTGCGATCAGATGACCTGGAATTCTGGATCGTAATTTGGGCCAGTAAATTAAAATTACCAGTGTCAATCCACCGATTAATGTTTCCTGCCAGTTGAGTGTTGGTAGTGAATATAAAAGGGTATAAAGTTTTTCCAGGTAGTGCCCGGATAGAGGAGGAATGTTTAAACCAAAAAAATCTTTTATCTGGAGTGTGGCAATTACGACTCCAATACCTGATGTGAAGCCAACTGTGACCGGGTAGGGGACTATTTCTATTAGCTGACCAAGGCGAGCAAGCCCCATTAGCACCAGTATGATACCTGCGAGAAATCCACTGATGAGTAAACCACCAAGACCATATTGTTGAACAATAGGCAGTAAAACCACAACAAAAGCGGCCGTAGGACCGGATATATTTACTTTTGATCCACCACTAAGCGCGGTTACAATACCGGCAATAATTGCAGTGTAAAGCCCATGCTGGGGTGGTACACCACTGGCAATTGCCAGTGCCATGGATAGGGGTAGTGCGATAACTCCGACGGTTAAACCAGCCAGTATATTTGATTGCATACAGACAGCAGAACAATCATTTTTGAGAGAATTTTTTATTGCAGAAAACATGGATCAGGATTATAGATAATGACTCATTGATTTAATATTGGTTATTAACAATCTAAAGAATTATATCATGAATAGTATCTTTTTTTGATGAAGTATGATGATTGGAGAATATAAACTATATTATTCAAAACTTTCGGGGTAACAAGGCAAATCATCACAAATCTCATCCCAGTTTGCTTTTGAGTCGACAAAAATATGTGCTTTGGGTCGTTCAGTGATATCTGATTGAATACTGCCTAAGCGAATTCGCGTGAGGTCGGGCTGATTTGTATTCTTGCTGAACATTGGTGAGCCACAGGTTTTACAGAAATATTTGTGATTACCCGGGACTGTTTCATATTTTGTCAGTCTGTCCATATCGCAGAGTAATTTAAAATGTTTATTCTGAACGTTACCATTGGTCGCAAAAGAACTGCCTTGTACTCTCCTGCAACGCGAGCAATGACAGTGAATGATATCCATGATTTCACCATGAATTTCATATTTAACATTACCGCAAAGACAGCTGGCTTTGTACATGTTCAGGAGCCTCTTGTTAATTCGCCGTTCGTGCTTTAACGAAACAATACTCAGGGCTATTATCGTAGCCCTTTTTTGTAATCACGATAAAGCTGGATCATTTGTTGCCAGTATTTACCAGGTCTGCCATTTCCTACCTGATTTCCATTCAACTGTGTAACCGGTAGAATTTCCCTGGTTGAGCTGGTAAGCCAGATTTCCTGTGCATTGTTAAGCGATTGCTCGGAAATATTGCGTTCTTCAATAGTCAGACCATGTTCCCTGGAGAGTTCCAGAATAAGATCACGTGTGACACCGGGTAGTAATTGCGGCCCTTTGGGAGGTGTGTAGATAGTATCTGCGCTGACAATAAACAGATTACTTGCAGCTCCCTCCATAGCTTGTCCATCACGGATAAGTATGGCTTCGGCTGCGTTATGGTCATGTGCTTCCTGGCGCAGGACAACATTGGCAAGCAGGGTGATTGCTTTGATGTCACAACGTTTCCAGCGAATATCGTCCAGGGTGATTGCATTGACACCTTTTTCCAGGGTAGCAGGATCAGGTTCGGGTATGATGTTGCTCATTGCAAAGACAGTAGGTACGACCTTGTCTGGAAAAGCATGATCACGTTTTGGAGCAACCCCGCGCGTTACCTGAAGATAAATGGATAAATCATTATCATTACTGGTAATGAGCCGTTGTAATATTTCCTGCCATTCAGAATGATTGTGTGGGTTAGGTATACGAACTGCGGACAAGCTTTTATCAAGCCGTTGTAGATGTTGCTCAAGGCGAAATAATTTTCCACCAAATGCAGGGATAACTTCGTAGATGCCGTCGCCTAACAAAAAGCCACGATCAAGAACAGAAATCTGTGCCTGTTCAATGGGTAATAATTTTCCATTCAGATATACCTGATTCATCATTTAAACCAGAGTTTAATGCTGTCCATACCACGACGCCAGATGCCACCTTTGTCAATCGGTAGCAGTGCAAGTAAAGCAGCTTCGTTAATAACCTGTTTGTTCAGTGCAATATTAAGCGTGCCTATTTTCTGGCCTTTACTTACAGGTGCAATGATTTGTGGTTGTATGTCAATGGTGGCGGATAGCTGTTTGTAACTGCCACGCGGGAAGGTTGCATACAAATCACTGGCGAGTCCTAGTGAAAGTTGTTCGCTGTTTCCTTTCCATACGCGAACCTGTTTTAGTGGCTGGCCTGCAGAATAAAGCTTACGTGTTTCAAAAAATCTGAAGCCATAGTTTAATAATGCACGACTGCTGTTAGCACGCGCTTCTTCAGATTTGTCACCAAGAACTACAGAAATGAGCCGCATATCTCCGCGTTTTGCAGAAGATGCCAGACAATATCCTGCTGAGTCAGTGTGGCCGGTTTTAAGTCCATCCACTGTTTTGTCACGCCATAACAGTTTGTTACGGTTATATTGAGGTATGCCGTTATAGACAAACTTTTTTATGGAGTAGTAGTTATAGAAGCGGGGATGATCTTTGATGATATTGCGTGAGAGGATCGCGATATCATGTGCGGTAGTGTAATGGTCTGCATGTGGCAGGCCAGTACTGTTCATGAAATGGCTGCCCTTCATACCCATTTTCTGTGCATACTGATTCATCAGTGATGCAAAGGTTTCTTCGCTACCGGCAACGTGTTCCGCCAGAGCGACAGTGGCATCATTACCGGATTGAACAATGATGCCTTTGAGTAAAATTTCAACGGGTACCTTTTTATTGACCTCAAGAAAGGTACGTGAGCCTGGCATACGCCAGGCTTTCTTACTGATCAGTACCTTGTCGGTCAGTTTGAGCCGGCCTGCCTTGATTTCATTAAAAATGATGTATGCAGACATGAGTTTGGTAATGCTCGCAGGTTCAACCCGGCTGCTGGCATTGTTTTCGGCAAGGATATGGCCGCTGTTATAGTCTTGTAAAACATAGCTTTTGGCGCTGACCTTGGGTGCAGCAGGGACGGGGAGAGATGCGGCTATGCTATTGAAAGAAAAGAATAAATAGAGAAATCCAGTAAGCATGAAGCTGTTTCGGTGCAAATACATCATATGAGGTTCATTTAATCCTTCAGTCGGTTTGAGGCTGTGCCAGGCTATTTACAACAAGTCTATTGTAACGTGGAGAATAGTTTTAATCGACCCGAATTCTAAAGCCTTTGTGTCCATTGCGCGCAAGCATTTCAATGACGTGGTTAGCCTCGCGGTCATCACGGATAGGGCCTACCCTGACACGGTAGCGAGTTTGTACGTTTGATCTGTCGGTAGTAACCTTGATGGTGGGGATGGCGAGATTTTGCAGGCGTTGCTTTAACTGTTCAGCATTCTGACGCTCATTAAACAATCCCACTTGCAGATAGAGATTACTGGTAGTCACCGTACGGGTCGTTTTACTTGTCACGGGTTTTGTGGCTATGGGTCTGGGTGCGACGGGTTTGGCCGGTTTATTAAGCCTGGTTGTTTCGGGCAGCTTCCGTGCCGGATGAATAGCGGTTACTTCGACAGAGGCTGTGCCAGCTTCTGTCATTCCGAGTTTCCTGGCGGCGACATATGAAAGGTCGATGATACGACCTGAAATGAAGGGTCCCCTGTCATTTACCTTAACTACGACACTGCGATTATTATCCAGATTGGTTACGCGAACATAAGTAGGTAAAGGTAATGTTTTATGCGCCGCAGTCATGGCGAACATATTATAAGGTTCACCACTGGAGGTGCGATGACCATGAAACTTTGTTCCATACCAGGATGCTATACCACGCTGTGAAAAATTCTGACTGCTGCCCAGTACGTAATAACGCTTGCCCCTGACATCATAATAGCGTGGGTTGCCGTAAGAACTGCGTGGCTCATGTCTTGGCGTGGGGTTGGAAATCCGGGTGGTATCTATGTGAGCTCGTGGTGCCGAGTCTTGTTTGCCAATAAGGCCGTAGCGGTTGGTTGCACATGCACTCAGCAGCCCGGTAAGGCCTATAAGAAAAAGGGTACGATGGTATATGTGTTTAGTGTTTGGCATTTTCCAGTTTTTGAGTGCGTTGTACAATTGCCTGGCTGAGTTCCACAACCGCCATGGCATATAATGGACTATGGTTATAACGGGTAATAACATAAAAATTATTAAACCCTAAACGATAGTCAGGTCCATTTTCCATATCAAATTTAATTAATGCAGCCTTGCTGTTTTCGGGTACATTAATATTATAGACAATTCCCATCGCTTTGAGTTCCTTAAGACTGCGCCTGGGCTTTAAGCCCTGTTTTAGGAATGAATCAGGGTTGCCAGTGACAGTCGCCGGAATGATGATTTCTTCGCCTTTTTTCCAGCCATGTACTTTGAAATAGTTGGAGACACTGCCAATCATATCGGTAGTGTTGTTCCAGATATCACGTTTTCCATCGTTATCAAAATCAACTGCATAGCGTCTGAAGCTGCTGGAAATAAATTGTGGTCCGCCCATTGCACCTGCATAAGAGCCCTTGAGTTTCAGCGGGTCAACGCCTTCTTCTCTTGCCAGTAATAAAAAATGTTCGAGCTCACTGCGAAAAAAACGTGATCGTTTTGGATAGTCGAATGCGAGTGTAGATAAAGATTCCAGGACAAAATGACGGCCTTTGTAGCGGTTGTATAATGTTTCTACACCGAGTATGGCTACGATAATTTCAGCCGGGACGCCAGTTTGTTTTTCAGCACGTGATAGTACTGCCCTGTTTTTTATCATAAATTCAGCGCCTCCCTGAATACGCTTTTCAATCATGAATATTTTGCGGTACTGATGCCAGGGTTTGGTCGCTTCTGCAGGGTGTGAAATGGCCTCGATAATATCCGGGCGCGGTTTGATTGATGCAAACCATTTATACAGGTTACTTTTTTTGAAATGATGTTTTTTGATCATTTCCAGTATGAATTGCTGAGCTTTCGGGTGTTGTAAATAATTAACCGGTATTTTTTCGCTGGCTAAAGCCTGCGAAATAGAAAAAATAATTGCGCTGCCGAGAAATAAATTTGATATTAGTTTCATGAAAAATCCATCTTAAGTTGATAGCATTTTACGGTGTGTGTGAATTGACATTAACATACCAAATCCGGCAAGCAATGTAACGATTGAAGTTCCACCGTAGCTAATTAAAGGTAAGGGTACTCCGACAACAGGAAGTAGTCCAGAGACCATACCTATGTTGACAAAAACATAAACAAAAAATGTCAGACTGATACTGCCACCCAATAACCGGGAAAAGCTGTCTTGTGCCTGTGAGGCGATATAGAGACCACGAAAAATCAGGAACAGATAGAGCAATATTAACAATATAGCACCGATTAAACCGAACTCTTCACTGTATACCGAGAAGATGAAATCGGTATGACGTTCCGGTAAAAAGTCGAGTTGAGACTGCGTACCGTTGAGCCAGCCTTTGCCATAAACACCACCTGATCCAATGGCGATTTTGGATTGAATAATATGATAGCCTGCACCCAGCGCATCATTTTCGGGGTTCAGAAAAGTAAGGACGCGTGCTTTCTGGTAGTCGCGCAACACGTACTGCCAGATTGGCCATGCAAATGCAGCAAGCAAGAAACTGGCACCAAGCATAAAGCGCCAGCGTAACCCCGCAAGAAATAAAACGAAAAAGCCGGCGCTTGCAATGAGTAGAGATGTACCCAGATCAGGTTCAGCGGCGACCAATACAACAGGCAGTGACAGTAGCAGTAAACTACTCATGAGCTTCAACGGCCGAGGAGGAAGTGCATTGTCGGCGAGGAACCAGGCCAGTGCCATAGGAGTGACCAGCTTTAATAGTTCGGATGGCTGGAAACGAAAGAAGTATAGATCCAGCCAACGCTGAGCACCTTTTACCTGAACGCCAACCACCAGAACCAGGCCAAGTAAAATCAGGCCGATAACAAACAGAACAGGTGTCCAGCGCTGTAGCATTTGTGGTGTTAACTGCGCCAGAAACAGCATGATAAAAAATCCGAAGCCCATGCGCAGACCTTGCTTCTGAATCTCGGCAATATCCTGCCCCGAAGCGCTGTAGAGAACAAATAAACTGGTGATAGCCAGAATCATCAGTCCAGCGAGTAAAGGAAAATCCATGTGCATCTGTTGCAACCATTGTTGCAACAGGGGTGTGTTGTGATGCGGGCTTTCCAGTGGACTGATATATTTCATTTCGGATTCCTGGCCATGTAATGTTTAAGTAACCTGGCTGCCATAGGGGCTGCTACCGAGCCACCCCCTCCACCATTTTCCGCAATAACGGCAATCGCAATACGCGGGTTTTTGACAGGAGCAAAAGCAATAAACAAGGCGTGATCATGAAGTTTAAAGGCAATCTTGGTCGCGTCATATTTCTCATCCTGTTTAATACCAAATACCTGGGCAGTCCCGGTTTTACCTGCAATGGAGTATTTTTTTGTAGCGATACGTCGTGCAGTGCCATGAGGGGTCTCAATGACATGTTGCATGGCTTTGAATATATAGTTCCAATGACGCTCCTGTACTTTTGCGAGTAACGGATCCTCGGTTGGCGTGGCTACTTGCCGATCTTTTCCTAATACCAGATGTGGACGGATACGTTTACCTCTATTGGCGAGAATAGCAGTACCTGTTGCAAGCTGTAGCGGGGTTATCAGTAAAAAACCTTGTCCGATGGCGGTGTTCAGTGTTTCTCCGGGAAACCAGGGTTGTTTTTTCTTGCGGCGTTTCCATTCCCGCGAGGGTAGCAGCCCACTGTTATCGATTGGCATATCAACTCCGGTTTTCTGACCAAAACCAAAGCTGGCCAGGAATGGCTGGATACGATCAATTGATAAGTTTAAGGCCAGGTCATAAAAATAAACATCACATGACTCAGTAATTGATTTATCCAGATCGACGGTACCATGGCCTGTTTTTTTCCAGTCGCGGAATTTACGTTCTTCACCAAAAGGGATAATAAAGTAACCCGGGCAGAACAATTCATAATGTTCGTTGGTGATTCCGTATTTCAGCCCTGCCAGACCGATAAAGGGTTTAATTGTTGAACCCGGCGGATAACGTCCTTGCAGAGCACGGTTATAAAGTGGACGAGATTTGCTTTCTCTAAGTCGTTTGTAGTCTTTATATCCAATGCCGTTAATGAACAGGTTTGGGTCAAAACCAGGATTGCTGACCATGGTCAGAATCTGACCATTCCTTGGATCCAGCGCCACGATTGAACCATTAAACTCTCCAAGAGCCTGTTCTGCGATCGCCTGCATGGGCGCATCTATACTCAGGTGAATGTCGTTGCCTGCGGTCGGAGGTGTTTTTTGTAACGTACGTAATATTCGCCCCTGAGCATTAACCTCTACCTGTTGATAGCCGACTGTTCCGTGTAGTTCGGTTTCGTAATACCTTTCGATACCGGACTTACCTATATGGTTGGTTGCGATATAATTGGTTGCATCCAGATTCTTCAGATCTTTGATATCTTTACGGCTAATGTACCCGATAACATGTGAAAATGTTTTACCCAGTGGGTAATGACGGTCCAGGCTCGCAACAATTTGTACTCCGGGTAGTCGATGCAGAATCGCAGCAACTTTGGCCACTTCGGTATCATTTAAGCGAAAACGTAACGGGATATTGTCAAACTTGTGTTTGTGTTTGAGTTGTTTTTTAAACTGCTTAAGATTATGTTCACGTATTTTTATCAATGTGCCCAGCTGTAGCAGTAGCTTCTCCATATCCTTGACTTGTTCGGGTGTAATTTCAAGACGGTAGGCAGGTAAGTTTTCTGCGAGAATGATTCCATTTCTGTCATAGATCAGGCCACGTGTGGGTGCGATCGGTAACAGCTTTACACGGTTGTCATTGGACAAGGTCGTAAAGTGTTCATGGCTGCTAACCTGCAAAAAAACCAGACGAGCCACTACAAGCAGAACTAAAACCAGTATAAAAAAGCCGCTGAATATCGCACGATTCGTAAATAACCGGCTTTCGGCAATGTGATCTTTCAGTTGGACACGGCGCATCGCGGTTATTGAACCTTATGGCGTCGGCGCAGGTTGCGCAGTAGCAGAAAAATCCAGGGCCACAATATCATGCCTGTAATGGGCGGAAACCAGAACTGTAATCCTTTGGGTGGCTGACCGGTAATACCATCAAACCAGAGTATCAGTAACTGGTAAAGGTTTAGTAGCATCCACACAATACCTGATTGCTGCCAGAGTGGAAAAAGGCGTATTCGCTGATGCAGATTCAGTGTGAGGTATGCAATAACGGTCATTGCCAGCGCATGTTGTCCCAGCAGGGAGCCTGCTGACAGCACATCCAGTAGCAGACCGACAATCCAGCCAATGCCAACACCGATACGTTCAGGTAAAGCCATGCACCAGTAAAGCAGTACCAGCGCTGACCATTCGGGTTTAATATATTTTACTGCATCCGGAAACGGAATGATGGTCAACATCAATGCGATAATGAAACTCAGCAGAATCAGCCAGCCGCCCTGATGTTTACTATTTTTCATCGTTACCTTCCTTCAAGCGTTTAACGGAAGGACGGTGTAGCTTCATTTTATTGATATGTTTACCAGACCAGACCAGCAGCACTTCACGACTGCGGTTCAGGTGTGCAAGTGGCTCTGCTTCGATATGTGAAAATTCCTCACCGGGTTCATGTGTAATTTTAGTGATTGAGGCAACCGGGTAGCCGGGTGGATAAATACCCCCTAATCCCGAAGTTACCAGCAGATCACCGACCGTGATGTCGGCATTATTTGGTAGGTAGGGCAGGTTAATCTGGTTGATTTTGCCCGTGCCGGTTGCAATGGTGCGTAAACCATTGCGATTGACCTGTACGGGAATGCTGTGTCCGGGGTCTGTAATCAGACGTACAGTTGAATGACTTGGTAATACTTCAATTACCTGTCCCATAACACCAAAGGCATCCAGTAGGGGCTGGTCAAGATAAACGCCGTGACGAGCAGTCTTATTGATGCGAATGAGGTGTTTGTAGGGGTTGAGGTCAACCTGAAATAACTCGGCAATCAGCACTCTGTCGGTGACCTTGAATGATGACCCCAGCAGTTCACGCAGGCGACGGTTTTCTGCTTCAAGATCTGCATTCTTGAGTGAGCGTGTTTGCATCAGCAGGTTCTGGGAATGCAGGCGGGTATTTTCTTCAAGCAATTGTTGTCGGCTTTGAAGGCTGTCCGAGAACCAGCGCCCGATTTCAGTCGGCATATCGGCCAGATATTCTATCGGTGCCACGAGTAACGAGAGGCCGGCACGCAGGGTTTTCAGATGTTGCTGACGTTGATCTAGTGTCATCAGCAAGATCGAGGTCATCACCAGCAAAACAAGCCGGAAGGTGATTGACGGCCCCTGTGTAAATAACAGCTTAATGGATGTTTCCTCCTGACAGGCATACAAAGTTTGTATGCCTGTGCAATGAACCGGACACTGATCTATTCGACTGTAAAGATATCGCCACCGTGTTCATCTATCAGTTCCAGAGCGCGCCCACCGCCACGCGCAACGCAGGTTAGCGGGTCGTCGGCAATGACAACGGGCAAGCCGGTTTCTTCCATCAGTAAACGGTCAATATCTTTTAGCAAGGCACCACCGCCGGTGAGAACGATGCCGCGTTCAGCAACGTCTGCGCCCAGTTCTGGCGGGGTTTGTTCCAGTGCAGTTTTGACAGCACCCACAATCCCGGACAAGGGCTCTTGCAATGCTTCGAGTATCTCGTTGCTGTTCAGGGTAAAGCTGCGGGGTACACCTTCAGACAGGTTACGTCCCTTGACCTCAATTTCCCTGACTTCACTACCGGGGTACGCTGAACCAATTTGCTGTTTGACATGTTCTGCTGTGGCCTCACCAATCAGGGTCCCGTAGTTACGGCGTACGTAATTGATAATGGCATCATCAAAGCGGTCACCGCCAATGCGTACGGATGCAGAGTAAACAATACCATTTAATGACAGTACGGCGACTTCAGAAGTACCACCGCCGATATCCAGTACCATGGAGCCGCGTGCTTCATCGACGGGCATGCCTGCACCGATAGCCGCTGCCATGGGTTCCTCAATCAGAAACACATCACGCGCACCTGCACCGGATGCTGACTCGCGGATAGCACGACGTTCAACCTGGGTGGAGCCACAGGGTACACAAACCAGAACACGTGGGCTGGGCTTGAAAAAACGGGTTTCATGTACTTTGTGGATGAAATGTTGCAACATCTTCTCAGTGACACGAAAATCAGCGATAACACCATCCTTGAGCGGGCGTATGGTGGTGATATTGCCGGGTGTGCGACCCAGCATGCGTTTGGCCGATTCACCGACCGCGGCCAGGCTTTTTGGGCCTCCGGGGCCTCTGTCCTGACGAATCGCGACAACAGAAGGTTCATCGAGAACGATTCCCTGTCCGCGAACATAAATGAGAGTATTGGCCGTGCCAAGATCGATTGACAGGTCGTTCGAAAAGAGTCCTC
>Ga0316206_1001810_pt1 | contig 16854 bp, 14 predicted proteins | sample 6monthpyrite_MG_FD_204942 | JGI IMG/M metagenome (GOLD analysis project Ga0316206, IMG submission 204942) | Microbial mat bacterial communities from mineral coupon in-situ incubated in ocean water Damariscotta River, Maine, United States -... | ecosystem: Environmental > Aquatic > Marine >... | reverse complement strand
TGGCCGTGATACTCGCTTCCCCATTTGGGGGTAAGGGGGCGGTCTGCCTGTCGCGAATAGCGGGCTCAGATTTCGGAGAGGACTACGCGTGGAGGGAGGTCGTGGGCTTGCTCATGAATAAGGTGGGGTCAATACGCGAGTTACGCCGTTCCGTTGGGGCTCAATTCAATTCATTCATGAATATGAAGGGATCAACTCAATGGGCTGGCCGGACGGCTACCGTGCAGACACCTAACCGATGGGGAATTCTAATTGTCGCTGGCGGGGAATTGTCATTGACGCTGGGCACCTGCGCGGTCTCGCCGTCACCTTCCTCGCAGGCCCAAAGATAGCTTTGTCTTGCTACGTCACCTTTTCAACAGGCTGTAAGGCAGGAGAGAAACTCTCTCGCAACTCCCCGGGAAGGGCCAACTCGCAATCACCCATCAAAAGGCACTCACGACCACTGCCAGAAGTAATTAGCTGGTTGTGCCCAATGAACACGACTTTTGGGAATACAAGCGGGCCGACTACAAGCGCATGTGCGCCGACACAAGCGTCGGACTCAAAGACCGGTAGCCTAATGACGATCCTGTCAGGCCCCCATGCAATAGTACGAGACAGGTTTCCACCAACCGTTGAGCCTTGCATCAGTTTGACGTTGCCAAGAAAGCGAGCTCCATTTCCGACCACAACTCCAACAGTGTGTGGCATGTAGCAGCCCTTCTCGAATATGGCGCCGGGATGGATATCAGCGCCGTATAGGACAATGCCAGCCCACCAGAGGAGTCTTGACAAAAAACCAAATGGAGTGCGGTATAGGCAAGACCCAATACGATGCAAGAGCATGACATGGCAGGATGGCGAGAGTACAAGAGCTAGTACCGTCCAGCGGAGTACGCCTGCCCTGCAGTAGTTGGAGTAGGACACATCATTTCTGAAAGTCATTACTCAAGCCTCCTTTGGATAGGGACGGTCATGAATCGTTGAAAGTACACCACGCCAAAACGTGAGCTGTTCAGGGTGATGGTATTGACTTGCCCGCATTTGAGCAGAGTTTCGAATTGCTGATAGCCGCTCAGGTTGACTTGCCAACGAGATCAAAATCTGGCCACAAGTGACGCCCATCTGTGTAGGGTTGAGGTCTAAGGGAATGAGGAAACCAGCTTCACAGGGGACAACTTCGACAATATGATCTTCACAATCTAGCAAAGCTCGAGTGGGCACGCCGAGCATTTCTCGCGGACCTGTAAAGCAGTCCGTACTAATGATGCAGTGACCATAGGCCAGTGCGTCTCGCATAGCCAGAGAGAAGCCCTCAAGTTCAGAGAAGGCTAGGAAAACCTGGCTTTGCGAATAGAGCGCGGCCAACTTCTCGGGCCCAACATAGCCGCAGATGACTAGCTTCCCGGAGTCGATGAAGTCCGAACATTCCTCTTCCAGAATTCCCCGCATCGCCCCGTCTCCTGCAAGTAAAATAGTGAGCCCTATACCGCTGCGCTCGGTTTCCGTAAACAGCCCCGACAGGATGCCGGGAAGATGATCAAATCCCTTGCCGGATTCCAGGCGTCCAACCATCAGTGCGCAGTAGTTTAGTCCGGAGGGCGGTTGCGGGGGCGCAGGGGAAATGGTGCCGTCAAAGTAGTTTAGGAACGTGGTAGCTCTGATTGCCTTGATACCATATTTGGCCATAGCCCGCTTGGTCCCCTGACTCGAAACTGTACCGAATAAAGACGCATGCCGAGCGACATGGCGGCACAGGTAAAATGCGACAGGGACTACCGGCCCGCGTCGTTTCGATCGAGCGGACTCCCAGTACCCTTTCGAATCGGTATGTTCAATGTAGGCATACTTAATGCGGAGTAATCGGAGTGGAATCAAAAATATTATCGCTGGAACGAAATGCACAATGACAAAAAGATCTCTCCGAAAATGGGTGCAGTATCTAACCGCTCGGAATAGCGCGAAGGGCAACACTGAAATTCCATAAAGTGCCCCAAGGTTGGGTGATGACGTTAGGCAAAAAGGGTCCGATCCTCCTTGCAAGGGGAAGGTCCGTGCATTTGTTGAGAGGATCGAAACAAGCCGAACTTCATGCCCGAGAGCTTTCCACGCGGTTCCATAGTCAGCAGCGGCTCTTGCAGCGCCACCAGTTCCCAGATGCAAGTTAATGCAATGAATTCGCACTGGCCGGGCTACCTTCAGGAGAGATCGTCATGAGAAACCCTAGAGTGATTCCAAATGTCTCATAGAATGGGTAAAGGAGGGAGAGTCCACAGATGAAGAGTCCTACATACCAATGAAGAACTTGCATCTTGAGCCGAACCAAGCAAACAACGTAGAGGATCATGCCGAGTAGCCCGACCTGGCCAAGAAGTGTCGTAATCAGAGTGTGTGAGTACATCCCCTCTCCAAAGCTATACGTGTAGTTGCCTTTTGAAAGCCCTTCACCGAAAGTGATCTTTTTGAGTGATGCATGAGAAAGTTCCCAGAAAGTGTTGACGTAAATTTTGATTTTGGTCGCCCCGCTTCCATCGGATTCAATGGACTCCAATAGCCAGCGATGCCCAAAATATGATAAAGCCAAGGTTGCGATCAATAGCAAAAGTAGGCCGACCGCCCTGGTGGATTTTACATATTTGACAATTAGCTGCCAGGCAAGAATCGCAATTAGGCCAGCCAATGCCGCTCGTGAGCGCATCAAGTACACGAGCAGAGAAAATAGTAGGACAGCTCCAACTTTGATAAACTCGGTGGCCCATGTTTTCCGTACAAGCAGCGAGCACCACTCGGACAGCATTGGCAACCAGCAGAGCGCGTATACAGCAGATGCGTTAGAGTCTCCAAAGTGTGTAATTGCCTTTTTCGCAGAGTAGAAGATGACCTGGCGGTTCACGTCGTTGTCGATTTCAGCCGCGTATACTTGGTAAGCGCAATGCGCGGAGATCAATACGACTATCGTGAATGGCAGTGCGAGTTGGCCTAATCGAAAGCGTGAGTTGATTCTTTTAGCCAGTGCGACTCCCATTAGGAGCCCACCGACAAAAAGGGTCGCTTTGACTGCGCTGAAGATCAATTCGGTCTCGTCGCCTGCAGTTGCAGCGGCTAGGATGAGCGCAAGGCCTGTACAGAAGAACCATAGACGCTTTAGGATAGAAGTCGGAAATATCGCGATGGATCTACTACCACTTGTCGTAGGCCACCATAATGATAAAAGGAAGGCCGCGATACCAATGGAGGGCCCACCGACGCGACCCAAAAAGCTATTTGTGTCTTGATACGCCACGAAGCATAAGCCAACCGTAAGTCCCCACTGTTTCATTGAAGTTCAGGCACTCCTAACTTCCAATACTGTAGAGCAGCCGTTAGTGAAGATCCGGCCAAAATGCCAACTGAACCGCCCAGCAAACCAAAGTATACAAACCCAAGATAGGCGCCAAGAATCACGCAAATTAACCCAATGCCTTGAGTTACGAATACTACCGTGGCCTGACCGGCGATGACTGCATAATGGCAAAGCGGCGTTGTGCTAGTTTCAACCAGCCTGGCAGTGCAAAGGATGAGAAATACGGACCAAGTGCTTCCTGGCACCACGGGCAGCACTTTGGCAGCAATTGGAAATGCCACACATGCCGCGATAGAAGCTGCAAGGCCCACGGTATTTCCTTCCACTAGATGTCGATGGCGATATGCGATTTGGGCCAGGAGTGCATCTGTCGTGATCTTGTCATGCGTACGGTATCTTCGATTATACAGAGTAGCGAGCAGCGGTTGGGGTACCAGGATTATCGCAGCGACTCGCGCGCAAGATGCGAATGCGTCGCCGTCAAAGCTTCCAAGCAGGTGATTTGCGAGGATTATGTCCACACCCCCAAAGCAGGCCGACATGGTACTTACAAGGCACGGCCCGATCCCTAGCCCCATTAACTTGAGAGGTGCGGTGGGGTTGCCTTGTTGATTTTTTCTGCGTGTTGAGCCAAGCTCAAAATGGCTAAGTCCCGCGGCAGCAAGAGAGCCAAGTAGCAAGGCGAGATAGAAGTCGTCAATTGGCCCGAATCGGCTTTGTTCAGGAATAATAATCGTGAGCGCTGACAAAGCAAACATGATAGCTATCGGCCTAAAAATCTTTTCAGGCACAACTGACCAAGTGAGTTGAGACAAGACCTGAGCGTGTGAGGAATTTATGCGGATGAATGCCAAACATGCCGCCGCAACTGCTACGCAAGCCACGGGCACGCCTTGGTTTCCGATTGCGAGCAGGCTGACGCCCAAGATCAGAGTTGCAGGGAGAGATACTCGAGCGAAATATTGATACGATATCTTCTTAGATAAGCGGAGTGAGATCGCTACTGCGTTGCCTCCTAATAGAACAATGCTGCCACCTATCCCAACTATGGACAGCGTGGACATCGCAGATGAAAACTGTCCGGGCCCTGCCCCCTTAAGATAGAATGCAATGCCAATTGGGAATGCAAAAGACAGAGCGCACCCCACTAGGTATGCAAGCCCTAGATTTAAAGCATATTGGCGTAGGTTTGACCGCATAATGGCAGCGCAATCACAAGTCTTGTTCCAAGAGGCCTCTGTCTGTGGTAGGTGACTTCCATGTAGACACCCGTCTTCCGAGCATAAATTGGATTACGGCTAAGCAAGTTGCTTGGGCTATTAGTATCAAGTACTGGAGCCTACCTTTCCCCGATGTATTGGTCTTGCGACTTTTAGCCAGGACTGTCAGAGCGCAAATCGCGGTTATCAACGAAGTTGATATGAGGAGTGACCATCTCTTGCTAAGCAGGGCTTCCCCCATGAGACTGATCCAGATTACAGCTGCCAGAGGGGGCATCATCCACCGACATATTTTTCTGAAAAATAGGTGCACCAGAGTTTTTAAACGGAGTTTTCGCCCCATTTTCTGAACGCACGTTAAGCCACGAATGATGATCCGGACTTTTCGCTTGCGCTCTTCTAGCATGTCTTGAACTACCTCCTCGTATGCGACTGCTGTCTCGCAAAAGACAGACATTTTCCCCAGGCTCAGGACGTGGAGGGGAATCTGGAAGTCATTTGCCATGTCGTCGTTTAGCACTGGAAGTAGAGACCTTCTGCAGGCCATCAGGGCTCCATTGCTGGCAATGACGCAACCAAAGTGACTTTCAGCTAGTTTAGTTCTAGTTTCCATATTCCAGTAATCGACTACTGCGTGATTGCTGTGGCCCGGTGCCGACGAGTGTAGAACATTGCCCGTGACGCAACCTATGTTTGTTGAGTGCATCTCTTTGGCAAGCGATGATACCGCAAGCCTATCTAGCCTTGCGTTTGCGTCTGTGAAAACGACTAGTTCTGCACTTGTTTGCGTCATGGCTATGCGAATGAGGCTGTTCTTTCCGTTCCAGGTGGCTGATGAAATGAGCTTGACGCCTCGGGCCTGGTATGCCCTTGCGATTTCGTTAGTTTTATCCGTAGATCCGTCCGAAAGTATGAAGATTTCCAATAACCCCGCTGGGTAATGTAAATCCAGGCAGTTTTGGATCTTTTTGTTCAGTACGCGCTCTTCATTTCGGGCCGAAACGAATAGGACCACACTTGGTTCCCGGCTTTCGTTTTGCTTGAATTGCGGTGGGTTTCTACCTCTAGTGCGCTTGGACGCAAAGATTATGAGTTTTGGATATCCGACATACACAAAAGCCCCGAGGCACACCAGGCAGGACAACGCAATTGCCAGTAGTGAGATCGAATCAAATGGCATGGGTTAGGTGCTGGCGAATTGCCTTTGCTGGAAGTTGGCGCAACTCGTTTTTCTTGCTCTGTCTCTCATTCTCTTTTTGCCATGAAGTTGGTAATGTGAGTCTCATTACTTTCGCGCTTCGTTGATTCAGGTGCTGTTTCTTGATCTACCTAGATCAGTTTAGTCTCGCTGGTATTCGGTGCCATATCCAGACCCGTATCCGTAGCCGCCTACTGCTCTGCTTATGTAGACAGCATTGACCACCACACCAATCAAGTTGACTTCGGCCTGCTGCAGCATATTGACGGTCTTCGTTAGTAAGCGACCGGGCACCTCGCCGGTTCGATAGACCAAGAGCAAGGCGTCTAGGTTGCTGGCGAACGACGCCACGTCGGCGACGACGACGGCGGGGGGCAGGTCGAAGACGATCAGGTCGTAGTCCTGCTTCAGCTGTTCGAGGATCTCGATCGAGCGGTTGCTGGCTAGCAGCTCGCCGGCGTTCGAGGTGGCCTCGCCTGCGGGCAGGATGGTCAGGTTCTTGATGCCCGAGGGGTGGGTGCAGGTTCGCCAGTCGGTCTCGTTGGCTAGGACCTCGGCGAAACCGGGGGTGCGTTCGGTTTCGAACAGGTCGTGGATGCGGGGGCGGCGCAGGTCGCAGTCGACCAAGAGGACGTTGCTGCCTGCCTTGGCGAAAGCGATCGCTAGGTCGGCGTTGGTGACGGTCTTGCCCTCGCCGCTGATGCACGAGGTCACGGCCAGGGTGCGCAGGGCGTGGTCGCCGCGCAGGCTCTGGCGGAGGGCGGCGCGGATGGCGCGGTAGGCCTCGGCCTGGGGGCTCTGGGGGGCGTCGCGCATGGCCAGGACGCGTTTGCCGCGTTTGGTGCCCTTGATGCGGGTGCGGCCGCGTTCGTAGTCGGGGACGGCGCCTAGGACTTGTAGGCCCGAGGCGCGCTCGACCTCGGCTTCGGTGTGCAGGGCGGCTTGCAGGGCGTGGCGGGCTAGGGCTAGGGCCGAGCCCAGGATGACACCTAGGAAGATGCCCATTGCGATCAAGGTGGTGGCCTTGGGGGCCGAGCGCTTGGCGGGCGGGACAGCCGGGTCGATCAGGACGGCGGCGGCCGAGGTGGATGCCGCCGTGATTTGGGCTTCTTGTTCGCTCTTGAGCAGGAAGGCCGTGATTTCGGAGTAGGTCTCTAGGTCGCGGGTGGCTTGGGCTAGGGCTAGTTGGCTTTGGGGTAGCTGGCCTAGGCGTTTGTCCTGTTCCTTGATCTTGGTGGCGATCTCGGTGATTTGGTCGTCCAGGCCCTGGATTTGGGACTTCAGGTTGGCTTTGACTCGGTCTCGCAAGGTTGTGATCGAATCGTCGATGGTGGCGCGTTCTTGTGCGGGCCACTGGTCGATGCTGGCGGTGTAGTCCTTATGGAGGGACTGATAGCCCTTGAGTGTGGCTTGGGCGCTGGCGAGGGCGCCGCCCACGTGATCGCGCATCGTGGCAAGTTGGGACTGTCGCGCTTCTTCGAGGGCTTGCAGGGCCGGGTTCTCGGGCAGGACCTCGCTACGTAGCTTGGCGAGCTCGGCTTCCAGCTCCGAGAAGGCCTTGAGGTCGGCGCTGAAGTCGGCACTCCACGAGGTTGCTGTGGGGCCCGAGGCGATCCGGCCGATGGCCTCGTCGTCGCCAGCTTCGATGGCCGCAAGACCTTGCTGGTAGGTGGCGATGGAGAGCCTGACGCTGTCGATTAGCGTGCGCAGGCGCAGCTGTTCCGCCATCAATAGTTGCTTGTATCCGGCGACGTCGGTGCGGTCCAGACGTAGGGACTCGGCCTCTAGGGTGGCGAGCTCTTGGATGTAGCCTAGGGCGAGAAGGTTGGGGGTCTCTTTGCCCAGGCGGGCAAGGGCGACAAAGTCGCCGCTTTCAAGATGTTCAAGGGCCTGGGCTAGGACGGTTTGTGCCAGCTCTAGCTGGGTGCGGGTCAGCTCGAGGGCTGACAATTGGTCGATGACGGCTTTGGCCGAATCGGAAAGTGAGATGGTTTGGGGGTTCTCACTTTGCAAGTCCGCGACGGTCTTTTCGGCTCCCTTGAGCTCGTTGATTTGAAGGCGCAGTTGGCGCTGGATGAAGCCAAGGGTGCGGTTGGACTTCTGGCGGCCGATTTGGATACTGCGGCGGATGTAGTTCTTGGCGAGAGCGTTGGCAGCTTCGGCGGCGACGTAGGGGCTGGCGTTGTTGACGCTGATCTTTACGACGTTGGTCTTGCGGCCGGCTTCAGATGCCGAGGTCGCGGCCATCAGGTCCAGGACGGCTCTCTTTTCACCGCGAAACTGGACTCGATAGCGTTGGTGCAGGTATTCGCCGGTGGGGGCCAGCTGCAACTGGTAGCCAAAGGCCTGGAAAGGCGTACTTGGATCGAAGTCGATCTTGACGACGCCCTCGTCACTTGGGGAGATGTCGCTTGCAAGCAGGAAGCGCTCGTGGGGGGCGATGAGGGCCGTGGTGAGGCTGGGGAAGTAGACGTCAAGGCTTTCTGGGCGGTCCTCTGCCGCGTCTTCCTTGTCGACGGGCAGCATCTGCGCATGCAGGCGGTGCTCGGAGGTCGTTCCGCCCGTGAAGCGGCGCCGGATCCCCTCGTAAGGCCGAAGGTCGAAGGGCTCGACCACCGTGGAGAAGCCCTGGGCATCCATCTGCGTGAGGTCCCAGCTGACCTCTTGATTGGTCTCGTTTGTTGCTGGGCCCACGGGCTCGAACTCGTGGCTGGTGGGGCTGAAGAGAAGGGGCGTGCTGTTGAACTTGGCGGGGCTTGCTGCCGTGGCTTCAGCGATGGAGCGCGAGCGGATCAGGGCGATCTCGGCGTCGGCGGCTGGATCCTTGGTCAGGAGGGCGAGGTCGGACAGGAGGCCGCCCGAGGCTTCGTCTGCTTCCAATAGAAGGGTGGCGCTGGCGTGGTACTGGGGGGTGCGGGTAGCGACCCATAGGACCGTGGCGGCGGTGACGAGGAAGGTGGTGACAACGATCAGGCGGATGTGGCGCAGCAGGCGCTGGGCGATCTCGCCCAGGCTGATCGAATCGTCGTCGATGGCTCCGTAGCCGTTGTTTTGCGGGGCAGGCGAGTGCTGCCGTTGGGGGCTGTTTGGCATCTGGTCGTGGGGGGGCAGGATCAGTTGCCGGTGATGGTGTCGTATTCAGACAGGCTGAAGCCGAGAGCGGTTAGGTAGGGGGCGATCTCTTCGGTGAAGGTGCCCACACCGGATTTTTGGACGAATAGAAGGTCGTTGGCGCGGACTTGCACAAGGCCGTCGGCGCTGGGGACGAGGGCGTTGAAGCGCAGGACTTCGGCGCCGCCCTTGCCGTCTCGGCGGATGATCACGGCTTGGCCGCGGTTGGCGCCGGGTAGGATGCCGCCGCTGGCCGAGAGGGCCTCGAGGGCGGTGATCGGGCGATCCATCGTGTAGGGGCCGGTTTTTTGGACCTCGCCGAAGATGTAGTAGCGGCGGGACGAGTACTCGACCACGGCCACCGAGACCTCGGGGTGCTTGAGGAAGCTGGCTAGGGCGTCCTTGATCGTGACGGCGAGCTCGTTGGGGGTTTTGCCGGTGGCCTCTATGACGCCAGCAAGGGGCATACTGATGGTGCCATCAGGCGCGATGCGCGTGCCGGCGATGCCAGCGATGCCGGACAGGGGCGAGCTGAGCTCGGGCTGGCCCAGGACCACGATGCGGACCAAGTCGTTTGGGCCCAGGGTGAACTCGGACCAGTCGAGGCCGGTGGCCTCGTTTCCCGTGCCTGGGGTGGACTGGGGCAGGGGGGGCGACATGCAGGCTCCTAGGAATAGAAGCAGGGCTAGGTGGCACAGGGGGGGGAGTTTCACGAGGGAGGGAGCTTGGGAGTGTTTCGTGAGGGGGCGTGTTTGCGATTCAGAGCGTGCTGAATGCAAGCATACTGCCTTGACTGGGGTGTGGGATTGATCGATCTTGCATCAATTCCCAAAGTGGGGCTGGGTTGGCGGGATTGTGGGCAGGGGGCAGATTGGATCGTGGCTGGGCGGACGATTGATTGTGGCCTTGGAGGTGTTCTGGTGGCGTCTGCAGCGGATCACAATAAGGAGGGAGTGGGGCTGCGTGCAGACCCGGACGCCCTTGAGAACGGTGTCTGGGGGCGGGACCCGCACGAAATCTGAGAATTCCTACGGGGGCGCGGTCGGGGCTTGGGCAAATCCGTGACGTCGGCGGGAATTTTCCTGACTCTGGGGGCTGCAGTGGCTAGACTGCTCGGCCTATTTTTCAGCTCGGGGGTGTTCGCCTGCTTCATGCGGGTGCGCCGCCGTTCGTTCCTGCATCTCTACCTACACACGATCTCACGATGGCCGTTGTCATCCGACTTAAGCGCACTGGGCGCTCTCTGCGTCCCTGCTACCGCATCTCGGTGCTTGACTCCCGCAAGCCGCGGGACGGGCGCACCCTTGAAACCCTTGGCGTGTACGACCCCGTGACGCCGAAGGAAGAGCTGCGCTTGACGCTCGACGTCGAGCGCGCGAAGTACTGGCTGTCGGTCGGTGCTACGCCCAGCGACACGGTGAACTCGATCCTTCGTCGCCAAGGTGTGTACGAAGGACGTGCACCCAAGAAGGTCACGAAGCGCACCGGGCGCTGGAACACGACGAAGACCAGCACCGCACGCCAGACCGCCAAGGCGGCCCGCGCCGAGGCCAAGCTGGCCCGTAGTGGCGAGCGCAAGGCTGCCAAGAAGGTCGCAGCGGCTGCCGCCGCAGCGACCGAAGGCGAGTAGCGCCACCTCAAGCCGACCTCCGCTCCTTCCCCTTCTCTTTGATCGCCGGCCTTGCCGCTGGTGGAGTGCACCGTGGGTAGCAAAAAAGCACCGTCCGTCGCCGTCCTGAAGACCCGCCTCGGCAAAGCAGGGGTGAAGGCCCCGGATCTGGGCCGGCTCAAGGAGCTCGATCTTCTTGAGCACGGCATGGTCTACGCCTTGCTGGGCCAGCTGACCGCGCGTCAGGCCGAGGCCACCGTGCGCTCGCTGCGCGCTGCGTTCGAGGACTGGAACGAGGTCCGCGTGTCGCAGGTGCAAGAGCTCGCGAACTACATCAAGAGCAAGAGCGAAGACACCAGCCGCGACGGCGCCAAGCTGGTGAAGGTGTACCTGCAGGACATCTTCCAGAACAACCACGGCTTCGACCTCAGCTTCCTGGCCGAGGACATCGCCGGCGGTGGCAAAGAGATGGTCACTTGGCCGACGCTGGGCCACGTAGGCACGCACTACCTGCAGTGGGTGGCGTCCGAAGGCGTGATGCCGGTGACGGCGGGCCTCGTGCGCGTGTTCGATCGCCTGGGGCTGATGGAGCGCACGGCCAGCTACAAGAAGGGCCTCGAGGCTCTGTCGAAGCTGGGCGCCGCGAAGGGCAAACCCGCGCTGTTGTTCGCGTTGCAGTTTGGCGAAGTGGCCGAGCGCTGGTGCGACTCGCGCAAGCCCCTGTGCCACGAGTGCCCGCTGGTCGAGGTCTGCCCGAACGGCAAGAAGGTCTATCAGGACTGGCTGGTGACGCAAGAGCGCCTCGCCGTGCAGCGTGCGCGTGAGGAAGAGCGCGAGCAGAAGCGCCTCGAAGTCGAGGGCCGCCGCATCGCGCGCCAGAAGGAGCGCGAGAAGAAGCTGAAGGCGGCCACCTTGAAGAAGGCGCGCGCCGAACAGGCACGCCGCAAGGCCGATTCCGAGAAGAAAGCCGAGGCCAAAAAGGCCGCGAAGGCAGCCGCCAAGAAGGCCGCGCCGAAGAAGGCCGCCAAGAAGAAGGCGACCAAGAAACCGACGCCGAAGAAGGCCGCCAAGAAGAAGGCCACGAAGAAAAAGACGACCAAGAAGGCCGCGCCGAAAAAGGCTGCCAAGAAGGTCGCCAAGAAGGTCGCCAAGAAGGTGACCAAGAAGAAGGCGACCAAGAAGAAGGCGACCAAGAAGAAGCGCTGAGTGGCCGCTCTGGTGCTTGGCTCGGCGTCACCTCGGCGCCGTGATCTTCTGAGAGCGCGTGGGGTCGATCTGACGGTGGTCTGTGCCGACGTCGACGAGTCCTTCGAGCCCGCGCTCGAGCCCGGCCCGATCGCGGCCGAGCTCGCCGAGCGCAAGGCCTGCGCGATCAGCGGCCTTGTACCGCAGGACGCGCGCTGGGTGCTCACCGGCGACACGCTGGTAGTGCTAGATGGCCTCGCAGGCCGCCTGCCGCGCTACCTGGGCAAGCCGGCGACCCCCGAACAGGCGCGCGTGATGCTGTGCAGCCTGTCGGGCACCACGCACCGCGTCGTCACCGGCGTGGCGGCGCTGCGCCTCGACGACGGCAAGCTGGTCTCGTCCAGCGAGACCACGCTTGTGTCGATGCGCGCGATCACCCCGGCCGAGCTGGACGCGTACGTCGACTCGGGCGAGTGGCGCGGCAAGGCCGGCGGCTACGCGATTCAAGAGACCGCCGACCGCTTTGTCGAGAAGCTGGCCGGCGGCGGCTTCGACAACGTCGTGGGCCTGCCGGTGGACTTGGCTCTAAATCTACTGGAGGGCCTTGGTTGGGTTGACCCAGGGGCTGCCCGAGGCTAGACTCTTCCGCCCATTTGGGAGACCGCTCCCCAACAAACTGGCCACGACGACGGCCGAACCAACGAACAGCTATGAAAGACGGAATCCACCCAAAGACGTACGAGACCAAGGTCCGTTGCGGTTGCGGCAACACCTTCACCACGCTTGGCACGAAGGAGACGCTGGCAGTCGAGATCTGCAGCGCCTGCCACCCCTTCTACACCGGCAAGCAAAACTTCGTCGACGCGGCTGGCCGCGTGGACAAGTTCATGCGCCGCTACGGCAAGAAGACCGAGGCCAAGTAGGTCGCGCCCTCTATGGACTTCGCTGCGGCGGTTGTCGAGAAGCTGCGTGAACGGGCAGCTCGTTATCACGAGCTGACCGAAGAGATCTCAAAGCCCGAGGTCGCGACGAGCTCGGGCTTCCCGGACCTTCTGCGCGAGCAGGGGCAGCTTCAGTACGCCAACGATCTGTGCGTGCGTCTCGATGCTCACCTGCAAGGGATCAGCGAGGCGAAGGAGATCATCGAGGCGAACGAAGACGAAGAGATGGTCGAGTTCGCGCGCGAAGAGCTCGCCGAGCTCGAGGCCGCGGCTCCGGCTCTTGATGAAGAGATCAAGGGCGTGCTGACCGAGGACTCGGAGCTTCTGCGCACCAAGGTGATCGTCGAGATCCGCGCGGGCGCGGGTGGCGACGAGGCGACCCTGTTCACGGGCGACCTGTACCGCATGTACCAGCGCTTCATCGAGGCGCGTGGCTGGAAGCACCAGGTGCTGACGGTGACGCCGACCGATGTCGGCGGGTTCAAAGAGGTCACGTTCGCGCTGGAAGGCCCGGACGTCTGGCGCTTCTTCCGCTTCGAGATGGGGGGCCACCGCGTGCAGCGCGTGCCGTCCACCGAAAGCCAAGGCCGCACGCACACGTCGGCGGCGACGGTCGCGGTCCTGCCGGAAGCCGAAGAGGCCGAGATCGAGCTGAAGTCCGAAGAGATCCGCGTCGACACGATGCGCGCCGGCGGGGCCGGTGGGCAGCACGTCAACAAGACGGAGTCGGCCGTGCGGCTGACGCACCTGCCGACGGGCATCGTCGTGATCTGCCAAGACGAGTCCAGCCAGCACAAAAACCGCGCGCAGGCGATGCGCATCTTGCGGACGCGTGTGCTGGACGCCGAGAAGCAGCGCTTGCACGCCGAACGTGCCGCCGAGCGCAAGAGCCAGGTCGGCACGGGCGATCGCTCGGACCGCATCCGCACCTACAACTTCCCGCAGAACCGCTGCAGCGACCACCGCCTGGGCGAGAACTTCTCGCTCGAGCAAGTGATGGCCGGGCGGCTCGGGCCGATCCTCGAAGCTCTCGAGGACTCGGACCGCGAAGAGCGCATTCGCGCTCTATAGATGAACGGAGCCCGCCCCGCTGCGTTCAGCAAGGCGGTAACTCTGCGGGTCTTCTGAGGTAGACTCAGCGCCCCGCATCCCTCTTCACCCCCTCCCTCCCATGAGTCACAAGAGCGAAGACGAGCTCCCCGAGCTCCCCGACGACATCCTTCACGAGCTTCCGGACCTTCCGGACCTGCCCGAGCTGCCCGAAGAGCCCAAGCCGGTTCCCGTTGTCGCCGAGACCGCTCCTGTTGAATCTGCCCCTGAGCCGACTGCGCATGCGCCGCTGGCGCCCGGCGAGAAGCCGCCGCTGCGCGACCTGCAGGGCGCGCCGCTGCACCTGCAGAAGGCCGCGCTGATCTGCTTCGTGGGTGGCGTCCTGCCGTGGCAGTCGCTGCACGTCTCGACGTGGATGACCTGGGGACTGGGCAAGGTCTTGATCATGGCCGGCGTCTGGCTGCTTTGGAAGAGCGTCGATCACCGCAGCGGCGGCAACGTCCCCGGTTTCGTCGCGAGCCTGGGCGATATCGTCCTCGGCAAAAAGGCAGAGGTCGATCCCAAGATGGCCGCCCGCCAAGCCGCGCGCGCCAAAGGCCCCGCGAAGCTCGACGTCGCGTTCCCAAGTGCACTGCATATCGTGGGCCTTCTGATCGTTGTGATCGGGTGCCTGATGCCGCTGTTTGACGGCGGGCACAACCCCGCATTCGAGGCCAAGCTGAAGACGCTTGCCGAGCTCGGCATGTTCGCTTGGGCGGCCGGCACCTGGGTGCACATCTACGCGTACGAGCGCTGGGGATCCTTCAACCCGATCTTCCCGCTGATCTTCATCGGCATGCTAGTCGCGGGTTTCGCGACGGCGATCCAAGCGATCCTGAATGACAACGGCATCGACCCGGTCGGGCTGCTCGGCGGGCTGGCCGTGGGCATCGGTGGCGGCATGGCTGCGTACACCATCGTCGAGGCGATGATGGATGCCAAGCGCGAAGGCGATGCGAAGAAGCTCGTCGAAGCGGATCGCCGCAAGGCTGCGCGCTCGGCGCGCAAGACGAAATAGTGACTGCCCAGGCGCCGCGCACAGCGGGCGAGGTGCTTGAGCGCAGCCGCGCGTTCCTCGCCGCCAAGGGCGTCGAGGGCGCGCGCCTGGACGCCGAGCTCTTGGTCGCCGAGGCCGTCGGCCTCGACCGCTTGGGGCTGTTCATGGCGATCGACCGACCCGTCGTGGCCAGCGAAATCGACCGCGCGCGCGACACGCTTGTGCGCCGCGCGGCCGGCGAACCGACGGCCTACATCCTGGGCCGCCGCGAGTTCTACGGTCGCAACTTTGCCGTCGGGCCCGCGGTGCTGATTCCGCGCCCCGAGACCGAGCTCTTGGTCGACAAGGCCCGCGACAGCGCGGCCGCTTTGATCGAGGCCGGCTGCGAGGCGCCGCGCATCTGCGACCTAGGCACTGGCTCGGGCTGCATCGCGATCACGTTGGCGCTGGAAGTCAAGACCGCGCGGGTCCTGGCGATCGACCTCTCACCCGAAGCGATCGCGATGGCAAACGCCAACGCCGAGGCCCTGGAGGTCCCGCCCGAGCGCTTGGGTTTCCGCACGGGCGATGCGTTCGAGCAGCTGGCCGCAGTCGCCCCCGGCGGCGTGGACTTGGTCGTCTCGAACCCGCCGTACATCGACCGCAAGGCCGGCGCGGAACTGGAAGCCGACGTGCGTGCGCACGAGCCCGACCTAGCGCTGTTCGCGCCCGACGGCGACCCCGATTACTGGGTGCGCCGCTTGATCGAGGAGCGCGCCAAGTGGCTGGCCCCGGGCGGCAAGCTCTTGGTCGAGCTCGGCTTTGACCAAGCCCCGCGCGTCGTGGCACTCGCCGCCGCCGCCGGCGCCGAGATCGTCATCCACGAGGACCTCGCGGGCATCCCGCGCCTCGTCGAGTGCAGCCGCTAGCTGCCCGCAAGTAAGAGAGGGGCTTCAGCGCCCTCAAGGGCTCTCAGGCCCCAGATGCGCCAGGAGTCGTCTCTGGGAGAGACCTGCACAGGACTTCGCTGAGCGAGACATTGGCGGAGAGCACGGCATGCCGCATGGGGACTCGAACCGTCGCCTCTCCGTTTCGAGAGCCGGGCCCCCAAGACCGGCCTTGCCGAGGCTGATGGCTTCGACTCGCTCGGTCGTGTCCCGAAAACGGAACGGGGTTTTGCCCTGTTGGCGGGGCGGGGCTTCTGCGGGATGTCGGCCGAGGTCGGGACCCTTTCCAGATGATGCGAACTTGTTTCATTTCCGCGGCAGGTGCCCCCGCGGGCCCCTCTTGGGGCCACAGTGGCCTCACAATCGCGGCCAGCTTGGCCGAATAGGGGACATCCAGGGCTTGTTATGGCTCGGCATTTGCAAGTCCCGTGGCCTATCCGGTCCCGGACCGCCACATGTCCCTCCCTGACTCCATTCAAGACTGATGCGATCTATCCCAGAAGCGCCCTCATACAAGGCCTGGCTTTGCGCTTTCACATGCCTAACCTCCCTCGCCTCTCTAGGAGCGTGTCGCGCATAGGCTCCTTGGCGAGCAAGATCCGAAGACGCCTCCAGTTGGATCGGGGCTTTTGACTTGGCTCATGGGTCTCGACTCGCCGAGCGTCCCCATCGGATGCCCGAGCCCTCTCTTGCGGCGTAGCGGGAGCCCTGCTGGTCAGGCTGGGGCTTGTTTTGCGGCGGCTTGCGCTCTGAAGAGCTTCAAAAGGTTGTGAGTGAGGCACATCAGGTTCCATTCTTCGGACACCTGCTCCATCCCTCGCAAGAGGAAGCGGCGTAAGCCGCGCGCCTCCTTGATCTGCCCGAAGGGGGGCTCACCGACGGCCTTGCGGCGCGCGTACTTGGCCTTGCCGGACTCGGTCTTCAGCTTCTTGGCCATGGCCTCCTTGAGCTTGGACTGCTTGGCCCTTGGCGGTGACGTGCCGCTCTCTTTGGGGGCCGCCCGCACGCGGCCCGTGGCGATGTACGCATCGGTTTCGCGCTCTTCGCAGAAGCGCGCGTTGTCGTCGGACCAGTAGCCAGCGTCGGCAGTGAAGACCTCGGGGATAGCTTTGCAGTTCTCGATGACCGCGTTCAGGACGGGCTTCAAGTGCTCGGCGTCGGGGGCTTGGTTCGTGGCGGCAGCGGCGACGATGACCTGATGCTCTTCGTCGACGGCTGCCTGGCAGTTGAAGCCTTGGATGAAGCCGTCGCCG
>Ga0316206_1001809_pt1 | contig 16860 bp, 18 predicted proteins | sample 6monthpyrite_MG_FD_204942 | JGI IMG/M metagenome (GOLD analysis project Ga0316206, IMG submission 204942) | Microbial mat bacterial communities from mineral coupon in-situ incubated in ocean water Damariscotta River, Maine, United States -... | ecosystem: Environmental > Aquatic > Marine >... | reverse complement strand
TAATTTTATTCGTAATAATGCAGCCTGAATTTCATCGAGCCGGCTGTTATATCCAATTTCGGCATGTATATAAGGTTTGATTGCCCCATGGTTTCTGAGTCGGTGCAGTCGGTCTAGAATCTCTTTTGAATTGGTGGTAATTAAACCGCCATCTCCATAGCAACCCAGAATTTTAGATGGGTAGAAACTAAAGCAGCCTGTTGTTCCCATGCTGCCGACTTTCTCTTCAGCATTACTTGCACCAAAAGCCTGAGCTGCATCTTCAATCAGGTGAAGATTATGTTGCTCAGCAAGTTGCTTGATTGATTTTATATCGGCGGGGTAACCAAAAAGATGAACCGGGATTATGGCTTTGGTTTTTTTAGTAATAACCTGTTCAATAGTTTCGGCAGAAATATTAAAACTATTTTCATCGACATCAGCAAAAACGGGAGTGGCGCCAACATGACTGATGCATTCTGATGAAGCAAAAAAACTCAATGGAGACGTGATGACTTCATCGCCAGGCCCAATATCCAGAGCTCGCAATGATAAGGTTAACGCATCAGTGCCATTTGCAACAGAAACGGCATAGTCAGTACCGATGTAATCTGCACATTCTTCTTCAAAAGCATAAACATTATGGCCGAGGATAAACCGGCCAGAAGCACCAATCTCTTTAATCGCATCAAACCAGTCTTTCTGAATGTCTTCAAACTCTTTGGTTAAATCTGTAAATGGTATATTCATGATTATTCCACGCTATTGAAAATACTTTCAAGTACACGGCTGGCAACATGATTGGCTTTTAGTCCTACACGGCCATCAACCAGAGGTTTTTTTCCTGTTTTAACTGAATGAATAAATTCTGCCAGTTCTATATCCAGCGGTTGTCGGGGTTCCAGTTTCAGTTTTTTAACAACGATTTCATCGTGTTTTTTACTTTGTTGTGGCCTGATACTGGTCATTTCCAGTTGCTGTTCTATAAAGTTTAGACTGTAATAATGATTTTTTTCAAACACACGAAAAAAACGGTGTTGTTTGTTTGATACACGGCTGGCAGTAATGTTTGCAATAGCGCCATTCGCAAACTCCAGTCTGACATTGGCGATATCAATATGCTCTGTTAATACCGGCAAGCCCGTTGCAGATATGTTGGTGATTTCTGAATCAATTAGTGAAATGATGATGTCGATATCATGAATCATTAAATCAGTAATTACGTCTACATCTGTAGCTCTTTCTACAAATTTGCTGAGGCGCTGGGCTTCAATAAATCTGGGGTTATCTACTCGCTTGGCTAATGCAATCGTACCTGAATTAAAACGCTCGAGAAAACCAATCTGGAAGATAATGCCAGCCTGTTCAGCTAATTCAACTAAAGTTAGAGATTCTTCAAATGATGGTGCGATTGGTTTTTCCATCAAAATGTGAATACCATTTTCAATAAATGGTCGGGCCGCTTTAAGGTGATGAATAGTCGGTACGGCTATACTAACCGCATCGACTTTATCTATTAAGTCTTCGGCTTTTTTGAATGCCTCGCAATGATATAGACCAGCAATTTCTCTGGCAACAGCTAGATCCGTATCGACTACGCCGACAAGATCTACATTATCCAGAGCTGCATATATTTTTGCATGAAGACGCCCGAGATGCCCTACACCAATAACACCAACAGCAGTTCTCATAAAAGCATCCTTCCATGAAGGACTATTATATATAAACTAACTATAGCACTCGAATACTATTGAATCTTTAAACAAGGGTTTTTGATAAATCAGCTCTTTTAAAATTAGTGGAGATACGTCAAGATAAGTAAATGATAATATGATCTGAATGGAAAAGTGTATGAAATGGATTCTCGATATTGCAATTGTCTTAAGCTTGCTATTTTCTCAGTCAGCCTGGGCTGACTTTGAATGGCCCGAAAGACGAAAGTCACAGTTTTTTACTGACCCTGGTTATTATGTTGTGCCCACGCCTTTTAGTATTCCCGGTATAGGTGACGGACTGATCGTGGTCGGTGCGATGACCAACTTTTATAATCAATATTCTGATCTTTATGGTTTTGTGGCGGGTGGTGACCTGCAAGGTGCTGGTGTGTTTTCTACTGAAAATCATATTCTGGAAAAAGAACTGATTATAGATTTTGCGGTACAGAATTTTAGTAAGGCCAGTTCTCAGTTATATAGCCAGCGGGGTATGGGATCAGATGCTGATGATTATATTCTGGCGGAACTGGATAATGCATTATTTTATGGTAGTCGAATTACCTACACATTGTATGACCGACGACTGGAATTTTACGGGTTATTATTTGAAAATGAAGCACAGGCGGGTGCGTTGAGAAATCAGGATGGTAGTTTAATTCAGGCTGCAGAAGATGGTAAAAAAGATACGTCAATACGATATACGGTTGGTGTACGACTGGATTTAACAGATGACTATAGTGATCCGAGAAAAGGATTTCGACTGGAAGGCAGTTACTGGTATTCGCCACCAAAAGATGATGATGCACCTGACTACAGTATCATTGACCTTAACCTTACAGGTTATATTCCGTTAAGAGATAATGACACACTCGTGCTTAATTATTTTCAGGCAGATGCGCATGTTAATACAAAAGGTGAAACTGATTCTTCAGTATTACAGTCAGAATATTTTGATTGCAGCTCACCCTTATTAACACCTCAGGAACAACAGGACTGTTTAAGCTTTATCAACAATACGATTGCACATAATAGTTTCGGCTCTGTTGGTGATCTTGGCGGCTTAAGCCGTCTTCGGTCTTTTCCAGAGGGTCGATTTAAAGGGGCGCATGCACGATTTTATGGTCTGGAATATCGCTGGAATATTAATGACGATGAAAAACCATTTGATATCTTTATTGCCAAAGATATCAGAACGGTTATGCAGGTTGCTTTTTTCTATGAGCGTGGTGCAATCGCAGACGATAAAAGTGAGCTCTGGGATGAAATGGTTTATTCAGCCGGGGTTGGCTTCAGGTTGATTACATCTTCTGGTCTTGTGTTCAGAGCAGATATTGCTAAAGGCGGAGAAGGGAATGAAGTTAGTGTTATTATTGGTTACCCCTGGGAGGTTTTTTAGGTAAGTTTTCTGGCGAAGTTTTTAAGTTGAAACAACTTTTGAGGTGATGTTTTAATAGCTGGCGATATTATCTCTGCCTGTTTCTTTTACTTTATATAGTGCTTCATCAGCAGCGTTCAGAAAATCGGGAATGGAATTAAAGTCATGGGTGTCCATATGTGATGAAATACCAATGGATACGGTCTGGTGAATTAATAAGTTGTCAGACTGAATCACAAATGTACGTAATTCTTTTAATAAGCGATTAAGCATGCTCATTGCCACCTCATTCGTAGAGCCCGGTAGCATTAAAATAAATTCATCGCCACCATAACGGGCAAGAACATCTGTCTGGCGAATATGATCACTGAAAAACTGGCTGATACTTTTAAGAACCTGATCACCCGCCAGGTGTCCATAATTGTCGTTGATTTTTTTAAAGTCATCCAGATCTATAAATGCAAGCGTTAATGGCCAGCGATTTAGATTGGAATTTTCAAATTCTTCTTCAAGCAAATGTTCAAAATATTTTCGATTGTAAAGACCGGTCAAAGGATCACGTCGGGCAACATCTTCGAGGTCTTTGGTTTTTTCTTCCATTGCTTCAAGCAGGCGGCGGTCTTGTTCTGATTGTTTGATAAACTGAAGGTTACGGTCAAGCAAAAGTTCTCTGGCTTCATCCAGTACTCTTTCACGTGTTTTAGTGTCCGTAATTGTCATATCAAAAACATTAGCAATATCGGGCAACATGGTATTTATATCATTGATGAACTCGGCAAATTCATCGCCAGTAATATCCAGAATCATTTCAATGGGAGCCAGGTTGTCCCGTAATAGTTCTGCCTCATTATCATTTAACCAGATGTCGGCAATGTTGCCGGAAATATTAATGCATTGCTGGAATAGTTCGTTTTCTGATGCATCAGCGGTATGGATTCTTGCCTGATGGCTAAATAAAACAGCCTCGTAGAGTTTCGCAGGCAGGTGCCATGATTGAAGTAGCCATGCACCAACCAGAGCATGGTCAACTGAAATGGTTTTATTTTCGTGTTCAATTTTCTTGTTATGAGTGACTGGACTGTTATCACCTGAGTTATAAAAGCTGTCATCAGTGCATTCAAGTACCATTACGCCAATATCTTGTAACAGGCTGGTCAGAAACAGGTCTTCAAGATTAGACAGACCAAGCTTGAAACCCATGTGTCTAGCGACAGTTGCAGATAACAAAGAACGGCGCCAGTAAAGGTCATTGGCATCACTATTTGCCTGATTATCTTTTAAAGATTTAACCAGTGTGAAACTCAACGCGATGGTTAATGAAGCGTTAAGCCCAAGTAAAGTCAGCGCTTCTCGCAGGTTATGAATGGTTCTGCGCAAGGAATAAAGCGGTGAATTGGCAATCTTGAGTAACTTGGCCGATAACGCAGGATCAGTGCGGATAATGTCTGAAACCTCGGCAAGACCAATGTCGGGGTCTTTGCTGGCTTCAATGACTTGCATGACTACGGCTGGTAAGCTGGGTAGCGCTGGGCATTTTGCTATCGCATCTTTTACGTTCGCCGGTAGTTCAATTACTGGTTCGTTGTCACTCATTGAATTCCTGGATCAATTGGCTATCTATAAATCAATACTATTATAGGCAATAAAAGCTGTTTAATGATCAAAATATTGTAAATATTAGCCTGAAGTTAAGAAACACTATTTACAGCATGACTGTTATTTAATGCTATTTTTGATTGTCATCAAAGCTACTGATAATGCATATGTGCTATAACTTACTTAACAAAGCAGATTGATAACTATAGAGGTTCGAAGATGAGCGAAAATGATATGCGGCACAAACTGGAAGAGGCTTATGAGCATATGTTAGAAACGGCTAAGGAATTTGTCGTTAATGCTCGTGAGCACAGTGGCCCGGTTATAAAGGAAGCGTTGAAAGAGGCTCGTGAAAAAGCTTCTGAAGTCTCTGAACTAACCGTTGAAGAAATTGATAAATTATCAACTTATATTGAAAAAGATCTGACTGAAGCAGCGGACTTCATGCAGCAGCAGGAGAAAGAGCTGGCTGACTGGCTGCGCCTTGATATTTTATTAATCGAAAAATACCTGCTGGAAAAATTCTCATCATTAGCCGATCGCACTCGTGTAGAACTTGAGCAGTTGTCCATCAATGCTGATTTATACGGTGAATGGCATACGGGTGAAATTGTCAGTATGGGTGTGCTTCGCTGTGAAGCCTGTGGTGAAGAACTGCATTTTGAAAAACCGGGTCACATACCACCGTGTCCAAAATGTCATGCGACTGCTTTCAAAAGAATACACAAAGCTTAATAATGGTCTTGCATAAAAAAACTTCGAATGTTATTAATAGAGCATGAATATTTTATCTGCTTATTTTTCTGTGCGCTGCACAATGAAACTAAAAACCGTGAAGCTATGGTGGCTATCACTTATTTGCGGTTTGATAAAATAATTTAGAAGTTCATACAAAATATTTTAAACAGGCCGCGATTCAGCGGCCTGTTTTGTTTCTGCCCAAAAATCTGACAGAAAAAACAACAGGCCGGTTGAATTGCTGCTGCAATCAGAAAGGGAATAGTTATGGCATCGATTAAGGCAGTACTCAACAATGACAAGCGTTATGCTTTGGCATTGTTAGTTACCCTGCTTGGAGCAGTCATGTTTTCGGCCAAGGGAATATTTATAAAGTTTGCCTACCAATACCAGGTTGATACAGTTACTTTGATGACTATTCGCATGGCGATATCAGTTCCTGTGTACCTGTTGATCGGTTTTTATAGTGAACGTTTTCATCAGCAGCGTGTAAATCGACAACAATTAGTGGCTATTTCGGTTTTCGGCTTCTTAGGTTATTACTTAGCCAGTTATCTCGATATGCATGGTCTGCATTATATTTCTGTCAGCCTTGAAAGAGTGATTCTTTATTTGTACCCGACCTTCGTTTTGTTGTTATCTGCAGTTGTACTCAAGCAAAGAGTATCAAGACGTGAAATAACAGCCTTAATGGTTGCCTATCTAGGTATTGCGTTTATCTTCTCAGAAGACATGAGCGGCGAAATGGAAAATGGTTTACTGGGTGGTGTATTGGTAGCGCTCAGTGCCTTATCGTTTGCGATATTTATGCTGGGTAGTGACAGACAGATTAAATTAGTTGGCTCTGTAAGGTTTACAGCCTATGCAATGTCGGCTGCAGGGTTTTCAGTATTTGTGCATTATATGCTGAGTGACCGTAGCGGGATTTTGCAATTAGATAGTCAGGTCTATGTTTGGGCCGGAATTTTAGCCGTATTATCCACGATTATTCCAACCTTTTTTCTCTCCCATGGGATGAAGGTTTTAGGCGCTAAAAAAGTCTCTATGCTAGGTGTGATAGGGCCGGTGTCAACAATGTTTCTGGCTGTTATCTTTCTGGGAGAAAGGCTTACTAGCATACGAATCACTGGAATTATTGTGGTCATTCTGGCGGTAAGCTTCATTGTTATTTTCAATAAGGCTGATAAAGATAAACAATGAGAAAAAATTATTAACTTGAATATAATAGCCAGTCAATTGATACCTGTGTATCGATAAAGAATTTTAAATATAATCTGAGGAGATTCAAATGGGCGTATTAGTAGGCCGCAAAGCACCTGATTTTACTGCAGCAGCGGTTCTGGGTAATGGCGAAATTGTTGATGACTTTAACTTTGGTGAAGTAACTAAAGGTAAAACAACTGTATTGTTTTTCTACCCGCTGGATTTTACATTCGTATGCCCATCAGAGCTGATCGCATTTGATCGTCGTCTGGAAGATTTCAAAAAGCGCGGCGTAGAAGTGATCGGTGTTTCAATCGATTCTCAGTTTTCTCATAACGCATGGCGTAACACAGCTATCAATGATGGCGGTATTGGTCAGGTAGGTTATACACTGGTTGCTGATGTTAAGCATGATATCTGCCAGGCATACGATGTTGAGCATGCTGAAGCTGGTGTTGCGTTACGTGGCTCATTCCTGATTGATACAAATGGTGATGTACGTCACCAGGTTGTTAACGATCTGCCATTAGGTCGTAACATCGATGAGATGCTACGTATGGTTGATACGTTACTGTTCACCGAAGAGCACGGCGAAGTTTGCCCAGCTGGTTGGCAGGAAGGTGACAAAGGTATGACGGCTACGCCAGACGGTGTTGCTGAGTACCTGACTGAAGAAGCAGACAAGCTGTAAGCTTTTCTAAGCTATTTTCGAAAAAAGCCCGCTCAATTTGAGCGGGCTTTTTTATGTCAGGTCTTTAAAAACCTGATGAATAATATTTTGTCCCAATTCAAATCCCTGATCTAAACTGATTAAAAAACCATCCTTCTGTGTGCTTTGCCATTGTTCACCATAAGCTTCTGAAGCCACAAAAAAAATATACTGACAAAAACTATTGGTCACATTGGCTTTTAATGCATCAAGTTCAGGTTTAATAAAAGTGATGATTGAATCTTCAGGAGATACTTTTACTACGCCTTGTTCTGAGATGGTTAAGCTGATGTCCTGTTTTGAAACAGGGCAGCGTGTTTTGGCCTGAATAGTCTGGCCAAAAATATGCGGCATAAATAATAAGTCCCAGGCACACCAGGTATAAAGTGTGGTCTGATCTAACTGAAACTGATGCGTTGTTTCTTCGGTACTGACTCCCCAAAAACCATTGATTAACTCATTTTGATCGAAAGTGACACCAGTCCATCTGGCTAAAAGCTCCTCGGTTTCATTTTCAGCAAGGTCGATAGTGTTTGCAAAGTGACTCACGGGCACCGGTTGACCTGTTTTAAGCAAGCGATAAAGCTGCATGGCTTGTTCTTGCCCTGTGTGGTCAAGAGCAGGAAAAGCCTGAATAAATAGTTGCTGTAGTTCCTGAGTCAATATTTTCATCCTGTTTCATGTACGGGATGAATTATAAACGCTTTAAGTTTTTTAATTAATTTGTTTTACCATCTTCATCGGTGGTGCATCGATTGCCTGCATAGTATCGATCTGCAAACGAACTGATTGTTGCCAGTGAATCTCAGGTTGATATCCAAGAAGATCAAACGCTTTTTGATTATCAACATCAGTGTTTTCAAGCAAATGAACGATAGTGCGCACGATTAATGGCTCCCAAGGAACTAACGAATCCAGCCATTCCATTAAATGTGCAAACGGGTAGGCAATAAAAAAAGGTACATTAAAATGAGGTTTTGGATAAGCGTAATTGTTATGGATAAAGGTAATGACCTCGCGTGCTGTTGGTACTGAAGGGCCAACAATATTAAATGATTCATAATTATTAAGTTCAGGCTTTAAGCTGGCCAGGGTGAATGCCAGGCCAATATCACGACCATCAATAAGCGGCATGGATGTATGTCCGGATTTTACCCACGGTACTAAATGTGTCTTCAACCGAGGTAATAAAATAGGTAACAGACCGAGGCCATAACGCTCACCAACAAACAATCCCAGTCTCAGATTAATCATCTGGCAACCTTCATCAGAACGGCGTTTCATTGTGTTTTCTATTTCGATCAGATTGGATAAATGTGGCCAGAAAGGTTTTTTAATACCGGGATTTAATGCGTCTGCTGACAAAGCGGGTGTCGCCGATGTTGTGCTGGTATTGATAAAACATTTCACACCTTTTTTTATTGCCTGATCGATCAGGTTCAGACTGGGGGCCAGATATAAGGATTTAGATTCTTTCTCGTGACCCCAGAGTGATGACCATGCAGCGGCGTGACAGATAACATCGATTTCTTCCAGCAAGCGCTCAACATAGTCCGGATCTCTTAGGTCGCCCTGACGAACTTCACCGTTGAATTCAGGGATCAGCTTATTTTTGTTGCGGCAGGCCGCTACAACATGGATCTCTGGGTGATGCATCATGTGTTCGAGAATGTGGCTACCAACAAAGCCAGTGGCTCCTGTGATTAAGACCTTTTTCATTGTTCCATCTCCAAAGTCAGACGACTGTCTTAGTCTTTAGTAAAAACAGCTTATTGTCAAGCAGCTAAAAAACAACACGTTAGAAAAAATAGAAAATATTAATGTTTACAGTAGGTTAGGGCGTGAGAGTGATGGTTTTGTGTGAGCAAGGTTTTAGTAGAGTTTTGGATAACCTTCGGGTCTGGCTTTGAAACGTTTGTAAGTCCATTGATATTGAGACGGACAATCACGAACGACTTTTTCAATATCCTGGTTCATTAATTCGACAGAATGTTGAAGATCTTGTTTGCTATCGTTGATGGATGACGGCATGAAAACCAGTTTAAAACCTTTGCCCTTGGGCTGTCGCTTTGTATAGGCATAGACAATCTCACTGTCTGATTTTGCAGAGAGTTTAGACATCAGCGTCATGGAGTAGGCGGGCAAGCCAAAGAAATCAGCAAAGATTCCGTTTTTATGATGAAGGTAGGGTTGCTGGTCCGGTAATATCACCACGACCTCACCATTTTTTAAGGCTTTAGATACGGCACGAACACCTTTGGTGTTAGTGGGTACCAGTGTCGCGCCGGTACGTTGTCTCGATTCCCGGATAAGATTATCCAGACCTTTTTGATGTGGTGGTTTATAAAGTGAAGTGACCGGGTAATGTCTGGCAGTAAAAAGATTAACTAACTCCCATGAGCCAATATGTGGCATCGCCAGTAATACGCCGTTATTTTTTTCCAGAGCTGTTTTTAAATGTTCTTCGCCCTCAATTGACGTAATCAGGTTTAATGTGCGTTGGCTGTTACTAAGCCACATCGCGCCCATTTCAGCCAGTGTTTTACCGGCTTCGGTCAGGCTGTCACGCAGTAATTTTTGTTGCTGCTGTGGGTTCAGTTCTGGCAGGCAGAGTTCGATATTCTTTTTTGCAACATGCCGGGCGCTGTTAGGAATGAGATAAACAAGCCGGCCTGCTGTTGCGCCAAAAAAATGCGCAAGTGACAAAGGCATTAATGCGGTGACTCGAAAGACAATTTTTAAAACAAAGGCCAGCATAAAAATTTATTTGCTTTGGTTTTTGCTGGCGTTAGCGATTTCTGTCATCACTTCTTCAATCGATTTTTCACTGGGCAATTGCAGATGAAAACCATGCTCAGTCAGATTGCTAATCACGGTCTCCGGGTTTTCTTTTGCCAGTTTGCGTTCAGACGTGATCTCTACTTCCATTGTAAACTCTGTTGCGCCAATGGATTTTTTAATGTGATCGGGCACCACTGAAAAATCATCCTGATCTTTCAGATAAATGTACATGTCATTTTTGCCAGAGCAGCGGTAAATGTAACAATTCATATGGTGACCTTATTTTAATGTGCTGAAAACTTTTTCAGCCGCATCAATTGTTTTTTGTAAATCTTCATCAGTATGTGCAGATGAAACAAAACCGGCTTCATAAGCAGATGGTGCAAGGTACACACCTTCATTTAACATGCCGTGATAAAATTTCTTGAAGCGTTCTACATTGCATTGTGTCGCTTGTTGAAAATCAGTGACAGTTTCTGCTTCTGTAAAGAACAAACCAAACATGCCACCAATCACATTGCTGGTCATTGGAATGCCGGCCGCTTTGGCTTTTTCTAAAATGCCATCGACCAGTGTGTTCACTTTTTTATTCAGGTCTTCAAAAAAGCCCGGTGCAGAAATCAGTTCCAGTGTTTTTAACCCGGCAGCCATTGCAACTGGGTTTCCTGAAAGTGTACCGGCCTGGTAAACAGGACCGAGTGGTGCAATATGTTCCATGATTTCGCGTTTACCGCCAAAGGCACCAACTGGCATGCCACCACCGATGACTTTACCTAAGGTCGTTAAATCAGGCTTGATATTGTAGTAAGCCTGCACGCCACCTAGAGCAACGCGGAATCCTGTCATGACTTCATCAAAAATCAGGACAGTGCCGTATTCGTCACAAACTTCACGCAAGCCTTGCAGAAAACCTGGAACCGGAGGAATGCAGTTCATGTTACCGGCAACGGGCTCAACAATAATGCAGGCAATTTTATCGCCGTATTGTTTGAAGCAATCACGAACCATGTCGATGTTGTTGTAGTCCAGTGTCAGAGTTTCTTTAGCTAATGCTGCCGGTACGCCAGGTGAAGTCGGTACGCCTAATGTTAATGCGCCGGAGCCGGCTTTTACTAATAATGAGTCTGAATGACCGTGATAGCAGCCTTCAAATTTCACAATCGTGTCACGGCCAGTAAAACCGCGCGCCAGACGAATTGCACTCATGGTGGCTTCACTGCCTGAGCTCACCATGCGCACTAAATCCATTGATGGAACCAGTTCGCAAACTTTATTAGCCATCAGGGTTTCAATTTCAGTCGGAGCACCAAAGCTCAAGCCATTCTCGGCAGTTTCTTTAACGACTTTGATCACATCAGGGTGGGCGTGCCCCAGAATCATTGGTCCCCATGAGGCAACATAATCGATATATTGTTTGTCTTCATTATCAAAAATATAGGCACCAGCTGCACGTTTAACAAAAACCGGATCACCACCAACACCGTTAAATGCTCGAACTGGTGAATTAACGCCACCTGGAATATGTTGCTGCGCCTGATCAAATATATCTGACATGGATTTTGCCCTTACTGGTTTGACTGGATAATGTTGTTTTTCCTCGAATCTGCATCGCCGGGAGGCAGGAGGAAATCGAAACGCGATTTTACAGGATTTTTACTGATGATTCATGCAGAAAACAACTGACTTAGCTGATGACTGGCCTGCTTTATACTTTGCTGGTTGTTATTGGCAGCAAATAAGTCGCTAATCACGGCAATCATGTCGGTACCTGCATCAATTAACTGGCCTGCATTTTCGGCTGTTATGCCGCCAATACAGCAGACCGGTATTTGTAACTGTTCTTTAGCCTGTTTGATCAGAGACAATGGTGCATTGATGGCATCAGGTTTAATCGATGAGCTGAAAAATGCACCGAATGCTGCATAGTCCGCGCCAGCCTGTTCAGCCTCCAGGGCTATTTGTAGCTGGTTATAGCAGCTGACACCAATAATTTTATCAGGGCCGAGCCGTTGTCTGGCCTGATCGATAGTTTGATCATTTTTACCCAGATGAACACCATCCGCCTTACTATCAATAGCCAGTTTAAGATCGTCATTGATAATAAATAGGGCGTTATGCTGGTCACAAAGGCGGCGGATGATTTGAGCCTCATTAAGCCGGCGGCTATCGTCGGCTGATTTATCACGGTACTGAATAATACGAGTACCACCGAGCAGTGTTTGTTCAATCGCCTCGGCGAAGTTGTCCTTAAGTAAGGCTGTATCGGTAATGGCGTAGAGACCATGCAGTGTTTTTTCAGTCATTTTTTGGTGTATAAAGCCTGTCTGGCAGCCATTGACCCTGGCCGGGAGCGTGCGCATATTGCAGGGTTTGATAGGTGTAGTCCAGCCCTTTTTGTACCGCTTCACTGGTCATTAAGCCAGTAGCGATAAAGGCTGCAATGCTACTGGCTAAGGTGCAACCTGAGCCATGGTATTCATGCGGCAGTCGGGTGTTCTGGAACTGTTGCGGCAGTTCATGGGCATGATACAGATAATGTTCTACCAGGGCTGATTTGGCGTGTGTGCCTGTAATCAACACGTGTTCAGCGCCCATCTCTAGCAGGGTGCCAGCCGCTGTTTCAGTATCGTCACTACAGCTGCTCAGTTTAAAAGCCTCCAGCGTGTTAGGAGTAATGAGCTGACAGTGCGGCAATAAATAAGTGTTGATAGCGTCAACGAGTTTTGAACTGGATAAACTGGTTCCGGCACCGGATGCTAAGACCGGGTCAAGAATGACGGGAATCTCATGATGTGTTTTCAAGATAGTATGGATAGCTTTGACGATTTCAACATCGGCAGTCATCCCTATCTTAATAGCAGAAACAGACATGTCTCTAAGAAGTACATCGGCCTGTTTTTTAAGCTTATCCGCATCGACTGCATCAAAGCTCAATACATGACTTGTGTCCTGACAGGTGAGCGCTGTGATCACTGTGGCTGCGTGACAGCCCTGTGCAGAAATAGCCTCAATATCCGCCTGTATTCCCGCGCCCCCACTGGGGTCATGACCGGAAAAGCACAGTACAACGGGTTTTGCTTCAGGTTCATTTTTGATATATGACATTAATTATTTTAAATTCTATTTTATGGCTCTAGAAGCACTTTGGTTTGCGACAATAAATAGGTAGAATACGCGGAATTTATAATCAATCTACCAATTTACTAAGTATATTATAGGCAGCTTTATGGAATACAAAACTTATATGTGTGTTATCTGTGGTTACATGTACGATGAAGAGCAGGGTGACCCTGAGCATGGTATTGCTGCCGGTACTAAATGGGAAGATGTTCCTATGAACTGGACATGCCCGGAATGTGATGCAAAAAAAGATGACTTCGAAATGGTAGAAGTTTAATCAAAAAATATAGGATAACTCAGGGATGAGTTGTCTGCTTTTATTAAAAAACAATTCTCCGCGTTTAAAACGCCTGACGAACACAACCCCTTCCTTTGGCTTTCGCCCTGTAAAATACTGTATCCGTATTCTAGATTGAACCATCAATACCGATATCTTCATAATCACTGGTTACTCTAAAACTGGATGTGGGTTTTATTTGTTCAGAAATATCGACAGTAGTTTCACGAAAATTATCAAAGAGGTTTTTTATATTTGAGTGGTTTTGAAAGTCACTCAAATACATAAGGCAAGCCACGAAAGTGCTTTGAAAAATAAAATCAGGTTTTTGGGTAGGTTCCTGCCTGTAGTGCGATGAAAGCCGTTTTTGCAGAGAGTTCTAGCGAGCAGCTCCATTTATATGCCAGGTTCAGGTTTTCTGCTGCTGCATAAACACCATGACCACAGACAATGGCTGCTTTTGATTCCTTGAGTTCAGTGGCCACAAGTTCAGCCGACTTATCCAATACATCCAGATAGTCCAGGTTTATGATTGGTATCTTGCCAAAATAAAACTGACCTTCAAAATCAAAAGGAACAAAAAAAGCATTACCCTTCATCGTCATGGCGACTGAATAAGCTCCGTGGCTGTGCAATATGGCATTGTGTTTCGGGTTTTGTCGATAGGTTTCAAGATGTAATCTGGCATCAAGAGAGGCACCATCTGTTGGCGGCTGATTAAGCTTACATTCAATTAATTCATTTTCAGTTAAGGTGTCTGCACAGGCACCGGTTGGCGTAATCCAGACGGTATCACCGTCTTTAACCGATGCATTGCCACTGTGGGAATCGTTAAGGCCATGTTGTCTTAGCCATTGATAATACTGAATCAGTTCTTGTTTTATAGTCATCGTGTTATTTTACCGTTTGCTGAAAATAAATAAACTTAATACAAATCAAATGGATTCAAAAAATAAACAGTTAAATCACCGCATCTGGTCTTTATCCGGGCCGATGATGTTGTCGAATGTGTCTCTGCCATTATTGGGGCTGGTTGATACGGCAGTGATGGGGCATCTCGATAGTGCGATTTATCTGGGCGCTGTGTCTGTTGGTGCGATGATTCTGCATTTTATTTTCTGGGGCTTTGGTTTTTTACGTATGTCGACGGTGGGGCTTGTCGCTCAGGCTTATGGCGCAAACAACGGTGATGAAATTCGAAACTTGCTGGCCAGAGGTGCCGTCTTTGCGCTGCTAATTGCTGTTCTTCTGATTTTATTGCAGTCGCTGTTAATTACGGTGTCACTTAATCTGGTACAACCCAGTAATGAAGTGGGTTTGTTAACCCGCGATTACTTTGATATTCGAATCTGGTCAGCCCCTGCAACCTTACTGACTTATGTATTGCTGGGCTGGTTTCTGGGTATGCAAAAAGCACGTCACGTTTTAGTGGTGATGGTGTTTGTTAATGTTTTAAATATTATTCTCGATCTGGTACTGGTGATTGGTTTCGGCTTGAATGTAGAAGGAGCGGCACTGGCTTCACTGATTGCTGAATATTCTGGTTTGTTCTTGGCGCTATATTTAATGAAAACGTTGTTAAAAGAAGTGCCTGGGCATTTGCATCAGAAACAGGTGTTTAACTGGCCGGCATTTCGAAAACTGGCCAGTTTAAATACAGACATCTTTATTCGTACAATTACTTTGTTGTTTGTTTTTGCATTTTTTACCACGCAAAGTGCGCGTGCCGGTGATGTTGTGGTGGCTGCCAATGCTATTTTGTTGCAGTTTCTGACATTTACAGCCTATGTGCTGGATGCTTATGCGCATGCCGCAGAAGCAATAGTGGGTGAAGCGCTGGGCGATAAAAATATTAAAAAGATTAAACGAGCCGTGAAAGCCTGTTTAATCTGGTCTTTATGGTCATCGGTAATTTTTAGTTGTCTATATGTCATTGCGGGTCAACAGATAATCGCTTTGCTGACAGATATTGAGGAAGTCAGGTTATATAGTGAGTCATATTTGATCTGGCTGATGATGATGCCGGTAGTGGCTGTCTGGAGTTATTTATATGACGGTGTGTTTATAGGTGCTACCTGGTCGAAGGAAATGCGCAATGTTATGTTAATAGCTGTTTTTATTGTTTATTTGCCAGTGTGGCTTTTGTCGCAGTCTTTAGGTAATCATGGTTTGTGGTTGTCGATGATATTGTTTCTGGCGGCACGTGGTGGCTTAATGGCATGGTATTACAAAAAGAAACTGCCAGCTATTGGTCTGATGCAATCAAGTGGTTGAATTGAAACATTTTATTGCCGTTTCGGCTACACTATTAGAAATAATTAAATCAAAAGGAGATAGCTATGAAAGCCAATGTTGGGTCAATAGATCAATACATTCGTTATGTGATTGGAATGAGTCTGTTAATAATAGGTGTTGTTTATGAAAGTGTCTGGGGATTGATTGGTATTATACCAATCATGACGGCATTGATGTCATGGTGTCCTCCATATGCTTTGATAGGCTTAAAGACTAATAAACCGGCTGATTAATCTATGCAAACTCTCTATTTTTTTGAATAGAAACTTTAATAAAAACTATGTTTGAACGTCTTAAATTTATTCATCTGCATCATGTGTTGTTCCTGGCTTTCACATTAATTTCAATCGTGCCTGTGATGATTTTGTCCAGCTGGGTGCAGGGCTCATTAATAGAGAGCGAAGAGTCTGCGGTTGAAGAAAAGCATTTGTTACTTGCGCAGAACATTACTGGTGCGTTAGAACAATACGCTAAAGATATTCGCGCAACGATTGATGTTGTAGAAAATCATGTCAAAGAAGAAAGATCCGTTGAGCTTTTGTCAGAATTATTTTCATCCCTGCATATAGACTTTATCTGGATGATGGACCGTGAAGGAAAAAATATCACGCCGGATTATCTGGATGCTAATGTACAGATGTCACGAATACCTGAAAAAATCGGAATTACACTGGCACCTTATATAACGGAAGCCTTGTCCAATCGTGATAAAAGTATTTTTAGTTTAGTAGAAGCCGATACCAATAATGATTCTGTGATCTACGCAATTAAATCCGTTGGTAGTAATGAATTTGTTGTTGCGATAATTAACACAGGAATTTTTATAAGAGTACAAAAAGCAGTTACCTTTGGTGAACGAGGTCATGCTGCTATTGTGGATAAAGTAGGGCGAACGCTGGCTCATCCTTCTGAACAATGGCGCAAGACTCGAAAAAACATAACAGCCTTACCACCAGTGCAGTTCATGACGGAAGGAAAAACAGGAGTCAGTACGTTTTATTCTCCGGTGATGATGGCAGACATGGTAGCAGGTTATGCAATCGTACATGATGTTGGCTGGGGCGTTATGATC
>Ga0316206_1001808_pt1 | contig 16877 bp, 17 predicted proteins | sample 6monthpyrite_MG_FD_204942 | JGI IMG/M metagenome (GOLD analysis project Ga0316206, IMG submission 204942) | Microbial mat bacterial communities from mineral coupon in-situ incubated in ocean water Damariscotta River, Maine, United States -... | ecosystem: Environmental > Aquatic > Marine >... | reverse complement strand
TGGGGCCGATGCTGGGCGGGGCGACAGAGAACTGGTTCGCCTATGTGCTGGCGCTGCTGTTTCTGGTGTTCCGGCCGCAGGGGCTGTTTGGGGATAAGATCATTGAGCGTGTTTAAGTATGGCAAAACTGACAAAAATCGTTGGCGTTTCACTAATTGTGGTCACGTTGGCAAAGCTAGGGATGGTTTTTGTGCTGCCAAATGGATTTGGCCTCGATGCAGGTTGGGTTCTATTTCCACCGGGTGCTGAGCTTGCTTGGGCCTATCGATTGAATGGACTGATAAGCGTTGCTTTTGAGATACTTGCAGGTGTTGGTCTTGGGTTACTCCTCCTGACCATTGCATCAAAAACAGAAGGCCAAAGATAGATGTTTTACCGTGAAGCTGGCGATTTCAGCAGTTCCTATCCTGAAGACACCCAGACCTTTCCGATCAAGTTTGATCGGTATCGGTATTACGCGGTGCTGATATTTGCCTTTGCCGTGGTGCCGTTTGTGATCAACGATTACTGGCTGAACGCGATCTTTCTGCCGTTTCTGATCTATGCGATTGCCGCCATTGGGTTGAACATTCTGACCGGCTATTGCGGGCAGGTGTCGCTGGGCACCGGCGGGTTCATGGCTGTAGGGGCCTATGCCAGTTACAAGTTCATGACCGGCCTCGATATCTACATGATGGGCGTTGATGGTGAGTGGGTGCGTTATGCCCTGCCGCCGATCAACATCTTCTTTAGCGTCATCCTTGCCGGGGTTGTGACGGCGGTGGTGGGGGTATTGTTTGGCTTGCCCTCGCTTAGGATCAAGGGGTTTTATCTGGCGGTGGCGACCCTGGCGGCGCAATTCTTTCTGGTGTGGCTGTTCAACAAATGGGAGTGGGCCTACAACTATTCCGCCTCGGGGCAGATCAACGCGCCGACGCGCGAGATTTTCGGGGTTGAGATTACCGGGCCAACAACCGAGGCCTGGGCGACCTATCTGTTTTGTCTGGTCTTTGTGGTGGGCAGCGCGTGGCTGGCACGCAACCTGACGCGGGGGGCGATGGGGCGCAGGTGGATGGCCATTCGTGACATGGATATTGCCGCCGAGATCATCGGGGTGAACCCGCTGCGCGCCAAGCTAAGCGCGTTTGCCGTGTCGTCGTTTTTCGTTGGCATCTCTGGCGCGCTGTTCTTCAGCGTCTATCTGGGGGCAGTCGAGGTCGGCGAGGCCTTTGGTATCCAGAAATCGTTCCTGGTGCTGTTCATGATCATCATCGGCGGCTTGGGCAGTATTTTTGGCAGTTTCGCAGGCGCGGCCTTTATGGTGCTGCTGCCGGTGCTGTTGAAGAATATTCTGGTCGGCACGCTGGGCTGGCCGACCGATCTGGCGGCGCATATCGAGTTTATCATCGTCGGCGCGCTGATCGTGGTATTCCTGATCGCAGAGCCACATGGGCTGGCGCAGCTATGGCGGTTGGCAAAGGAAAAGCTAAGATTATGGCCCTTCCCCTATTAGGGGCCGGGCAAGTGGTGCAGGAGCCGCGCGACAAATGGGCCGGGCAACTGGCGCATCGGAAAAGAACCATAGGGAGGTAATCAACCGATGAAATTGAAACTGGCAACCATGGCACTGGCCGGCGTGATGGCCGCAGCGCCTGTGATGGCGGAACTTGTATTTCCGTCGCTGTCTTACCGCACCGGGCCTTACGCGGCGAACGGTATTCCGTTTGCCGATGGCTACGCGGATTATTTCACGCTGCTGAACGAGCGTGATGGCGGAATCGGCGGCGTGCCGATCAAGATGATCGAATGCGAGACCGGCTATAACACCGAAAAGGGTGTGGAATGTTATGAGTCCACCAAGGGTGAAGGCGCGCTGGTGTATCAGCCGCTGTCGACCGGCATCACCTATCAGCTGATCCCCAAGGCAACCGCTGACGGCATCCCGGTACATTCGATGGGCTATGGCCGCACCAGCGCCAAGAACGGCAAGGTGTTCAGCAATATCTTCAACTATCCGGCCACCTACTGGGACGGCGCCTCGATTGCGGTCAAGCACATCATGGATGTCGAAGGCGGCAACATCGAAGGCAAGAAGATCGCGCTGGTCTATCACAACTCTGCCTACGGCAAAGAGCCGATCCGCACGCTGGAAGAGCTGGCCAAAAAGCATGGCTTTGAGCTGACCCTGCTGCCGGTGGATCACCCGGGCCAGGAGCAAAAATCGCAGTGGCTGCAGATTCGCCGCGAAAAGCCTGACTATGTATTGATGTGGGGCTGGGGTGTGATGAACCAGGTTGCCATTCAGGAAGCCGCCAACATCCGCTTTCCGATGGACAAATTCATCGGCATCTGGTGGTCCGGGTCTGAAAATGACGTGCTGCCAGTCGGCGATGGCGCCAATGGCTATAAGGCGCTGGCGCTGGCCAACCCGGGTGGCGACTATCCGGTCTATGACGACCTGAAAGCCTATGTCTACGACAAGGGCATGGCAGCAGGGGCCGGCGATCAGGCCGGGACGGTGCTGTATAACCGGGGCATGTATGCCGCGTTGCTGGCGGCAGAGGCTGCGGCCAAGGCACAGGAACTTGCCGGAACACCCGACATCACCCCCGCGATGATGCGCGATGGAATGGAAGCCCTGGAGATCACCGAGGCGCGTATGACCGAACTGGGTCTGCCTGACTTTGGTCCGGCGTTCACCGTGTCGTGTGAAAACCACGGTGGTGACGGCTTTGGCAAGGTTCAGCAGTGGAATGCCGCGACCGGCAAGTGGGAGCTGATCACCGATTGGATCGAGTCCGACAAGGACGTGATCACGCCGCTGATCATGGAAGACTCTGCTGCCTATGCTGCGGAAAACAACATCGAAGAGCGTTGCAACTGATGCGTTAGGATTGTCCCCAGTTTGATCCGGGGGCTTTGACACCGGGCGCGGCGAGTTGATCGCCGCGCCTATCGCAAAAAGGCCCCGGATCACGTCCGGGGTGACAAGGATTACGCCATGCCAGACGCAACCCCTACCGAAGAGACCCTGCTGGAGGTCAACAATATCGAGGTGATTTATAATCACGTCATCCTGGTATTGAAGGGCGTCAGCCTGAAGGTGCCCAAGGGCGGCATCACCGCGCTGCTGGGGGGCAACGGGGCTGGCAAGACGACGACGCTGAAGGCGATCAGCAACCTTTTGCATTCGGAACGTGGCGAAGTTACCAAAGGCACGATCAGCTATCGCGGTAAACGTGTGGCGGGGCTGAACCCCAGCGAAATGGTCAAGGCGGGTGTCATTCAGGTGATGGAGGGACGCCATTGTTTTGAGCATCTGACCATCGAGGAAAACCTGATGACCGGTGCCTATACGCGCGGCGATGGCGGCGGGGCGATCAGTGCCGATCTGGAAAAGATATACGGCTATTTTCCGCGCCTGAAAGAGCGGCGCAAAAGCCAGGCGGGCTATACCTCTGGCGGCGAGCAGCAGATGTGCGCCATCGGCCGGGCGCTGATGTCAAAACCCGAGACGATCCTGCTGGATGAGCCTTCCATGGGGTTGGCGCCGCAGTTGGTGGAAGAGATTTTCGGGATCGTCAAAAGCCTGAATGAAAAGGAAGGCGTGTCGTTCCTGTTGGCTGAGCAGAACACCAATGTGGCGCTGAGGTTTGCGCATTACGGCTATATTCTGGAAAGCGGCCGGGTTGTTATGGACGGCCCCGCGGATGAACTGCGCGAGAACCCCGATGTGAAAGAATTCTATCTGGGCGTTAGTGATGAGGGCCGCAAATCGTTTCGCGATGTGCGCAGTTACCGCCGCCGCAAACGTTGGTTAAGTTGATGCAACCTGAATCGCGCGGCCACCGGGGTTGATCCGTTTGTGTCGTCGGGCCTGGATGTAAGCTGTGACCACGCAAACCAGATTGATGGTATTTTCCGTGCTGGCACTATCGCTGTTGGTGCATGGTCTTTATCTGACGCAGCCGTTTTTCACCGATGAACGTCCGCTGATCAACAGCCATATCGATTTTGTCGATCAGGGCACCTTGGTGCCGTCGATTGCGAATTACCCCTCGTTGTATTTCTACCTGTCCTTCCCCGGCACGCTGATCGGGGTGGTCGTGCAATCTATTGTGGGCGGCTATGAGTCTTTGACCGACGCCACGGTTCGGCTGCTTTTGAAAGATACCGGGCGGATGGCGTTGGGCGGGCGGGTCGTGACACTGCTGTGCCTATACGCTGCGGGCTGGTTTGCCTGGGTCGGGTTGCGCCGGTTTGTGGGTCATTGGGGGGCTGCGTTTGCCGCGCTGATCGTGATCAGCACGCCGGGGTTGCTGCAATACGGGTCTTACCTGCTGCCCGATGTGCCGTTGATGATGTTCAGCCTGATCACGATGATACTGGCGATGCGGGCGGTAACTGTTGCGGACAATGCGGCGGGGCTGCGGCTGTTGTATTTTGCAGCTGCTTGCGCCGGATTGGCGGTTTCGACCAAGTATAACGGGGTGGCGATGGTGGTGGTTGTCGCAACCGCAGGCGTGATGCTGAGCGTCGAGCAGGGCCGCCTGCGGGTCGGCGTGCTGGTGAAGACGGCATTGATTTCGGCGGCGGTGTTCATGGCTGCGTTCCTGTTGGGCACGCCGGGCTGGCTGATCGCGCCAGGGTTCTTTTGGGATGCCTTGCAGTTTGAAATGGCCCACGCGCGCGGGGGGCATCTGGGGGCCGAAGGGGTGCCCGTTCTGGGGCAGTTGGAACTGCTGGTGCGGTCCATTCCAGCGATCAGTTTGGCGGCGCTGGCAGGGGGGCTTTGGTGGGCCGCCAGGATACGGGACCGTGCGGGCCTGATTGCTTTGGTGATGGTGCTGGCGGGGATCGGGCTGGTGGCACAGTCAAGCAAGCAGAGTTTTCAGTATCTGCTGATCATGGTGCCGGGGCTGCTGTATTTCGCAGGCCTTGCCGCTGGTGCGTTTGGCCGCCCCGGGCGGCTGGTTGCAGGTCTGTTGGTGGTGGCAGCACTGGGCGGCAGCCTGTTTCAGGCCTGGCCAATGACGCGACCCAATACGTCAGATATGGCACGGGCCTGGATTGACGGTCATGTGACGCCCGATCAGACCATCGCGCGGGCGTGGAACTATGTGCCCGGTTTGCTGTCTGATGAAGAGTTCGCCGATCTGGCCGAAACGCCGGAGTTCACCGAAGTGGCGAAGGAAATGAGGGCCGCACAGCCGACGCTGAAGATAGAGCGGTACCCATACAAGCCGAATTACCTGACGTCGACCGACGCTGATTTCATTCTGACCAGCGCCTGGGTGTTTGACCGGTATTATACCCACGGCTGGTTCACCGCGACGCAGCCGACCAAGGGCTCTGCGCAGTTTAAAAAGTTCGAGACGCGCAAATCGTTCTATGACAGCCTGTTTGCTTCGGACCGCTGGAAACTGGTTTTTGAGGCCGATACCGGCAACGGCCCGCGCACATTGATCTATGGGCGTGCCGATGGATAGGGCGCGCGTGTCAACTGGCCGGATCGGCCTTGATCTCGGCAATGCGCGCCACCGCCTCGTCTCGGGTGTTGCGAATGTTGGGGCGGAAACCTTGGGTTTCTGCCCGCAGGCGGATGTCGGATTCTGTTTCCGAGCCGGCCTCATAGCGGACAGTGCCCAGCGAACCGCCGAGGTTCAGCTCTTTGCCGCGTTTGGCCCATTGCACCCAGGCCGCAGGCGCGATGTGGCAGTTGTTGTAGTTGATCAGGAAATACCAGCGGCGGCCTGTGGTTTCGATCCGCTGTTGCAGGTAGTCGATAAAGTCATTTACGTCGCGGCTATGGGAGAAGGTGAAATCAGACAGGTCGATCTCCATGATCAGGGCAGCGTCGTCAAAACGGACCCGCGCCGCGAATTCATCGGCGGTGTGGGTCGGTGTGTGGATGATTTTCTTGCGCCGTTTGCTGGCAAAGGTTTTCAGCCGCTCGATTGCGCTGTCGCGGTCGGCCAAAAGGTTGGCGTCAAAATTCTCGGTTCCGGCAGAGCGTTCGATCTGGCGGCGGGTTTCGTCAGAGGCGTCAAAGCGGACAGAGCCCATGGAATGCGCCTGGTTAAGCACCTTGCCACGACGCGAAAAGGCGAACCATGCGCCAGGGTCGATGCGGCTGCCGGAATAGTTGATCATAAAGAACCACAGGTCTTCGCCGGTGTTGTGAACACGTTCTTCGACGCGGTCGTAAAAGGCGTTCACCTCGGCGGTGCTATCAAGGTGCAGATTGGAAAAGTCGACTTCCATGACCTGCAGATCGTCAAGGAAGTGAATACGCTGGTCGATCTGTTCCGCGTTCAGGGATTCTTGGGCCATCTGGTCCGTCTCACTCATATGTCACACTGCCTTTTGTCTTGGAGTATTGCCGCGTCGCGCGCCCCTTCAAGACCAAGGTGGGACGGTATACAATTGTCTACAATGTCGCTGCGTCAACCTGCCATGCCTTGCGCGGCACCACTTTGATGGGGATCAAAACATGACTGAATTTTTTGACGAACTGGAAATCCGCAGCGCTGATCAGCGCGCGGCGGCACAGTTGGCGGGGGTGAATGCGCAGTTGGCGCGGGTTGCCGCCGCGCCGGGCGCCTGCCGGATTGACGGCGCGGCGTTGGGCGAGCTGAGCGATTTGGCCAGGCTGCCGGTGTTGCGCAAATCCGATCTGGCGGGTTGGCAGGCAGAAACGCCGCCATTTGGCGGTATTCCGGTGGCGGCGATCACCCAGGTGTTTCAGTCGCCGGGGCCGATCTATGAACCCGGTGGCACGTCGCGCGACTGGTGGCGGATGGGGCGGTTTGTGCATGCCTGTGGGATTGGCGCGCAGGACATCGTGCAGAACTGTTTCAGCTATCACATGACCCCGGCGGGAATGATGTTTGAAAACGGTGCGCAGGCGGTCGGCGCGCGGGTGTTTCCCGCCGGAACCGGGCAGACGGAATTGCAGGCGCAGGCGGCCCATGCTTTGGGGGTAACGGCCTATGCGGGCACCCCGGATTACCTGAAAGTGATTCTCGACAAGGCCGACGAATTGGGGCTGACGCTGGCGATTTCCAAGGCAGCGGTGGGGGGCGGCGCGCTTTTCCCATCGCTCCGGCAGGAATATGCCGACCGTGGAATCGCCTGTCTGCAGTGTTATGGCACCGCCGATCTGGGCAATATCGCCTATGAAAGTCCGGCGATGGAGGGGTTGATCATCGACGAAGGCGTGATCGTCGAGATTGTAACGCCGGGCACCGGAAAGCCGGTTGTACCGGGCGATGTGGGCGAGGTTGTGGTGACCACACTGAACCCGGACTATCCGCTGATACGATTCGCGACAGGGGACCTTTCGGCGATACTTCCCGGTGAATCCCCCTGTGGACGCACGAATATGAGGATCAAGGGCTGGATGGGGCGCGCCGATCAGACCGCCAAGATCAAAGGCATGTTTGTGCGCCCCGAACAGGTTGCAGCGCTGGTCGCACGCCACAGTGACGTGACGCGTGCCCGGGTGACGGTGACGCGGCAGACCGAGCAGGATGCGATGCTGGTGCAGGTCGAGACAACGGCGACCGACACGGTGCCTTTTGAGGCGTCGGTCATCGAGGTGATGAAACTGAAGGGGCAAGTCGCGCTTGTCGCAAAGGGCAGCTTGCCCAATGATGGCAAGGTAATCGACGATCAGCGGGACTACGACTGACCCGTTGGCGCGACGCCGGATACAGGAGAGTGATATGAAACGAATTTTGACGGCCTTTCTGATCGCCACGGGTGCGCTATTGTCTGCGCCCGCAGTTTGGGCAGAAGAAGTGGCGCTGATCATTTCAAACGAATATTATCGACAGCAGCCGCGCGTGCCGAACGCCCGCACAATCGTCAACCTGGGCAACAATTTCCGCCAAGCCGGATTTTCCGTTATTCAACTGAACAACACGGAATCGAATTTTAGCGACTCTGACGCGGCAAAACTGTTGCAACGGCTAAAACGGGCTAGTCGGCTTGTTGTGGTGCTGAACGGTCATATCGTGCGCTCGCATGGCGCAGGTTGGCTGCTGAATACCGACGCGGGGAAGGTGAATTCGCTGACCTTGGGGCGGCAAGCGCTGCCGATCCAGGCGTTTCTGGCGATTGCATCTGGCAAACAGGGCGCTGCCGTTGTCGCGCTTGCCCAAAGTGGCCGCGAGCTGGCCCTGGGATTCGGGGTGGCCGCCGGGTTCACGCCAACCGGAATCGCCCAGGGTGTGACCGTGCTGACTGGTGATTCGCAACAGATCAGCAGTTTCATTGCCGGCGAGATGCTTGTTCCGGGGCGGGACATGGCGCAGGCGATTCGCAATGCGCCAGAGGGGTTTACCGCGCTGGGATATCTGCCAAGGACGCGGGTGTTCGTGCCGCGCAATGCGGTGGTTGTAGACCAGAACGCATTGGCATTGTCAGCCTGGCGTGATGCGCAGGCGGCAAATACCATTTCGGGGTATGAAACCTTTTTGCGGCGTTTTCCCAACAGCCAATACGCCCTGCAGGCACGCCAGCGGCTGGACGATTTGCAGCTGACCCCGCAAGACCGGGCGCGACTCGTCGAAGAGGGGCTGGCGCTGACACGCGATCAGCGCCGCACGATCCAGCGCAATCTGACGCTGCTTGGGTTTGATACATACGGCATCGACGGCCTTTTCGGTGGCCGCAGCCGCACCGCGATTGCCAATTGGCAGACCAGCATCAACATTGCCCGCAGCGGCTATTTGAACGCCAACCAGATTTCCCGGTTAGAGGTCGCAGCGGCGACACGCGCCGAACAGTTGCGCCGCGAGGCAGAGCAACGTCGCCTGACGGAAGAACGCCGGGATCGCCAGTTTTGGCAACAAACCGGCGCTATCGGGTCCGAAGCTGGGCTGCATGCCTATCTGCAGCGCTATCCGGATGGGCTTTTCTCACCGCAGGCAAGCGAAAGGCTGGCCGTGATCGAACGAGAACAGCGCCGTCTGGCAAAGGCCGCCGAGCGTCAGGCATGGGACGCTGCGGTGATGGCAGGGAGTTTGGCATCTTATCAGCAGTATCTGGGTGAATACCCAAGAGGCCGGTTTGCCGACGAGGCGCGTGCGCGGGTGCAAAACCTGTCCAATCCCGAGACTCCGCGCCATGTGGTCGAAAACGCGCGGGTCGAAGAGAACAGTCTGAAACTCAATGCGGTGATGCGCCGGTTGGCAGAGGCGCAACTAAAGCGGAGCAATCTTGATCCGGGTCAGGTTGATGGCCAATTCACCAATGATACCCGCCGGGCGATTCGGCAGTATCAGCGGGCCAATTCACTGCCAGTCACCGGGTATATCACCAAAGATACCGCGGTACGGTTGCTGGCCAATGCGGTCTTGCGGTAAGGCGCGGTTGGATCGATATACAAACAGCAAAAGCCGCCCCGACGGGGCGGCTTTTTACATTGCGCTGAAACGGGTTCAGCCCTGGCGTGCCTTAAAGCGGCGCTGGGTTTTGTTGATCACGTAAACGCGGCCTTTACGGCGCACGACCCGGCAATCAGGGTGCCGGTTCTTCAACGAACGAAGCGAGTTTCTGACCTTCATTGGTCTTCTCCTGCAGTCGCGGCACGCAAGCGCGCCGGTGAAAATATGGTGCCCCGGGTCAAGGGGGCGGTGGTGGGCGATACTGGGATCGAACCAGTGACCCCTTCGATGTCAACGAAGTGCTCTACCGCTGAGCTAATCACCCGGTCTGGCGAACTGCGTCTTGCCCAGAAAGAACAAGACGCGGGAAACCCCGCGCCGGTCGTTGAGCGTATAAAAGGAAGCGCCACGCGGTTCAAGGGCTTTTGAAGCGATGATTTTTTCGGCTATATTGAGGACCAGAGGAGAGTAAATTGCCCAAGGCACCTTATACGCTTCGCGCACCGGCTGTGCAGACAACCAGCGTGGTTTTCGCGTCCCCGCATAGTGGACGGGATTATCCGTGGGAATTTTTGCGCCAAAGCGTGCTGGATGAGCGAGTGATTCGGTCATCCGAGGACGCGTTTGTCGATTTGCTGTTCGAAGATGCCCCGACATTCGGCGCGCCTTTGCTGGTGGCGACGGCGCCCCGGGCGTTCATAGATCTGAACCGGGCAGCCGAAGAATTGGATCCGGCCCTGATCGAAGGCGTGCGAAAATCGACGCATAACCCCCGCGTGACGTCGGGTCTTGGGGTGATTCCCCGGGTGGTGGCCAATGGCCGGTCGATCTATCGCGGCAAGCTGACCCAGGACGAGGCACGCGCACGGTTGCGTGATTTCTGGCGGCCCTATCACGACCGCCTGCAGAAATTGCTGGATGACACGCGGGCGCAGCATGGTCAGGCGATCATGATCGACTGCCATTCGATGCCGCATGAGGCGATCGATTGTATTGGCACCAATGGCGTGCCCCACCCCGAGATCGTTCTGGGCGACCGGTTCGGCGCGGCAGCAGGGCAGGATATTGTCGAGAAGATCGAGGCGGCCTTTGCCAATGCCGGGCTACGGGTGGTGCGCAATTCGCCGTTTGCCGGGGCCTATACGGCGCAGCATTATGGGCGCCCGTCCAAGGGACAGCATGTAATCCAGGTGGAAATCGACCGCTCACTTTACATGAACGAGCGGCTGGTGCGCCCCAGCGGTAATTTCCCGGCGTTTCAGCAGTTGATCCGTGGGATTATCGCCGAGGTGGCCAAGATTGGCCGCACCGGGGTTCCGCTGGCGGCGGAATAGGCGCGAAATCTGCGCGTTGGGTGCTGACCCTAGTTTATCGGGTCCAGCAAAGCATTACGCATCCGGCAATCACGGATCGTATCTGCACCGCAGGCACGGGGTTTCAGGTCGCGGGTCAGGCACAGGCGCGCCTCTTGGATGCGGGCGGATTTGCAGGTGATGGTGATCATGTTGGGCTGAAGGTCGGGATTGGCCTTTAGGAACGCCTGTTCGATGACCTGCGCGGGAACCTTCACCGGCTTGTCCAGCTTGCGCAGGATGGCGGGGCGGGTTACGGCGCCAAAGGCCAGCCGGGCGAGGGCGTAATAATCCTTGGACGACAGGCCAGAGCAGCGGCCATGTTTGTTCCATTGGTGCCAGGCCGACCCGGATGACCCCATGATATCGGCCATTGCGGTGGTGTCGGCGCGGGTTGGGTTGCGTTCTGACGTGGGGCAAAAGCTGGGCCAACCGCTTTCGTATTGCGGCCAAAGCCCGTGCAGCACCCAGCCCAGGGGCCTGTCGCATTGCGGGTTATTGCGCGCCTCGCCTTCCAGCGCGCAGAAGGTTGGCGACCACGATAACGACAGCACGTAATAGTCGAAATCACCCGCCGCCTCGCCGTCGGCCCGGGCGGAACCTGTGATGAGGATAACGGTCAGCGATAGCGCAACCAGCCAGCGCATTCCTGCGTTTTGGCATAGCTTTGCCGCATTTCGTGTCATGTTTCTGCCAAAACGCATTGGGTCTTTTCCTTGAAGGCCGAGAGGGCTATATAATACCTCAACTTCCCTGAAATCTTGGTAAGGGTCCAGCCGGACCAGCCGATTTCCCCGGCGAAGGAAGATATTGTTTCAAGGAGACGCATCATGGCGAAACCGCTCATGGCCAAAGCCACCGCAGTTTGGCTGGTGGATAACACCACGCTAAGCTTCAAGCAGATCGCAGACTTTTGCGAGTTGCATGAGTTGGAGGTGCAGGGCATTGCCGACGGCGATGTGGCTGCCGGTGTGAAAGGGTTTGACCCGATTGCGAATAACCAGCTGACCCAGGACGAACTGGATGCGGCGGTGAAAAACCCGATGCACAAGCTGAAGCTGAAATTCTACGCCGCCGCCGTGGGCGAAGAAAAGCGCCGTGGCCCACGCTATACGCCGCTGTCAAAACGTCAGGACCGCCCGGCGTCAATCCTGTGGCTGGTGAAATTTCACCCCGAACTGACAGATGGCCAGATCAGCAAGCTGGTGGGAACCACCAAGCCGACAATTCAGGCGATCCGCGAGCGTACGCATTGGAATATCTCCAGCATCCAGCCGATTGACCCGGTTGCCTTGGGTCTGTGCAAACAGACCGAACTGGACGCCGCCGTGCAAAAGGCCGCCAAAAAGCGTGACGCCGATGTTGCTGTGATGACCGACGACGAACGTCGCAAGCTGGTTTCGACTGAACAGAGCCTGGGCATGGAAACCGAGCCGCGCATGCCGTCGTCGATTTCCGGGCTAGAGACGTTCTCGTTGTCTGACAATGACGATGATGATGACAAGCACAAGCCGCTGCCTGATGCTGACAGCTTCTTTAACCTGCCCTCGGGTGAACAACCTGACGTCGACGACGATTGATTTAAATATCAACCCGTTGGAAAGCCCCGTAGCCCTGCTGCGGGGCTTTGTTTTTGTATAACATTGCCGAGGTGCCTAACCTGAGTGTCAGTACATCCGAAAGGAACTGACAATGGATATCACGCAACTGACTGCGTTTTTAGCTTGGTGCACGGCGATCAATTTTGTGCTGTTGATATTGGCGACCATCGCCTTGGTAAGCCTGAGCGGGGTCGTCACGCGGGTGCATGGCGCACTGTTTGGTCTGCCAGGGATCATTCTGCACGAGCAGTATTTCCAGTATCTGGCGCAGTATAAAATTCTGATCATCATGTTCAATCTGGTGCCTTATCTGGCGCTGCGGATCATGGCCGCCTGAGTTTGGGCAAAGCTTTGCCTATCGGGCGGGCGCCGTGGGATGACCGCCGTGACGTTCCGGGGTAAGCTTTGCAGGAACCTATCTGGAGTAGCGCGGATATGCGGTTGGTTTTGGCGGTATGCCTGTTGATCCCGGCACAGGGCTGGGCGTTGGAAATTTGTGACGATTTGTGGTTCACGCGGAACCTGACATACGACCGCGCCGGGCAGTGCTTTGGGTCGAGCCTGGGCAAGGCGGTGTTCGACAATGAGGGCTGCACCGAGGGCGGTGTATCGCTGGACGCGAAGTCGGCAAAGCTGGTGATGCGGGTGCGCGAGACCGAGGCAGAGTTGGCCTGTGACGTGGATACCAGCCAGGATTTTCTGGCGGTTCCGGTGATTGAACAACGCAAAACGCTGGTCGATCTGCCGCTGGCCACCGAATTTGAAAGCGCCTGTATCGGCTGGAAGGGCGACCGGGTGCCACTGCACACGGCGCGCAATGGCGAATCGGATTTGACCGGGGCTGTCCGTATGGGTGATACGCTGTTGTTTCAGTATGAGGATGTCGACGGCTGGACATTCGTCGAATTGCAGCAGAACGGCATTCCGGCGGGGCTGGGCTGGGCGCAGGTCGAGATTGGCGAAGACAGCTGTGAAATGATGGCCGGTTAGACCGCCTTGCGTGCCTTCAAGGCGGCGGTGATGGTGCCGTCGTCTAGGTAATCCAACTCTCCGCCAATCGGAACACCCTGCGCCAGTGAGGTGACGCTGACCCGCGCCTCTAGCTGGTCGGCGATGTAATGGGCGGTGGTTTGCCCGTCGATGGTGGCGTTCAGCGCCAGGATAATCTCGGTTATATTTTCGGTTTCGACCCGGTCGATCAGTTTCGGGATGCGCAGATCTTCGGGGCCGATGGCATCGAGTGCGGACAGCGTGCCGCCCAGCACATGATAACGCCCCTTGAAGACCGCCGCGCGTTCCATCGCCCATAAATCAGCGACACTCTCGACCACGCAAATCTCGCCATTGGCGCGCTTTTCGGCGGTGCAGATTGGGCAGACATCATCGGTGCTGATATTGCCGCAGTTCAGGCATTCACGCGCGGTGGTGGCGACGCTGTGCATCGCCTTGGCCAGCGGCGCCATCAGCAACCCTCGTTTCCGGATCAGGTGCAGCACAGCCCGGCGCGCCGAGCGCGGGCCAAGGCCGGGCAATTTTGCCATCATCTCTATCAGGGTTTCGATTTCTTTGGGGGCATCCGTCATGGCGGCAGGTTATGCGAAATTGAACAAAGGGTGAATCACAATTCGTGTTCGGGGGATGTATTTGTGGTTTTCCGTTGTTTGGGAAACAGGTTAGCTGTGGGCGTGCACAGATAGGAGACACAGATGCCACTGGCGAAACATATGGGGGATGTGTCTTTCTGGTATGCCGATATTGGCGGGCTGCCCACACAACGGCCGCCGCTTGCAGGCGATACCACTGCCGATATCTGCATCATCGGCGCGGGGTATACCGGGCTTTGGGCGGCGTATTACCTGAAAAAGGCCGACCCAGCGCTGAATATTGTTATCGTTGAAAAGGAATTCGCCGGGTTCGGTGCCTCTGGCCGGAACGGCGGGTGGCTGACCGGCGGGTTTGCCTGGACCCATGAGAAATACCTGACCAGTGGGGATGCGGCGGGCGTGCGCGGCATGGTGCAGGCGATGAATGGGACGGTTGATGAGATTTTGCGCGTCGCCGAGGCCGAGGGGATCGACGCTGATATCTTGCGGACCGAAGAGCTGGTGGTGGCGACGAACCGGGCGCAATTGCAACGGCTGCGCGAAGAAACCGCCGAGCGGCAGCGTTGGGGCGAGGGCGACGAGCGGGTTTACATGATTGACGCCGAGGCCGCGCGGCGGCGGGTGGCGGTTCCGGGTGTGCTGGGCGGTATGGTGGTTGAGGGTGTGGCGCGGGTGCAACCTGCGAAACTGGTGCGCGGGCTGGCGGCGGCGGTCGAACGGCTGGGGGTGCAGATTGCCGAGGGAACGGCGGTGGGCGTGATCCGCAAGGGTGTGGTTGAGACAGGCCGGGGTATGGTGCACGCGCCGGTCATTCTGCGCTGTACCGAGGGGTTTACGGCGACCCTGCCGGGTGCGCGGCGCGAATGGCTGCCGCTGAATTCGGCCCAGATCGTGACAGAGCCTGTGCCGGACATTATTTGGGATCAGATCGGCTGGCAGGGACATGAAATTCTGGGCGATTTCAACAATGCCTATTGTTATTGCCAGCGCACCCGAGAGGGACGGATTGCCGTGGGCGGGCGCGGGGTGCCGTATAAATTCGGCTCTGGCATTGATGATCGCGGCACGCCGGATGCGCTGACGGTAAAGCGGTTGGTGGGGATTTTGCAGCGCTTGTTCCCGGCGGCGGGCGATCTGGCGATTGATCACGCGTGGTGCGGCGTGTTGGGCGTGCCGCGTGACTGGTGTGCGACGGTAGGGCTGGACCCTGCCACCGGGATTGGGTGGGCCGGGGGATATGTTGGGGTCGGCGTGTCGACGTCCAATCTGGCGGGGCGCACGTTGGCGGATCTGGCGCTGGGACGGCAGAGTGATTTGACCGGGTTGCCCTGGGTCAACCGGCGGGTGCGGCGGTGGGAGCCGGAGCCGCTGCGCTGGCTGGGGTTGAACGGGATGTACAGCCTTTTGCATGCCGCCGATGCGCGCGAGGCGCGGGGGCTGGCAGCGCCGTCAAAATTGGGGCGGTTGGGTTATTGGTTGGCGGGGCGCTAGGCGTCGGTTTTTGAGACAGGAGTTTTAGAATGCCCAAAGTTATCTGGATGTCCGACCTGCATTTCGCCCCTGACGGCGATGTTCTGGGCCATGATCCGCGCCAACGGCTTGATGCGGCTGTCGGGTATATCAACCGGCACCACGGGGATGCCGAGTGTTGCGTGATTTCGGGCGATTTGGTCGATCATGCCACAGCCGAGGGGTATACTGCGCTGCGCGCGCATCTGGACCGGCTGCGCGTTCCCTATTTGCCGATGGTGGGCAACCATGATGATCGGACGTTGATGGTGGAAAGCCTGCCGGTGCCAAAGGATCGGCTGGACGGGTTTGTGCAATATGCGGTCGATCTGCCAGGGGCGGTGTTGCTATGTCTTGATACGTTGATCCCGGGTGAAGGCGCGGGTGCGTTATGCGCGGCACGGTTGGATTGGGTGCAGGCGCAATTGCGGGCCCGGCCTGATGTGCCCGCCTATCTGTTTATGCATCACCCGCCGGTGCCGCTGGGCCTGCCGGCGCAGGATCCGATTGGGTTACGCAATGGGGCCGAGTTTATGGCGATGCTGGCGCAATTCCCGACGGTGCGCCACGTTTTTGCCGGGCATGTGCATCGGCCTTGTTCTGCGATGGTACGGGGAATCGGGGTTACGACGGCGCGGTCGGTTCTGATGCAGGCGCCCGCGCCCTGGCCTGCGTGGGATTGGGGCAGCTTTGCCCCCGCGCCCGAGGCACCCTCTATTGGGGTGATCGGGATCGACGGGGCGGATATGTGGCAGCAGCAGGTTGAATTCTGTGTAGCAGGGTTTCGGGTTACCGGCAGGTAAGCGCCCGTTGGGTCCATGGGCCCGGGTAGTGGGGCTGCGCCCAGATTGGATAGGGGGTGTGACTCCGCCGAAATCTTTGATTTCCGCTTTGTCACACTCGGCGCGCTTTCAGCGCGCCGGTTAAAACGGAAGTTTGAAATCTGCCGGAAGGCCTAGGCCCTCGGTTATTCTGCCCATCTCGCGCTGGCTGCGATCTGCGGCTTTGGCCTGGGCGTCTTTGACTGCGGCGAGGATCAGATCTTCGACGACTTCTTTTTCGTCAGGCTGAAAGATCGACGGATCGATGTCGAGCGCGGTCAGCTCTCCTTTGGCGGTGGCGGTGGCTTTGACCAGCCCGGCGCCGGATTCACCGACAACGGTGATCGCACCGAGGGACTCTTGCATTTCAGCCATCTGATCTTGCATTTCCTTGGCTTTTTTCATCATCCCGGCCATGTCGCCGAGGTTGCCCAGTCCTTTGAACATTTGATTTCTCCTGCTTAGGGGTTGAGGCGTAGATACGTATCGTTGCGGTGCGGGGCAAGGGGGTGCCGCCAGCCCGGCGGGCGTCCCACCCACCCACCCCCGCCCGCCGGGCTGGCCGACAGAGGGGTGGTTTTGATTTTTCGGGATTTGTGGAGGGACTGCGTCCAGAATG
>Ga0316206_1001806_pt1 | contig 16893 bp, 10 predicted proteins | sample 6monthpyrite_MG_FD_204942 | JGI IMG/M metagenome (GOLD analysis project Ga0316206, IMG submission 204942) | Microbial mat bacterial communities from mineral coupon in-situ incubated in ocean water Damariscotta River, Maine, United States -... | ecosystem: Environmental > Aquatic > Marine >... | reverse complement strand
TGAGAAGCATAGCGTATCATTTTGTACCTCCTTGTCTCAGAAAATAAGGTCTCATTTGAGGATCATAAAGGCTATCATTTTAAATAAGGGAAATCGAGTGTTTTTGGCTGATTTTCATCAGCCCACCGCCTGGGTCGACGCGAAATGGAAATGATAGAAACCATAACAAAACAGGCGTTACCCGATGAATTGATCTACACTTGCGAAGCCAACAAGCTCTGGAACAAAGTCGTTAGCCGCTTTACTGAAAAGGACTCCGAGAAAACCGTTTGGTCCTTCGAAACCGATTTTCAATGCCATGGTTTAATCAGGATATCAGGATAATGTCATTTTTAATGCCAGGAGCCTTCAAGAAGAAATCAAGGCGATACATGACACAATTTAAGGAATTTGTAGAGAACAAATAGGCTAAGGAATGAAAATTAAATAACTGACCCATCTTGCATCCCAGCTAGAACTCACTGCCATTAAGTTAAGCTCAATTCGTTTCCATGCCCAGAAACTAAATATCCGTTATCACAAAACCTACCTCAATTATATCTGAGTGCCTTGAACTCACATCATCTCTCGGAAGATAACCGACTTCTTCCTCATTAAGAATAGCAAAACTATTGCAACCAGGATAACAATCGACCACATTTTCCCCAATCAATCTCTCATAATAATTTGCAATAAACCGCATGCCGGTTTTTTTAGATATCGTTGGTAAAATTGTACCGCCGTATCGTGGTAGCGAAAAAACAATCTTATTGTCTCGAATTTTCATGGCTGGTTTGTCCAAAAAAAATATTAACTCCCTTCTTGACTCATTAATGAAGTAATATAATTTTGGCTTCATATCACTAAACGTGTATGTAGCATTTTTCCCTGAAGATATATAACTCTTCAACTCAATAACGATATCACCTTCTCCCATTTTTTCATCATTATTGACATCAAATTCCACTGTATATGATACGCCAAGGGTTTGAAAATCACTTTCACGGTAAATAATTTTTTCTGGAACCTGACTTAAAAGAAATGACGTTTCAATTCGCCCACTGCCAGCAGGCAGATTTTTAGCTACACATTCAGGTTCAATGTTAATTTCATCTTTACTAATGCGGCGATAAATAGTAGGATGAAATCCTTCAAACCACTCTATCTGAATCCGACCATCATCTTCAGCAACATTAGATATTTTTATACTTTCATTTTCTGTGCTTTCGCTTTCAGATTCGATATGGAAAATATCGTTTTCTATATTAGTGAGCGTATACGTATCGATATTAAAACATGGACGACTACTGTAAAAAGTATTTAGATCATGTCTAGCACGCCTCATTATCATGCCATCAATTTCTATGTAATCGACATAAATATCCTGCCCAATAATGTTGCTCGACTTTTCCTTCCAAAAACCATCAATCGTTGGGTGCTCTTTCGCACAACCCATTAGAACAGTCAATATTGTCACGCATGCCATCAGGCAAAAAATTTTAATTTTCATAAGAAAAATCGACTTTCAAATTCATCGCCGCAAAAAAATCACCAATAATAAGTAATGGCTAATCGAGTGTCACTATTTATTGCACCCGAAGTCTTCTTCTCATTACCTCTAAGATGAACCCCACTGAGTGACAGCCTTAGCCCAACCGTACCTTCTAAAGACATTCGATCACTAAAAAAATATTCGACACCAAACCTATTATTAACATTTAAATCTAATCTAACATTTGAATTTTCATTATCTTCTTTATCTTCTTCGTAATCAAAATATGAGTTTCTCTTATTATATACCCAATCAACACCAACTTCTGGCTGGGTAAACAATGAGTACTTGGATCTTTCAAAATAAAACCTTACCCCGAAGTTAACGCTAACCTTTGCATTCTTATATTTAGTCACACGTATTGCTTTAATTGTTTTATTTTGTGCAGCATCAAATCTATCAGTATCTGTTTCAGTTTTAGTATTAATACCAAAAAAACTGGCTTCCACTACAAATGCTCGTAAGGGTGAAATATGCTTTCTAAATAATAAGCTTGATCCCCTACCGACTTCAAAGGAAATTGCTTTATCGAAATCTGAAATAGCTTCTGATGCCATGCTTTTTCCCAGCATTAGAAACATTAAAAAGCCAAAAATAATTCTATACACCGTCATTGTTTTAACACTCACTAGGGTTGATAAGTCTACCCTAACGTTTCAAAAAAAGATGAGGAAAAAAGCTTTAGTTTCTATATATACTCGCAGGCAATGTCACTCACAGCAAGTATTCGTCCTTAGGTGCTAAACCAGCGCAGCGGTTTTTAACCCATTTTTTTTGAAACGTTAAGGTCTATTCTCGATAACCTATTTTTATAGACACAATAGACTTGTATGAGTACATTGACTATGCATAGCGACATATATCACGCACACCTTGAGAAGGTCAAAAAAACCGCACATATAAAAACATAGGTCATACTCAGGAATGGATTACAGAATTAATGAACGGGGTACGCTATTCATCCTCTTAGGAGTCGCCCAAAAATTATTTCACATTTTTCGTGGTTTGATGGTGTAATTCCATTTTGGAAGTTGAGGATGTTTATGTATGCATAGACTTTCCATTTCCTCATCGGAAATTGAAACGCCTTTCATGTAGGTTTGCACCAATTTCGTTTTGTTACCTTTTTTAAGCATGATCACACCAGTGTTATAGTATCAACTATATAGGATCTATAGTTGATACTATAACACAACGTAATAAAGCTTGGGGAATCGGCCAGATCAAATATTTTGGGGTTTTATTGGGGTATTTTAAGAAACAATAACTGATTTTTAGTTAGGACAATTGTCATTGTATCAAGATTCTATGAAATAATTATTGGGCGACTCCTTATTGAAAATTAAAATCGAACTTTTTTAAGACACCACACGATATTAGAAAATTTTTTCGTTAGCCAAAGATATCGAAACCTTAAGAAAATAAACCTAAAACTCCACAGCCATTTGTGCAGTCAGCGCATTATCGGCGCTACCTGCCCCTCCAACATCCCTCGCATAATCTTGCGATCTCGCCAATTCAAGTGCCAATTCAAGATTGGATCTAGGTTGCCATTTAGCAGCCATCATCCATTTGTTGACTGGATACCCTAGACTAAAAGCCTGTTCACTCCATTGATAACCCAAACTCAACCAAGTCCCTTGTAAAATATTAAATGATCGACTGGCTTCTAACTGACAAGCGAAGGGTTTTGCGCTTTGTTCATTATACGTCAGAATATTTCGATCAATTGTTTCTGTAACACCCACACACTGACTCATTAAGCTTAGTCTATCCGATTGCAAGCTGAGACTAAAACCAATGGCTGGCGTGTGTTTACTGACGGGGGTATCGACTAACTCAGCCAGGTGCTGACTATCAACAATATTGCTGGTATACAAGCCCTGCACTATGAGTTGTTGATTAGCGATAGGGATGGTATGAGAGAAATCAACCACAAACTCTGCTTTATGATCAAATTCCGATGCTAAAGGACTTTTGTAAAGGGAAAAATTCACATAAGTATTTTGCTGATGAAACTGCAGGCTCATACCTTCCATGCGTAACTCCGTCAACTCTTGGGTGATGGCATCGGTCACCATATCGCTACTAAAAAAAGTCTCATACAAATAAAGTCGACCTACTGCCAAATTAAAACTCGGAAAAATTTGTTTTAACGTCACAAAGGCTTTATCTAGTTTGCCATTCTCCGAGCTTTCATTCTCAAACTGAAAAACAAATGTTGCATCGATCGATTGACTTACTTGACTTAACGCTGCTATTTCGATTTTAGCAACACCGGCCTGGCTATAATAATCCGCCTCATAATTCTTACCAACCGCTGCTTCCGTTTCAATCACTCCGCTAATAGAAAAATTATCATCAACCTTATTCCCCGCCATTGCCGTGTTAATACTCAAGACAATAGCAATCCAAAAAGTAGAAAAATTCGCCATATCATTATCCACAAAATTTATTCAGTACACTACGCAATCAAAGCATAACCAATTGACTTTAAAATAATTTATCAATTTAAACTGACAATCCAAAATATGAAGTATTATTTTTTAGTAATTTGTCATACTTTTAATAAAAAATCAACATTTGTAACTCGTTGAATCTATATTTATCATGCAATTTTCGAGTAGCAAGCATACGAATGGCTGCCGAGCACATTGCGTCGGCTAAAAAATGTCGCTTAACCCCAAAACAAAATTGGCAATGCTAATTGCCTGGATGATCACTGATGAACCAAATTATCGAACTCGCAACAAAACGCCTTAAGTTAAGACAATGGTGCCAAGAAGATTGGCCAAGCTTTGCAACATTGAATGCCGATCCTGTCGTTATGGAATATTATCCCAATGTGCTCAGCACAGAAGAAAGTAATGCCATAGCGCAAAAATTTCAGGCATTAATTGCTGAACGAGGCTGGGGTTTTTGGGCCGTTGAAACCATGGATGAAAAACAATTCATTGGTTTTGTTGGACTGCATAAGCCGACCTATCAATTGCCGGTCACACCTTGTGTTGAAATTGGCTGGCGTTTAGCAAAACAATACTGGGGAAAAGGCTATGCCACTGAAGCCGCAAAAGCCTCGTTAGCCGTCGCATTCGGTAAGCTTGATCTACCTGAGGTATATTCATTTACTTCAGTGACCAACAAAAGATCTCAAGCCGTGATGGAACGCCTGCAAATGATCAATACTATGAGGAATTTCGAACATCCCATGATCCCTGAAAACAGTCCACTGCGAGAGCATGTACTCTATAGGATAGATAAAGAATGGTTTAAAACCCATTAGCTTTCATACATCCTTGTATGAAAGCTAATGATTGACTTACTAGAACTTACATAATCACTTCAAAACGCCGCATCATTTGATGATCTTCATGCTCTAGAATATGGCAATGCCAAACATATTCACCCAGCAAATCATAATGAGCGATGATACGCACGACTTCTCCAGGATTCGCTCGTACCGTATCTTTCCAACCACTTTCTTGAGGTCCAGGCGGCATTGGCGAACCTAATAATTGTAATGTTCCAGGCCGACCAGCGACATAGGTGGCAGTATCAAATCGTTGTCGATCCATAATTTGAAATTGCACCAAATGCTGATGTACTGGATGGGTATCAGGCGTCGTATTAATGATTGACCAGATTTCGGTGGTATTAATTCTAGGGGTTTCTGTCGTAGGATCCCACCAATGTAAAGGTCCCATCTCAGAAGTCCCTAATAATGGCAATAGTCGACCGAATTGATCCGTACCTTCTGATAAGATAAGCTCTCTGCCTGGCACACCTGGCATCGGACGTAAATGCGGTATATTGACGGGTCGCAATGATTGTGGCTGTTTACTATCAGGAATATTGAAATTCAGAGGTTTCGCCACTTTAAATGCCATAATTTGACCCGTTGCCAGTGGATCAACGCTGTCACCCATGGGGAAGGGGGATCTTGCATCATTGGTCAATATAATGGTTTCTCCTACCGCTTGTGAAAAATCCATCACAATATCCGCCCGTTCTGCCGGCGCCAATAATAAGGATTTCGTTTCCACTGCGGCATTCAGCAAACCACCATCCGTACCAATCTGAAAAAAGTTCAAATTTCTGTAGACGGTCGTCGCCCCTGCCATTTGTTTCAAATTAAATTCCATGGCATAAAAACGAGAGTTAGACCCATTCAACATTCTAAAACGGTACTTTCTTGGTTCCACTTCCAGCACTGGCCAGGTTTTGCCATTGACTAAGATAAAATCGCCAAAAAACTCAGGCTGCACTGACGGTACCGGTTGACCAGTCATTGGATCTAATGACAAGGGTTGATTTGTCACAGGATCTTTGAATGACTCATTGGGATAATAAAGCGAGCCATCTTTATAAAAAGATCGATCTTGAATCAAGAGTGGTATTTCATAGGCACGTTGAGGTAAATAGCCCATATTTAATAAATGATCTTCATTATCATCACGAATTAAATAAAATCCAGCCAAACCAGCATAAACATTCAGCCGCGTCGTTCCCATAGAATGATCGTGATACCATAGCGCTGTGGCTTCTTGATCATTACGATAGTTATAAACACCCCTCATTGTTGGATCAAACGTGGGTCCACCTAAAGTAAAACCAGGCGTAAACCAAGCCTCTGGATGACCATCACTGGCGGCGTCAGTATGCCCACCGTGCAAATGTGTTACCGTACGTACCTCAGGCCGACACCCTGGCATGACCGTCGCGCAATCTAAGGTGGTATCTAAAGGTAATAAGTGCGTCACCGGCAGTTCATTGCTCCACAGCACCTGAACAGGCGATCCAGGATTAACTCTATTCTCGGAAGACGTCGATCTTGCTTCAATGGTAGGACCCGGATAACTTCCTCCATACCCCCAGACGGTGGTGACTAATGGACGACCAGTGACTGGGTCGACCAAACCTAAATATTGTTGCATCTGAGTCATGGCCAACTCGTAATAATCAAATCCTGGATTTTTTCGTTTATCCGGTGATGCCACTTTAGGTATGGCAAGTGGATTGACAAATTTAGGCTGTGTTAATGGATCTAAAAGTGGCAAAACAGTATCTACCGGATTATTATTGACTGGCGGTTGGCCTCCTTGGCCTCCCTGCGGTGGCGTCGTCGTATTATCCAATGGCTCCCCAGTGCTGACGGTAAATGTCTCAACACAAGCACTCATCACAAAGGCAATAAAGATCAGACTTATTCTTGCCGTTGTTAAACCCCGCATATGCCAATCACTATTCTTATTGTTTAACACATTATTAATTCGCATAGTTTCTCCCATCTATTAAAACAACTCAGCGATAAAACCACTGAAAGCTATATTATATTTTTAGCTCTGTCCAACGAGCTAAAAACATACAACAACATAACTCATGTTAATCATCCAGAAACATCATGAGAATTATGAAATAGACCAACCTATTCCATAAGCGCAGTTAACTAACTGCCAGCGGGGCAAAACTTATATTCCGTATCAGGGTATACGGCCTCGTTTGAGACCTGGATTCTTCACGGATTGTTCTTCGCGCAACAATACCACAAGTATCACGCTCGTTCAGAAAAACCCATGTGAAGTCAAAATCCTTTTGCGATATCCACATGCCATGATGCGAAATGCAAGTTAAAAAGGAGAGAAACATGATCGATTCAAATATATCACGAGGCTTAATAGCCAGGCAGGATTGATGTGAGGCTGTCAATCTCAGGCATGCAGATACAGCACATGCTCCAAAACATTCAAGTTATATTTCTAATGTCACTGTTACAGTATTCAAGTACTACAACAAGCTAGCAGAAACATACACAACGCAAACACCCATACAATTCGCTATTATTATTTATCTTTCAATAATACGGCGACGCGATGTAACTAAATACGAATATTGTATTACTACAATATAATTGACTCTCTGCCCCACTTTAAAAATACCACTACTGAATAAGTATATCCCTACCAGCGAGTCATCGCGTTTGCAAAATTTTTTAAACTATGCAAACAAAACCATGACAACAGCCGCTTAAACTTTAGTGCGATATACATTTTTATTATTATTTATTGTTTTTATAGTGTGATGCTAATCTTGCATCACCATAACCAGCATTTTACCTACTTCCTGTTAAAATATCCAGACCAAAGGTTTAAATAATTTTCCAAACCTTTGATCCTATTCATGTAGGATAAAGATAACAAACAAAAGGAAAGCAATGAAAAAGAACTGTGTTATTGCACTTCGATATTGCATTGCCAGACTGAATCTAAAATGAAAAATTACCATACCAAACTAGGTAATATTTAGTAGCATATCTTTGCTATTATTTCAATAATCGACCAAAAATAAACCAACAATGATGCGTGACGGAGTAATGATCACTGGCAGCCCAGCCATCCATGGACATGACGACTTATTAGTCGCATTTCAGTTTTCATTATAAATAGTGATATGCTTGACCCTGATCATATGAGGTTCTGCGTAAGTAAAGCAATGTCAGTAACCCAAATATCACCGACCATACAAGTAACTCATTGTATTAAATCGGAATTATTTTATGTTTGCAGCTCCATCTAGCGATCAGTATAATTCCTAACCATTTTACTTTCGAACGAACATTTAAAGTTAGAAGAAAAATCTTTCTTCACTTCAAACTAAGTGCTTTTAAACATGATAAAAAATACGCAACCAGGACTTTACCGTCCCGAATTTGAAAAAGATAATTGTGGTTTTGGCCTCATTGCCCACATGGATGGCAACCCGAGTCATTGGGTCGTTGAAACAGCAATCGATGCTTTAGCACGTTTAACCCATCGCGGTGCAGTTGCCGCCGATGGCAAAACGGGTGACGGTTGCGGTTTATTAATGAAGAAGCCTGACCATTTTCTACGCACCCTGGCTGAAGAGCTAAATTTCGAGCTGGCAAAGCACTATGCGGTGGGCATGGTTTTTCTTAACCTTGATACCGCACTGGCTAACATAGCGCAACAACGACTTGCCGACGAACTCACCGAACAGGGGCTTTCTGTGGCAGGCTGGCGAGAAGTACCAACCGATGCCAGTACCTGTGGTAGTGAAGCCCTCAAATCGCTGCCACGCATTGAACAAATATTTGTCAATGCCCCTGTAGACATGGCCGCAGACACCTTTGAACGCCGTCTATACATTGCCCGTCGTAAAACAGAGAAAGCCATCGGCAACAGCGATGAGGCCTTTTATATTCCCAGCCTTTCAAGCACATTGATTTCTTATAAAGGCCTGGTCATGCCGGATAATTTACCGGTGTTTTATCAAGACTTAAAGAACAAACAATTGGCAACGGATTTGGTGGTTTTCCATCAGCGCTTTTCTACCAATACCTGGCCACAATGGCGCCTTGCCCAGCCGTTTCGCCATTTAGCCCATAACGGTGAAATCAACACCATCCAAGGCAATCGTAACTGGGCCATTGCCAGAGGCCATAAATTTGAAACACCGCTCATCCCCAACATGGAAGATGTGCGCCCCCTCGTCAATGCTTCCGGCTCCGACTCAAACAGCCTCGACAATATGCTAGAAGCCTTAATGGCAGGCGGACTCGACATTTTTCACGCCATCCGTTTATTGATGCCACCGGCTTGGCAAAACGTGCAAACCATGGACCCTGATCTGCGCGCTTTTTATGAGTTTAACTCCATGCATATGGAGCCATGGGACGGCCCGGCAGGCATCGTCATGACCGATGGCCGCCATGCCGTATGTGCTTTGGATCGTAATGGATTGCGTCCCGCACGTTATGTGATCACTAAAGACCGTCACATCACCATTGCCTCAGAGATTGGTGTCTATGACTATCTTCCTGAAGATGTGGTAATCAAAGGCCGTCTGAAACCTGGACAAGTGCTTGCTGCCGATACCCATACCGGTAAATTATTGTTACCGAAAGACATCGACAACATGCTAAGCCAACGACATCCTTACAAACAGTGGATGCGAAAAAAATCCAGACACCTGGAATCACAACTGTTTAACAATTCAGTGGCGCTGCAATCCTCTATTGATGAGCACAGCATTGCCAGTTATCAGAAAATGTTTCAAGTGACCTTTGAAGAACGCGATCAAGTGCTTCGTATCCTGGCAGAAAGTGGCGCAGAAGCCATCGGCTCCATGGGGGATGATACCCCGATGGCCGTGCTATCTGAAAAAACTCGTTCACTTTATGATTATTTTCGCCAACAATTTGCCCAGGTTACCAATCCTCCGATCGATCCGCTGCGTGAACAAATTGTCATGTCTCTGGAAACCTGCCTAGGACCGGAACGCAACTTATTTGCCGAAGCTGCCGCCCATGCCGGGCGATTATTAATCGATTCGCCCGTGTTGTCTCTAGGTAAATTCAGCAAACTAATTGCTTTAACCGATCCGCAATTCCAACATGCTCGCATCGATTTAAACTATCCTACAGATAGCAATTTACGCGATAGTTTAATCGCCATTTGTGATAATGCAGTGGCCGCCGTGCACTCGGGCAAAACCATTATTATTTTATCCGACCGAAATATTCAACCAGATAAAATCCCCGCCCATGCGCTACTGGCTACCGGTGCCGTGCACCATCGCCTCATCCACGAGGGCTTACGTTGCGATGCCAATATTATCGTTGAAACCGCGACGGCGCGTGATCCACATCATTTCGCTACCTTATTGGGTTATGGGGCCACCGCCATTTTTCCTTACCTGGCTTACGAATGTTTGCATGATTTAACGCGTACCGGTGAAATCGAAAACGAAAAAATATCGCGGCTTGCTCAGAAATACCGAAATGGCATTAATAAAGGCCTGTATAAAATTATTTCCAAAATGGGCATTTCTACCATCGCCAGTTACCGTGGTGCCCAACTGTTCGAAAGTGTTGGTTTGCATCAAGATGTCATTGAGCTCTGTTTTAAAGGTACCATCAATCGAATTCAAGGCACCAATTTCGATGACCTTGAACAAGACCAACGCAAACTCGCCAAAACCGCCTGGAACACTCGCAAATCCATTGAGCAAGGTGGGTTATTGAAATATGTCCATGGCAGTGAGTATCATGCTTACAACCCCGATGTCGTTACTAGCTTGCAAGTGGCGGTAAAAAGCGGCAAGTACAGCGATTATCAAGTGTATGCTCAGCTCATTAACGAACGCCCCTACTCCTCACTTAGAGACTTATTAAAATTACGCAGTGACACCACCCCCATTGACATCAGCGAAGTTGAGCCCATCGAGAGCCTATTCAAACGTTTTGACAGCGCAGGTATGTCGTTAGGCGCACTCTCTCCCGAAGCCCATGAAGCCTTGGCCATTGCCATGAATCGGCTCGGTGGACGCTCCAACTCCGGGGAAGGCGGTGAACATATCTCTCGCTATGGCACCGAAAAAACTTCGAAAATTAAACAAGTCGCGTCAGGTCGATTTGGCGTCACGCCCCATTATTTAGTGAATGCCGAGGTTATTCAAATCAAGATCGCCCAAGGCGCAAAACCTGGGGAAGGCGGTCAATTGCCCGGCCACAAGGTCGACAACTTGATCGCCAGCTTACGATTTGCCCGGCCTGGCGTAGCACTCATCTCACCACCACCGCATCACGATATTTATTCCATCGAGGATCTGGCGCAACTCATTTTTGATTTAAAACAAGTCAACCCAGATGCTCTGATATCGGTGAAACTGGTGGCAGAAGCCGGCGTCGGCACCATTGCCGCCGGGGTTGCCAAAGCCTATGCCGATTTGATTACCATCTCGGGTTATGACGGCGGTACCGGCGCCAGCCCACTGACCTCGGTTAAATATGCAGGGATTCCCTGGGAAATCGGTTTAACCGAAACCCACCAAATCTTACGAGCCAATGGCTTGCGCGATAAAGTACGCTTGCAAGCCGATGGCGGTTTAAAAACCGGCCTCGATGTCATTAAAGCAGCGATTCTCGGCGCAGAAAGTTTTGGTTTTGGCACCGGCCCCATGGTCGCCCTCGGCTGTAAGTATCTACGCATTTGTCATCTCAATAATTGCGCCACCGGGATCGCCACCCAGAATAATGTGCTTCGCATGCAGCATTTTATTGGCTTGCCGGAAATGGTAATGAATTACTTTACCTTTGTGGCCACAGAAACCCGCATGTTGCTGGCCCAGCTGGGGATTAAAAACCTCGTCGATTTAGTGGGGCGTACCGATTTATTGGAAATCCTTGAGGGCAAAACCGATAAACAAAAAGGGTTGGATTTACAACCCATCCTGCATGATGGCGGCGCGGATAAAACAAACCCCCAATATTGCAGCGAACCACGCAATGCACCGTTCGACAAAGGTGAGCTGGCAGAACGCATGGTACAAGACACCTTGTCAGCAATCGAAAATCAATCAGGCGGCACATTCCCCTACGACATCATCAATGTCAACCGTTCCATCGGTGCCCGCTTATCAGGTGAAATCGCTAAACGACACGGCAACCAAGGCATGAAAGAGCAGCCCATCACCCTCAAACTCACAGGCACCGCTGGCCAAAGTTTTGGTGTGTGGAATGCCGGTGGTTTACATATGTATCTAGAAGGTGATGCCAATGATTATGTCGGCAAAGGCATGACCGGCGGCAAACTGGTGATCACGCCACCCAAAAACAGCGGCTATCAAAGCCAGGAAGCAACCATCATTGGTAACACCTGTTTATATGGTGCCACCGGCGGTCATCTGTTCGCTGCCGGGTTAGCTGGCGAGCGTTTTGCGGTACGAAACTCAGGCGCCTTTGCCGTCGTGGAAGGCATCGGCGATCACGGCTGTGAATACATGACCGGTGGTGTTATTACCGTATTAGGTTCTACTGGTCTTAACTTTGGCGCCGGCATGACCGGCGGCTTCGCTTACGTACTCGATCAAGACAATACCTTTGTTGACTGCTATAACCACGAGCTGATTGACATACACCGCGTATCCACCGAAGCCACCGAAGCCCACCGAACCTATTTGCGTGACACTATTCAGTTATTCGTCAATGAAACCCAAAGCCAATGGGGTCAACATATTTTAGATAATTTTTCCGATTTAATCGGTAAATTCTGGCTGGTTAAACCCAAGGCAAGTGAACTTGGATCGCTGCTCGATACGCTGCGCAGTGCCGCCTAATCTTTGTTGGCTTTTTGGAAAAATGACACGTAGTAATCAACCAAAAATTAAAGTGAATTATGGCTAATAACTTTCAATTTATTCAAGTTCCACGGCGTGACCCGGAAAAAAAACCACCCGGCGTTCGGCTGCATGATTTTAGAGAAATCTATGGCCAATTTGATCCTGCCGGAGCCAGTGAGCAATCAGCGCGTTGCCTCGCTTGTGGCAACCCCTATTGTGAATGGAAATGTCCTGTACATAATTATATTCCCAATTGGCTGAAACTCATCGCTGAAGGCAATATTGAAGAGGCGGCAGAACTTTCTCACCGCACCAACTCATTGCCTGAAGTTTGTGGCCGCGTGTGCCCACAAGACCGGCTTTGTGAAGGCGCCTGCACTTTAAACGACGGCTTTGGTGCAGTCACCATTGGCTCCATTGAAAAATACATCAGCGATACCGCCTTTGCGCAAGGCTGGCGGCCCGACTTGTCAAATGTCAAAGATACCGGTAAACGCGTCGCCATTGTCGGCGCCGGACCGGCCGGCCTCGGCTGCGCTGACATCCTGGCACGTAATGGCGTAAAAGCCATTGTCTACGACCGTTATCAAGAAATTGGCGGCCTACTCACTTTTGGTATTCCCGAATTCAAACTGGAAAAAGAGGTTGTCAGAAACCGTCGCAGCATACTCGAAGGCATGGGGGTGGAATTTATATTAAATACCGAAATTGGCAAGGACATCCCCTTCCAAACCCTATTGGATCAATACGACTCGGTGTTTTTAGGCATGGGCACCTATAACACCATGCAAGGTGGATTTCCTGGTGAGCAGTTAGCGGGCGTCCACCAAGCCTTGCCTTATCTCATATCCAATATCAATCGCCAGTTAGGCTTTGAAAAAAACGCCGATGAATTCATCGACATGAAAGCTAAACGCGTGGTGATATTAGGTGGTGGCGATACCGCTATGGACTGCAACCGCACGGCCGTGCGCCAACAAGCCAAAACCGTCACCTGTGCTTATCGCCGCAATGAAGAAAACATGCCAGGCTCTAAACGGGAAGTCGCCAATGCCAAAGAAGAAGGTGTTAAATTTTTATGGAATCGACAACCTGTCGAAATCGTCGGAGACGGTAAAGTGGAAGGCGTTAAATTCGTCACCACCCAGTTAGGCGAGGCAGATCAGCAAGGACGCCGCCGCCCAGAACCTATTGCCGGATCGGAAGAAATCATTGCCGCTGACCATGTGATTGTCGCCTTTGGTTTTAAGCCCAGCCCGGCCTCATGGTTTGAATCGTTTGACATCAAGGTAGATAATATTGGTCGCATTCACACATCAGAACAAGCCGACTATGCATTTCAAACAAGCAATCCTAAGGTATTTGCCGGTGGTGATATGGTGCGGGGATCGGACCTGGTTGTCACAGCCGTTTATGAAGGGCGTCAAGCCGCCGAAGGCATCCTGGATTATTTAGAAGTTTAACCTTCCTTACATTTTATGATTAAGACGAGTATCAAATGACTGAATTACAAAATGATCGTTTCTTGCGTGCCCTGCTTCGACAACCTGTCGATGTCACCCCAGTATGGATGATGCGCCAAGCGGGCAGATATTTACCTGAGTACCGGGAAACTCGTGCCCGTGCCGGTGATTTCATGAGCCTTTGCAAAAATGCTGACTTAGCCTGTGAAGTAACCTTGCAACCCCTTGAGCGGTATCCACTGGATGCGGCCATTTTGTTTTCAGACATATTAACCATCCCAGATGCCATGGGACTGGGTTTATCCTTTGCTAAAGGTGAAGGTCCGCAATTTGCGCACCCGGTTCGCACCGAAGCCGACGTCAAAAAACTTCCGGTACCCGACCCTGAAGATGAATTAAAATACGTCATCGACGCGGTTCGCACCATACGCAAGGCCCTTAATGGCCGAGTGCCACTGATTGGTTTTTCCGGCAGTCCCTGGACACTGGCCACCTATATGATCGAAGGCAGTTCCAGCAAAGAATACGCTCACATTAAAGGCATGATGTTTGATCGACCGGACCTGTTACACCATTTATTAGATACCACCGCCAAATCCGTCACCAGCTATTTAAACGCGCAAATTGCCGCTGGCGCACAAGCGGTAATGATCTTTGATACCTGGGGCGGTGTATTAACACCACGTGATTACCAAACCTTCTCGTTACACTATATGGCACAAATCATTGATGGCCTAACCCGTGAATACGAAGGTCAGAAAGTGCCTGTCACACTTTTCACCAAAGGCGGTTCCGCTTGGTTAGAAGCCATGGCCGACACCGGTTGTGATGCGCTGGGCTTAGATTGGACCATCGACATCAGTGAAGCACGACGCCGGGTCGGTGACAGAGTCGCCCTGCAAGGCAATATGGACCCATCCATTTTATATGCCTCACCCGAGCGCATTCGCCAGGAAGTGGCCACCATCCTGGAAAGTTATGGCAAAGGCCCAGGTCATATTTTCAATTTGGGACACGGTATCCACCAACATGTAAAACCCGAACATGCGGGCGCATTCATTGAAGCCGTACATGAATTAAGTGCCGTTTATCACAAGCCATAAGCTATTTTTTATAAGGGCATAACAAGCAGTTTTTCATCTACAATTCATATAGAACAACAAATAATGACCTATTGATTGAGTGACTTTCTCAACAATATTTATCCATCACTTTGGATATAAAATAGAAACTGGATGCAGGATGGGTAGCGCACAGCGAAACCCATCAATACCAGTAGAATAATCATAGAAATTTCGAGGGAGATACGGGAATGATAAGAAAAAAACAAATGTTAGGTCGCACATTGGGATTAACATTGTTAGGTTTATGTTCCACCCCTACCTATGCCATTGATGCAAAAATGTTCATCAATCTCGCAAACAACACGATACATGAAGCCAATGGCGGGTTTATCGCCAACATCAACCAAGTGATCAAAACCCAAGATAAAATGATCAAACTTGGCATCGAAGGCAGCCTAGCCTACATCAAGGAACACCCTGAACATAAGAAATTTTTGACCCTGGTCATCGATAACGCCGACAACATGAAGCGCATGACACTCGATGAAATTGAAGCTCAATGGCATGAAGGCAAATATTTAAAAGAGCACGGGTTTGACATTCATAAAATGGAACACTTTGGCGAATTATTCAGTTTAATGGACTCCATCCTTCACCCAGCCACCGCTCATATTTGCTTTACCCAATACAAGAAAACCAAAAATGCTGATTTATTAGCAAGAGCCAGCGCCGAACTTATCGAAGTGGTAGAACATGTTTCCCATATCGAAGAGCGAAAAACCCAACTGACCCAAAATTAATCACTTGAGTTATGCTCAGCCCTGTTTAGAAATGGGCTGAGCCGTTGCCCCTCCCGCCAATAACCATCCCAATCTTGCCATAACTAAGGGATGGGCATTTACTGTAATCAGCATAGCAATTCCCATTAATAGGAAATATATTAGGAATGGGCGTATAATAACTTCCCTAGTTGACGCCCTAATTTAGTTTGTATTCGTCTAAAGCACCGACTGTTGGTAGCTATGTACCTATAGGCAAAGACAGACTGAAGATGGGATACGAAACGGGGAGTCATTACATGCCCATTCCTTATCTCGCCTCTGTTCAACCCTTATAGGAAAGCTATAAATTTATAATTTCTGATTGCGCGGACACTCTTCGGTTTTGAAGAAACCAACGATCTCACTCAGTTGACTGGCCTGATTGCGAAGTTCTTCAGAGGTGGAAGATAACTCTTCGGAGCTCGCCGCACTGCTTTGTGAAGCTTCAGCAATCTGGTTTACAGCTACGTTGATTTGGCTCACACCTTTGGATTGCTCATCGGAGGCGGCAGCGATACCCTGAACCAGATCCGATGTCTTGGCAATATCAGGCACCATCTGCTTGAACAAGGCACCGGCTCGTTCAGCGGTCCCAACACTTTCGGTGGCTCTTTCGCCAATTTCCTGGGCAGCGCTTTGACTGCGTTCAGCCAATTTACGCACTTCATCAGCAACCACCGCAAAGCCCTTACCATGGTCGCCGGCACGAGCGGCCTCAATCGCTGCATTTAACGCTAGTAGATTGGTTTTATAACTCGATGATCAAGTTTTTTCTTCTTGACACGCGCCAGCTAATGATGCACTCAAATGGCGTCTAAGCGGCCGCTTTATATTTTAACGCGGGTGTCGGTTCTAAGCGTCCCATGTCTCTCTCCACC
>Ga0316206_1001805_pt1 | contig 16915 bp, 18 predicted proteins | sample 6monthpyrite_MG_FD_204942 | JGI IMG/M metagenome (GOLD analysis project Ga0316206, IMG submission 204942) | Microbial mat bacterial communities from mineral coupon in-situ incubated in ocean water Damariscotta River, Maine, United States -... | ecosystem: Environmental > Aquatic > Marine >... | reverse complement strand
AAATCAGATACTTACGCTACCGCCGCCATCACAAAACTTCGCCTCGATGAATAATCCGGGTTAGCTCAGCCGATGCCATTTGATTGCGACCCGCATAGGCCGCAACAATCTCTGATGCTAGCATCAAGATATCTTCGTTTGAGGTTTCGTCTGAGTGGGGCGTGTCGTTCATGTCGGCATCTCTCATTCGGTTTATACTTCAGGCATCGGTAGAGCATGGATGACGGAAGAACACGAGATGTCTAAAGGGCGTTGAAAAGGGCAATTGTAGGTCAGTATTTATGACCCATAAGAGAGATTATGTTAAATATTTTGGATCAACTCAGTTTTTTGCTATTGTTACTACGATCCTCGACTACAGCTTTCGCTGCATTTCTGGCTGCCTTCTCAGCGCCCAAAATAATAGCGTCTTCGCGGGCTTCAAGATGTACTACCCGCATAGCTAGCTCGCTAACTTTGTCTTCTAGGGATTGTGTAACCCCTTGCAGCGCTTCCACGTGTTCCAGCAGCAAGATAGCCTTCTTCAAGTCAGAGTATATGGACATCAGTTGGCCCCTGCTCGGTTCTCAACAAAATTTGAAGCTACGCGTTCTGCCAAAACCAAAAAATCTGATGCCTCTTCAGAAAGTTCAGCGTAAAATTTCTCGATATTTTGAAATTCTCCATCCTTAATAGGGTCGATAGAAACAGAACGAAAATCAGAAATCGGAGTAATACATAAATCAAAGTCATCTCGAAAATGGCTTTGCGGACCAATCCTTCGGAAAACCACCGCCATATCTTTGCGCCTACTTTGATCAAAAAAAATGTCGTCTAAAATACACTTGTACCCTTCTGGCCAAATGCCGGGTTTGTGCGAGATAATCGCATAGGTCAGGCAATTTAAATCTTCATTTTTAAAAATAGACTCCTTGAGTATCCCCGCAAGCTCACCTTCAGTTACCTCTTTTTGAGGTGAGCCAGAGAACAAAGAAATCACATTGTTTCGGTCCATGTTACTCTAAACCTCATCGGGTAAATCTCACGATCACCTCAATAACCAATTTCACAGTTTGTGTTAAGTCATATTGTCAAAACCACGGGCTCGTGTGCGATAGTCACAAAACTTCACCACGTCGGCACAAACGGCCGATAACGCCGCCCCTGCCCCAACGACGGCAGATCAATGGTTTAGCAGGGTCAGAAACCCCCGGCAAAATTCGGCAGGTTTTGCCACGTTTTTGACCCCTGTCCTGGTGTTCACATAAACGCTATTTTGCGAAGAAGCTGACGGTGCGGACCATGGCAGAATGCCATCTGAAACGAGCATGGGATTATGGAAGCCGGTCGATGAGATTGGCAATTCCGTACTGTCCGTGAATCTGGACTACTGCTGATATCTGCTCCAAATCATCCATATGATAAATCCAATCGCGACGACCCCAATTTCTGGCATTGGAAGCTTCAGCCAGTATGGAACCGTAACCAGCGCCAAAGTCATTGCTAGCACGGCTATGCGTTCCAACTTGCCCAGGGGCCCGAAATGATCCCTTTTCTCATCTGGTTTCTGCGCTTGCTTATTGCGGGTGATCGCTCCCTGAATGAAACCAAAGGCCGCAACACCTGCCAACAGGATTGGCCCTTCCACGTTTCCTTCGCCACCACTGACCCACGGGACGGCCGTTTCGAGATCGAGGCCGTACCTACGCAAAATAATCGTCAGACATCCCCACCCACCAATGAAAATGCCAAAAAGGACCGGGATATAGCTGAGAGGCGTTAGTATCGTAATAAATGCGGCCATGGTTTGTATCAATTTCCCATTATTAATTAGCTGAATACAAACGGTAGAACCCAACCAAAGCGCATTTTGCGTCGAGTCACCAGGCTGGACGAACTGCATCCCTGTCGGTAGCCTGTCACAGCGGCGAAACACCCAAGATCTTTGGTGAAATAGCCCGCAAAAATCGGACGCTTTCAATAGGAAAACAGAAATGAATATTTTTCATCATGTATGCAAGTTAGCGGTAGGAAGCCTCATGGCGGCTCTCATCTCCACCAACAGCGCCACGGCTGAGGGGCAGTTTGGCGACACGGGCCAGTCACAGTGGGGCGTTGGCTTTGAACTGTTCTGGGACGGCAAGAAGGTAAACGGCCCGGAAACAGAATTTATTTCGTATGAGCAGGCTGTAGCCACTTGCGAAGTAAATTATCGCCCGAACATAATAGTTGAATGCCGGTATCATGGTCATACTTTCCAGCGATGGACTGAATGACGTGTAGTGGCCAAGCCTACTCATAACCCCTCTTGGCCTTTTGCATGTGCACAGTGAACCGGGCGTCCTTGGCTGCCAGTTCACTGCCAAACCAATCGGTGCGCACGCGCCCTGAGCTGCCGATCCTGCCCCATTCCCGCACCAAGCCCCAATCGCCAAAGAGGCCTCTGACGATTTCCATGCGGTAGTAGCGATAGAGGTTGGCGGCTTGGTTTGTACGCGTCAGATGCATGCTCAGCTCCACATCTTCGAGGCGATATCTTGTTCTTCTTTGCCAATGGCATCGGCGTAGATCGTCGTCGTAGAAAGCTGCGCGTGGCCCATCCACTTTTGCAGCATGTGCAACGGGATGCCCTTCACAACGGCATTAACCCCAAAGCCATGCCGCAAGCCTTTCGGGCTGCGGTGCGCGGCATCGGCAATGCCCGCCTCGATCATCACACCTTTGACGATCTGCCAAACACGCACGCGCGACAGCGGCCAGATCGGGGCCTGCCCCCGCTTGCGCGATTTCTGCGTCTGTCGGATGCCGTGGGCTGTGTCGAGGGTGTCGAGATAATCTGGCGGCACAGGAACCGCCCTGTAGACGACCTTCTGCTCGCCGGAACTGTCACGGCGCTTCTTCAGCGACCGGATCGTCACTGTGCCGCCAGAGAGGTCGATACGAGCGGGCGTGATCTCGATCAGCTCGGACGGCCTGCATCCGGTATAGTGCAGCGTTTCGCATAGCGTGCGGTCGCGCGCGGACCGCTGACGTGCAACATCCAAGAATGCGGCTCGCTCCTCGGCGTTCAAATACAGGCGATTGCCTTTGGGGTCGTAGAGGGTCATTTCGCTCATATTTAACAGTTTACCCGAATACTGTTGAAAGGCGAAGCGGAAAAGCGGCGTTTTTCGATCTACCCACCGTTGATTGGGACGGATCGCTTAACAGTATCACCCATTGTGTTAAATGGTGGCAGCGCGGGACATTCCCGACCTTCAGGAGTCAAATGCCGGAGGGGGCAGAATAGTACGCCAAGACTTCTTAAGTCTATGAATTAATAGGGTTTTTAACGGAAGCGCTTTGTCCGAAAAGTACAAAATTCCGAAATTTAAAAATCAAATGATTTCAATCGGTTATTTCTGCTAACGTATGATCCTGCCCCCTCCGGCATTTGACCCCAACCGGCGCAACGGCGCGGGATATTCGCGCCCATCTTGAGGATGTCTATCCCGTTTGTGCCAAATTGCAGATGGCAATGTGCTAGAGTCGCTCGGCCAATACCTACGCGCTTCAGGAGCGGCGCAGCGCTCAATTAGGTGGATTACTCAGGAACCGCGTTTTGCCTCAGGCACTTAGAGGCATGTCGAAGTCGATCACTTTGTCCACGACGCCCAGACGCGCCTTGATCGCATCCGGCAAGAGGCGTCGTGTGGATATGCGGGGAATGTCCATCTCGGGAATTATGCGCTCGGTGCCGTAGAGGTCGAGATATTCCTGGTAGTTGTCGAACCCCATGCGTCCGGGGATGTCGACAAAGGTCTCTGACGGCGCGCCGTTGGCAAGGATAACGTCGTGGTTCTCTGTCTCGATGTGATAATAGGTGAACCGGGCGTCCAATTCAGTCGCAGGAACGAAGTCGATTGTGGTGCCATTCACCAGCGCTAAGGCGTTGATGACCAATCCATCAATAACCATGCCATGGTCAGCCGAAACCGTGAGGTCGCTGTTCGGTAAACTGTTGCCAAGTGCACCGGCACCGATGCGGACTGGTTCCAACTTCGCAGTAAATCCAATGCGGGTGTTCACGGTCTGGCGACCAATCCATTTGACCGCCACTATGGCTCCCGAGGCAGTCATTATTTTGTCACCAATCGTAAGCGCATCGACGTTAAGCGCGCCGCAGGGCGTTGTGATTTGCGTACCCGCAGCAAAGCAGTAGGTGAAAGGCGCGGTTGTGATCTCAGGGGACAGGATTTCGGCGGGGAAAGGAAACGTGCTCGGGTTTGCACTGGCGGGAAGAGCGACCGCAATTGAGGATATGTCGGTGACCCAGTTGCCCGAACCTGGCGGCACCTCGTCCGACCCGTAAACGATCAGGTAGTCTGATCCGCCGATGTCGACATAGCCGACATAGTCGTTGCTCTGGGTCGTGATGTCCTCACCGACATCGGCTTCGTTGTCACCATTGACGTCCGTGGCGATGATCGTGGCCGTCGTTGGCGCCCCGTCGATTACCCACTTGGCCCCGTCCCAAGTATAGCCCTGATAGCCCGATGCGGTGTAACTTGGCATGGTCAAATTCCTTTATTTCGCCAATATTAACGGCAGCCTATAATTTGCAGTCCCAATTGGAAAGCCTTGTCCGGCATTCCCCGTTTGGATCGCCTTCAGGCATGAGAAGAGCACCCGAAACGGTTCTCCACGCCTTTTTTCGGCTGAGGCTTGCGCATTCCGGGCACATCCGCCCGGGGATTCCGGGCTATCCGCCCTGAACCGCCCCAGCTGTACCAATTGATTCTTCGGTCGGCAAAGATGCGATCATCTGCCTGGACTGCGGCAAAGGCTTCAAGACGCTCAAGCGGCACATCAACACCGAGCATAATATGTCGCCTGCCGAGTATCGCGCGCGGTGGCAGCTCTCAAAAGACTACCCGCTTGTGGCCCCGTCCTACAGCAAACGTCGCTCAGCCACTGCCAAGAAGATTGGGCTTGGACGAAAGCCAAAAGCGGAGTGATCGTCACAGATTGTGATCAATCCATTTCGACATTAGGCCCCGGTCGCGAAAGCACTCATCAGGAACATAGCGCCGCTTAATCCGGGCGATCCGTTCTGCGAACGCCACTTGCTTAGAAGACGGGTAGTTTGAAAACTGCCCGCTTTGACGCTCATTTTTATGGGTACTGATCCACTGCGAGAGGGCTTCGCGATCACTTTGAACGTTGCCGGGCAAGGTCGCCCCGGATCGTTGTGCAATTTGGCGTGCGAAAACCAGTTGTTTCTCGGTCACTGGCAGGCGGTGATAATCGTTCGATTGAAAATCGGCGACGTCGGGCCGTGACTCTTGAATTGCTGTCTGTTGCATTTCCCGCTCCCTTCGATAGAAATCGAAAATAGAACATAACGGGAACATTTTCAAGAGTAAGGCACCTCGAGCGCCGGTCGATCCCGGCTTACGGGCTCAATTGGCGCCGCAACACTTCTTGTATTTTCGGCCAGAGCCACAGGGGCAAGGGTCGTTCCGACCTGGCTTGCGCTGTGCCTGGGGGCTTGCATTGAAGTTGGCGGTAGGCGGGCGAGGCGTGGCCGCACCTCTCGACTTGGTCCACCGGTTCAGGGAGCCCACCAGTCCGGGAATGAGCTCGGGTGCCTGATCACTGAGTGCATCGATTGCGCTGTCTTCCAGGTCGGATGTGCCAGCGTCGATCTGATGCAAGGCGACCATCAGATTGATCGAGGCTGCGGCGTCCTCATCGCTGCTTTCTACAATGGCTTCCCAGCATTCTGGCCGCAGCGCCATGGCGGTCTCGAAGCCAGCCACCCAGAGTTCCCACATCGTATCTGACCTGATCGGGTCAAGCTCAAGAACCGGAAAATACCCGGACGACGGCGGTGTCAGGGATCTGGCCACCCGGTTGTAATGCCCCATGATCAAGTTAGTGGCTGACTGAACCTCCTCCAGGGTAGTGAAGCTGGCCGTAATCTTGTCGCCCCAGACTATTGGCAGCCATTCACTCGGCACGATCATCTCGGGACAGACGAGAAGGCCTGCGCAAAAGCCGTCAAACTCGCTCAGCAGCATACCCTCGTTTTCCGCAGGGAGCCCCATGAGCATTTTCTCCAAACGATCCAGCTCAGCGTCGGTGTGATGCATCCCGATCCCCCAATACGATCAAAACCCCTGGAACAGCATATCAAGCGCGTCAGTTATTTCCGCGAAATGCGGCTCCAGAGTGCCCATCGGTTTCCCGAGCTCACTGATCCGGACGGCAGTGGTGAACTGTGTGACCATCACGAAATCCGTACCATCTACAACAAAGATCGGGTTCAGGCGCCTTGCGGGTTTCGGGGCCAGATCCAAAGGCAGCAGAGGGATGACCATGCGTGTATTGAGCGGTTCCAGGATATCGGCCTGCACATCCACCACAAGCCCTTCCACCGATGCGATCTTGAAAACGTCATACTTGGCCATCAGAACTGACGCAGGTGCCCGAGCGGCAAGCCGTCCCGTTCTACAAAGTCGTTGGAGCTTTCCAGTGCATCACGGTTCTCTGCTTGCCAGAGCTCCGACTTCGAGTGCACCACAGCCGCCCGGATGCCTTCCTCGGCAGCGCGTGACAGATTGACCTTCAACGTCTTCGCTTCGGCCAGTAGATGGCTGTCCAAGGACAGGTTGGCCGGTTTTCTGATATGGGACTGCGCCATGGTGATCTCCTCAATAGGGAGAGTACGCCGTCACTGCCTGCGCGTCAAACATGCGCATATTTTGTGCCGTAATAGAGATTATGTTAATTAGGCGAAAATCTCGTTCCAAGATTGGCTTTGCCTGCTGACCCGAGAGATTCTGACACCAATAAACATTGGTTTTTAAGGTAGAAGCAACAGGCTTGCCCCGACAGTGGCCATGGACATGTCCATTTGGGCCTTTATCCGCCTTTGGTTCTCTTCAAACTCATTTGGCCCCCGACCGTTGTTGTTTGGTGGGGCCGTGGCTAACATGACGCCTGTATCAAAAAGCATCTTTAGAAATCTCTCTGTCGTTGCCTTCCTCGCGGCTGCACTTCTCTGTTTTTCGGCCTCAATCTTCTCTAATAGAGCGCGGGCGTTAGGCTCACCCCATCCTGCGGCCAGTTGAATAAGACCCAATGCCCCTGAAATATTTTGCGGTTCGCCTTTTCCATAATACCCAAGAAGCGCGTAATGGTATAAACCTGTTTTGTTACCGCTTTTATCAGCTTTAAGGTACCAGTACCGAGCTTTTCTATAGTCAAGCTCTACGCCCTTACCAAATTCACGAGCAAGTCCTATAGATATCTGCGCATCTGAGTTGCCTTGCTTCGCGGCCTTTTCATACCACTCAGCTGCCAGCTTGGGATTTGGCTTTACAGAATAACCAAAGGTATATGCCTGACCTATATAGTTCTGTGCATCAGCCAATCCTTGCATCGCCGCCTTTTCATACCAAAAGAAGGCTTTAGCGAGATCGCGATCCACCCCATCACCGTTGGCATAAGACCATCCCAGAGATTGCTGCGAGTGGGCGTGTCCAGCCGTAGCCGCTTTTGTATAGAAAATGGCTGCTTGGGAGCGGTCTCTGTTTACTCCGTCGCCAAAAAAGAATGCGTCTCCAAGGAGCGCCTGGGCTGCAACATGATCCTGATCAGCGGCCTTCAACAACCACTCTATGGCTTGTTTTCGATCTTTATTGGCCGCATCCCCGCCCGACCAGTATTCTCGCGCAAGTGCATATTGTGCGTCAGGGTCTCCCTGATCAGCAGACAAAGCCAGCCATTCAAAACCCTCGGTCGGGTTTTTGGTAATACCCTGCCCTGTCAGAAGAGATGATCCCAGAAAAAGCTGGCCTCTCGGATTGCCTTGTTCAGCAGCTTGTCGGAACCAGTTAGTCGCGATTTCCTGATCCTTGGGAACACCAGTGCCGTTGAAATACAAGACACCAAGCTGGACTTGGGAGGTGGCGTTTCCTTGTTCCGCATGCTGTGTGAAAACCGCAAGTGCGTCCGAATAATCTCCCGATTGAACCGAAAGGAGAGTTTCTTCAAAGGTTTGAGCCTGCAATAGGGGGGCGGGCGTAATCGCCAACATCACAGCCAATATACTAATTCTCGAAACGCGCGGTCTAAGGGACATATTTGGATCTTTCTTCTGCCGAGCTTCTACTTTTGCAAAATCCTGCCCAAAATATATACATCTCCCCCAAAAGGAGTACAGCACTGAAATTTTGGCGATTTCTAAGATCATGAGATGCGCCCAAAACGATAATGGGAACGCCCTGTCAGATACTTACAGAAAAATCACAGGCGACCAGCTGCAGCAACAGCGTAAGTGAGATCAGGGGTTGGAGCCGTAAATCCTCCCCCAAATGTAAATACTCTGTAAGTGCCTAATCTATTTAGGGCATCTGACGCTGCGCCAAATCGCTTCACCCTACTCCTTCAATCGACCCTCTTTTTCCAACGCTTCCCTGATCAAGGGGCGTAGGTCGTCGAAATCAGGCGGATTCTGCAGCCCAGTTGTTTGATAACCCATTTCGAACACGACTTTAATGGGGAAGTCGCCGAGCAACTGAAACTGAAATGTGGCTGGGAACCTGTATTTATCAGCTGCAAAGCATTTTCTGAATCTGTTTGTGAGTATTGAGTTCCTGTGACTGTTGCGGATGCTCTCGACAACCGCGTCGACGGAGAAAGATTTCTCCCCGGGAAAAATTCCCATAGTTTTGTTCACGTATTCTTCAGAGCATTCATCGGCAAGGTAACCAGATTTTTGCAGGATAGACTCGATTTTTCCTTCAAGCCCTTCGTAGTCCGGGAATTCATAAAAATGACGAGTGGAGTAGTTCACGATGAATATTTTTTTTCGCCCTATGAAGCCGTGAAATTGGAATTTGACGAGCGGCCCATCTGAGCCGGACAGATAACATCGGCTATTGCTTCTGGACTGGCTTACACCTTGGTGTACACGCCGCATCTCAGTAATCACATCTAGGGGAGTCATTGGTTTGTCCGGATATATTCCGGCAATTTCATGGCTTATATCTGGGCTGCAATCGACGGGGACAGGCGCATATCCAAGTATCGTCTCATCGTCGTGGGCAAGCAGTTTTGTAGCCGTCAGACGGTCGAATTCCGAGTCGTCCCACTTGGGTGCTCGATCAGCAGGGTCTAGGATGCAATCGTATTCCCCTTCTGTTGTGTTTTTTATTACCGGTTTTAATGGGTACTTGCATGTGAAAACCCTATAGCTAGTTTCCGCCAGTGCTTTCCGAGCTAGACTACTTTGCTCAACGGCAGTGATCCGAATATCTATTGTCGAACTGGGCACGACTGGATTAACACCAGAACAGGTCCATCGACCGGAGCGACCGTTTAGTGCGTTCCAAAGTTCTGAAACCAGAAACTTGGAACAAACTTTTGCAGTTATTGTTTCGGAGCACTTATTTCGATAAATGATGGATGCGTATTCTGGGCCTTCAAAGGTCGTTGTTATGCAACTGTTCCTACCCTCTTCCGCGGAAACCACAGAGGCCGTCAGAGCGGAAAGAAAAAGAAATATGAGGGTGCCTAAAATTTTCATCATTTAGAATCCTGATAACCTACCAACGGGTGAAACGTATCGATCTCTCTTGCTGTGGCAACTGTTTTGTTCGCAGGTATGGCTGTCACTTTAACGGTACGTTCTGACCGCCCTGCCCCGCCATCCACAGATCAATGGCTTAGAGTCCGACTCAAAATTCCTGACCGACTTTTCTTGCGATATAGCGGCTTGATCTTCTGATTGCCGCGACGAGAACCCAGGCATCTGCAGATGCGATCGAAGCCTCCCAATCTTTTGCCAACCGGCGGCAACGTCCGAGCCATGCGAAGGTACGTTCGACCACCCAGCGGCGCGCGATGACGACGAAGCCGGTTACACCGGGTGGGCGCTTCACGATCTCAATCGTTGGACCGTCGATGGCTACGAGAGCGTCCCTCAGCTTCTCTCCGGCATAGCCGCCATCCGCGAACAGATGCGTCAAGGTCGGAAAGCTTTCACAGGCCTGCATGATGACGCCCGGCGCGCCGTCGCGGTCCTGGATATCGGCGGGATGCGTGACCAGCCCAAGCAGGTTGCCGTCGGTATCGGTCACGATATGCCGCTTGCGCCCCTTTATTTTCTTGCCCGCATCGTATCCGCGCGGCCCACCGCTTTCCGTGGTCTTGACCGATTGGCTGTCGATGATCCCGGCAGTCGGAACCGCGTCCCGACCAGCCAGCACGCGGGACGCGCCGACCAAGGCCTCGTTCAGAATGTCGAGCAGGCCGCTGTTTCGAAGCAGGTAGAAGTAGTATTGCACCGTGGTAAACGGCGGGAAATCCTTGGGCAGCATCGCCCACTGGCACCCGGTTGCGGCCATGTACTGGATCGCGTCCCAAACGGTGCGCATATCGGTCCGGCGCGGACGCCCCACTTTCGAGGTAGGTGGCATGAACGGCTCAACAAGCGCCCATTCAACGTCAGTGCTATCGCTTGCATAACGTTGACCACGTCGGTCATAGTTCGGGCGAGTGATTTCTGTCCAAGGCATGATTTTCTCCAGGTTTCGCAACCACAGAGAATCACAACTTGCTGAAATCACTCAACTTAGTTTTCGGTTGGGCTCTTAGGCGGGTCAAAAACCCCCGGCAAATTTCCGGGGGTTTTTGCACGTTTCTGACCAGCCTTGGCGACCGCTGGGCTGGATGGTAGCAATCGCAAACAGACCACCTCTAACCTGGGACGGTGCTTATTATGGAACGCGAACCAAACCTGATCATCTCAAGCGCTTCAAAACGGATCGTGGAGGATGGCATTCCTTTCAAGGTGGACATCTACAAACTTGAAGGCGGCGATGGATGGTCGCTTGAAGTCGTGACCGAGGATGGAACTTCAATCGTCTGGGACGATTTATTCGATAACGACCAGGTGGCGTTCGATGAAGCAATATCAACAATTCGCTTGGAGGGTGCTGCGGCATTCACCAATGGCGGCACGAACGTCGTTCCCTTCAAGAATTAGGATTCCGTCACGGGGATTTGCCATCGTCGGCCAGCCAACATCAAAGACACCATAAAAGGACTTATGCGCCAAAAGGGCGGCTTGTGGCCGTTCGCTGCAGCCGCAACATGATCGACCTAATGGCGGGGTCGCGGTCATTCGCTGCGGTTTGCGCCGAGGTCCGCAATGCGCAGGGAGCGGGCTTTGCAAAGTGTAGCGGGTATGCCCATTGCCATCTCTCGAGATGGGGCTGGCTACGATGCAGTTGTCCGACAGGACTGCTCGATGGTTTCGGCAGGAGGTTGGCTTCATGACGCCATGATATTGCCAGGCCGCCAGTACAATCGCATTTTCGAGTGCTCGGCTTGACCGACAACTTCAGAAATCGACGTCGACGTTCTTGTTCGCAATGGGGTCCAACGGCGCAGGGGCCTTCAATGCCTTCTCATACTCGCCCAGATTCGTCAGAAACGTGACCATGCCGTAGTCGTTATAGACAATCGACAGATAGGTGCCGCAATCTTTGTAAACCGGCTGTGTCGGCGTATAGTGCGGCAGCTCGGGGCTCCACGGGACATAGCTGTCACGGATCTCGTTCCAATCGTATTTCTTCCACCATTTTACTTCGGTGCCGTTTTCATCATTCAGCAATTCCAACCGTTCGCGACGGTCATTGCGCGCCCCGCAATAGGTGCGGTCACCATCGCGATCATGAAGACCATCCCCCCATTCCAGCGTCAGGCTTCGCCCCACAAAATCGACGGCCGGTTCCCCATATTTTTCGATCGCCTTGGCGCGGATGGACGCCATCGGATAGGGCAGCTTTTTGACATTCAATACGCGCTGGATACCCAATATGTCTTGGTCTCCGGTCGCGCGCTCGACATAAAGCGTCACCACTTCGCCAAGGTCCGGCGGAATATAGACCCATGCGTTGCTGAACGGGTCAACACCGGCGCGCGGATCGTCAGAACGCAGAACGCTGACACCCTTGAAACGTTCGCGCAAGATCTTATCGGCCTCTGACACCAACATATCAAGCGTTATGCCCAAAATGTCATACTCTGCCCCATCGGGCTTGCCAGCAGGCGTTTCGATCATGCTGTCAGGCGTAATCGTGCCCTTGGATGTCAAGGAAAACGCCTGGGTTTGCTCATTCATATCGACCTGCACTTTCTCGAACTCGGGAGCTTTGGCAACGACAAGGATGTCCGGGAACACGCCGGGCCCCGGTTGCGTGTGGATCGAAACAATCTCGGTTTTCATGCGCAGCGCGTTAAAGCCACTTTCGGCCTTCCAAAGCGCCGCCGGGAAGTTTTCGATCGCAACCAGAACGATCGGCATTTGGCCGGAAACAAAGACATGCCCGTCGATTTCATCCCTCGAGGCCCCCAGCACCTCTTGCACCAGATTGTTGGTTTCATAGGTCCAATTGCCCATGCATTCCGCCGCCGACACATTGAGCGGCGACAACAATGCCACAGGGGCGGGAACCGGCTTTTGCCATGACCCGCGATCAGTAGCCTCCTGATAGGCGGCCTTGATCTCTGCAAGCGTTGGCAACCCGGCCGCGCGCAATAGTGCCTCTCGGCGTTCCGGCATGCGCATGGCGGGATCGCGATTGTACCCGAAAGTATTTTCTGCCTTGGGGATCAGCGCGCCACAGGGGCCTTTTGCGAAATACCCCCGCCGGTTCGGCAGATTGACCACCATCTCGACAGCGCGCGGTGCGCTATAGTCGAACGCGCCAAGGTATGCGCGCATTTCGGCCCGCGCCTTGGGCAACAGTGGTCCCTTTGGCAAGTTCGCCAAACTGGAAAACGCGCGACCCGGCAGGCCCGGCGCAAGCCCGTTTTCAACCAGCCAGCGATTAAGCATGAACCAATCCAGCGCGGTTTCGGCGGCTTGTGCGTTAGTGCCAAACGCTCCACCGTTTTCCATCAACGCGATCATCGGCAACAGGTCGACCGTCAAGGGTGGCGATTGTGGAATACTGCCAGTTTCGCCAGCAACTACGGCTTCGCCCGCAAGCACTTTGTGGGCCAGAATTTCGGGCAGTTCCATAGAGTCAAGATCACCCGCAAGAATGAAATACTCGAGAATTTCATAAGCGACTTTCGCTTGGACGGAACTGGGCTCGGTCTGTTGAACGACACTGACGGGGCGCATTCTAAGCCAGACAGGAACCGGCTCTGATCGGCCACCATAACCGGTCGGAAACAGTTTTCCATTGCGCCGAGCGACCACATCGGCGTCAAAACTGATCTGTGTATCGGCATTTATGAGCGACGGGGTCATCCGCAAAGCCTGGCCACCAAGTTGCAGCGAAAGCGGTGACGAGGCGCGCAGATCGCGGAAGGTGTACAGCCCGGTTTGGCCGGGAACAGCGGCGAACTCTGTCTCGACACGAAACCAGCCGCCGCGCACCGGGTCATGCCCGGCAAGGACGCGAAGCAGCCGACCGGGCGCAGACCCTTCGCCATCAATGGCCGTCAGCCGCTGCATCAGCCCCTCGCCACCCGGCACCTGACTGGCCATGGCCACAACCATCTCCGTCGAGGCCAGCGGCATCTCGATGACCTGCTGCGTTGTCAGTCCGCCAACGGATGCACCCATATCACCGGGTTTGACGGTGAACGCCTCTGCCGGGAACTCATAGAGCAACCGTGTCAGCTCTTGATCGGCATAAATCCTCAGGCCGGTGATTTTGGATACCATCTTGAACTCGCCCGGAATTGTGGCCCTTACATAGCGCTCCCTCGCGACAAAACCTGATGGGTCAACGGCCGGGGTTTGCAACGCGTCGGCCTGTGCCGTGATCATCAGGAAGACTTTTGCGCCCCGCGACCCCATGTTAAGCTGCGAGGCCAGTTGCCGCGCCTGGTTTGCCGGCATCGGAACATGCGTTGGCAAGGTGCTGGACAGGTCAAATTCGGCCGATAGTTTATCTTGCCCGGCTGCAAGCAGATCCATAGAGCGGCTTTGGTCCAGCGACAGGCGGAACAGTTGGGTGTCAAAGTCATAACTGCCCAAGACGGCCTCTCGCGTGGTGAAAAACCGATACGGCCCGGCTATGGCACGCGCCCGCAACGCGTCGCCAAATTCCCTGCGCATCCGCTCGGCCAATTCACGGCGGTCGAATTGGTTCAGCTCTGATGCATTTCGGTTGGCAAACCCGCGCCAGAAGCGTTCTTGCTCGTTGCGGGTCAGCATGCGCGGCGCATAGGCCGTTGCGTAGACATCATTTTTCAGCAGATCGGGGTTGTTCCGGAAAAACGCCAGATCTGTATACATGCCCCAGATGCCTCCCAGATAGGTGCCGTTCGGGCTGCGATACCGTCCACCGCTGACATAGCCATCGATGACTTTCGCCAAGCCCGAATAAAGCTCTGCTATTTCCAGATAGGTGGTTCTGTTCGGCGATGGGGTTTGGGCCCACTCTTCGCTGGGACGCGTGTTCGAGGGCGCGCGCTCTTCCAGGACGCGCCCCTCAAGGGTTTTAAAACGCAGACCTTCGAAATTCATCTCGGCGGTGAATTGATTGCGTGACGCGTTGTAGCGCACGGCGGTGATCGTGACATAAACGTCGACACGCCCGACGATATGGCTGTTGCGGTTGCCTGCGTTAAGGATACGGGCGCGTTCGGCATCAACGGTAACGGCGCGCAGCACGGCCTCATCCGGGTATTCGATGGCCAGTTTCGGAAGCCCCATATAGTCGTTTTCCAACAGGGGAAACTGTTCAAAGCCTGCCCCGCCACCACCGGAATAGAAGATCGGCCATTTGCCCTCGGCCGCCTGATAGCGCATCGCGTGCACCTCGTTGGTCAAGGACGCCAAATAGCGAAACACCGCATTTACCGGCTTCTGCGTGCGGATCTCTGCAAGAAGTTGGGTCTTGAAGGCCGCATAAGTTCTGGCTGATATGTCACCGGGCTGACTATAGGTGTTGTGCCACCGATCATAGATTTTGGCCAGAATGCGCGGGTCGTCCAAAAGCTCGGGACGAGAGGCAAGGGCAAGCCTGGCAAGGCTATGTGAGGAGATATCTCCTGTCATCCCGACCTTGATGATCTCTCGCCCGTCTTCCGTCAAAGGTGCTGCCGCGGTTTCCGGGGCTGTGGACAAGGCCGGGACTGTGGATTCGGTGTTGCTTGCGCCCGTTACCTCGGTTGCCGGAGGGGCAACGCCAGCTTCTCGCAACGCCAGATCAAGCGCCTCCGCCGGGCCAATACCTGTTGCATCCAGTCCCAGCCCGGAAAGCAGGCGCGCGATTGCCTTTGTGCCGCGATCATCGATGGTTCCGCTAATGGGGCCAGAATAATGGCCAAGCATTGTCAGCGCTATTTGCAATTTCATGACATCAGAACTGGGTAAAGCGGTCTCTGCCGGGCCAGGGGACGGCATCGGCGCATCGGTCTCGACCGCCGTTTGATCTTGCCCCATTTTCTGAGGATCCAAAGGCATTTCAGTCTGGTCCACTGACGCTCCGACATCGCTGCCCGTGGCCTGCGCGAAGACAAGGCCTGCGTTGAAAACGGCTATGGCAATCGTGATTCCAACAACAAACGCGTGCTTCATAATTCGCTCCCATGGTTTGTCGGTCAGGGCACCAAAGCGCAGGTAGTTCAAAACTATCCTGCCCGACATCCTGCGAATATTGCCACGGAATATCTTGCATGCAACAAGAAAACGCCCAAAATCTTGTTTGCCGTTGGGCAGATTTTCTTGCCAGTTATGACCTGCGTCCAAGAATTGAGAATCTTGAGAACTGGGCATGTAACAGAGTCATGCCAGCGACGCCTTGTATCTTGTATTATGTGGCAAGCGTATCATGTATCGAGAACCCGAACATGGTACAGAATTGCAATGGCCGCTTCAGGGAGGAGTGCTGCCGCCAGGCGCTCAGATCGCAGAGGTCGGCTCTGGGCCGTTGGTGCATAAATCATGAGTTATGCACCACTCAGAGAAACCCAATTAACACAGGGCTTGCAGGCGGTGCATAAGTCCGGTGCATAAGTCCGGTCAATTTTGTATACTGTTGGCATGAAAATTGGTTACGCCAGAGTGTCCACTCCTGGACAAAACATCGAGCGCCAAATCGGCGGTCTCAATGCAGAACGTGTTGACCGCATCTTCCAAGAGAAGGCATCGGCCAAAAGTTTGACGGGTCGCCCGGAGCTGAAAAGAGCTTTGGACATGCTCGGCACAGGCTACAAACTTTGACCATCCCGCGTCAGTGGGGTAGTCTCATAGTGCCGAGAAAAGCAAAAACGCTCATGAGGGGTGTCATTCTGCCCCCAGCCGGAACAGACCCCTTTTACAAGTGGCGCGCAAAGTTTGGCGGGATGGATGCGTCACTGATCTCGCGGATGAAGGCGCTGGACGAAGAAAATAAGAGGCTCAAGTAAATGTATGCTGAGAAGAGCATGCAGAACGATTTGCTGAAGGAGGCGCTTGGAAAAAAGTGGTAAGGCCGTCTCTGCGCAAGGAGATGGCCCAATGGGCCGTGAAGCATAGATTAGTCAGCATCCGGTTGCCGTGCAACGGGACAAGCCCGAGCAGAATGCCTACATCGAACGCTACAACCGCACCGTCAGGACTGAATGGCTGGGGCGATGCCATTTTGAAAGCATCGAAGAGATTCAAGATCACGCAACGCGCTGGCTCTGGACTTACAACAACGAACGCCCGAACATGGGCATTGGAGGAATGACGCCGATACAGAAACTGAAAGCAGCATAAATTCTACTTTTGGACCCCATTAAAAATGGGGGGATTACCATCTCACGCAGCCGTTCCCGCAGTTCGCTACGCAGGATCTCGACGCGGTATTTTCGCTGAAGCCGACCGACTGGAAGCCGGCAAATTTACACCCAAGTTCGGAAATTAAGACAATATCAACCATATTTTTCGAAATAA
>Ga0316206_1001803_pt1 | contig 16930 bp, 11 predicted proteins | sample 6monthpyrite_MG_FD_204942 | JGI IMG/M metagenome (GOLD analysis project Ga0316206, IMG submission 204942) | Microbial mat bacterial communities from mineral coupon in-situ incubated in ocean water Damariscotta River, Maine, United States -... | ecosystem: Environmental > Aquatic > Marine >... | reverse complement strand
TACAGCAATATTGGCGGCCAACAATCATCGAAAATTTGTCGCAATTGAAATGAATGCTGATTATGTAGATATTATTCGTCAACGAATGAAAGATGAGGTGACTACGAATGCCCAGCTATTCTGACGATTTGAACAAAATCAAACCACTGCTCACAGGATTGCCACCCAGATGGGACGGTAAGAAGTGTGTTCTTGAAATGAAAGATGCGAATTTTCAGTGGCGGCAAATGGAATGGTGGGCATTTTATTTTGAACTACTGTGTCACAGAAAACTGGGTTCGGTTCTTAAAATGCCCGGCGAAAAGCACAATACTGTCGTTTGGGATGCCACCGGTACAATCAACTGGGATTTTAAGGCCAAAGCAATCAAAACGGACTCCAAATCGTTCATTTTGAATGACCAAGAAGCGATGAACGCCAGCATCGAAAAATATGGTGAGCATGGTTTGATCGTTTGTCTGTGCGATGTTGAATACAACGATAAGGATCGATCATTTCAACGCTGGCGTGAAGAGCTACAGGGTGGTATCTCAGATTATCAAAAGAAACGAAAAAAAAGAACGAGTAGATCGCGTTATCGCAAAAAACTGGCCGTGCCTGTTGAGCTGCTTTACATGAGGTTTGATAATGAATCATTGGACATGCTTGATACTCATAGGCAAGGCCGAAATTCAAACGGTAAACCTCGCCCGGTGAAATACTCGGTAAATCTTGAGAGGTGTTGCGACTTGATTACTGATTCTGTCCAAATCGGGGACCCATTGGAATAAATCGCTGTGGCCTTGTGTCGTCTTCCTCTCCTTGACGATCTTGAGTACTGGATCGAGGTAAGACATGCAGGAGACGGTACCAGCATGGCGCTTTGGATCAGAGCAGCCCCAACGAATCCGTCATCTGTGGCCCTTGCCGATTGCTCGTCGCTGATGGATCGAGCATGGTGTCTAAATCAGCCGGGAGGATGATGCGGAAACTGGCGCCCTTGCCTGGGGTGGACTCTAAACGGATTCGGCCTTTGTGTTCGTAGACGATGCGTTTGGTCACAGCGAGCCCGAGCCCGGTGCCTTTTAAGCCCTTGGTGGTGTTGAAGGGCTCGAAGATCCAGGCGAGCTTGTCTTCTTTGACACCGGGCCCGTTGTCGATGACGGTGATGGTCGCGGCGGGGCGGAGCATGGCGCCGGGGACATTGGGGTCCGGGCGCGATTCATTGAAGGCGACGCGGACGGTGACGGCTCCGATGTTGGGCTCGACGGCTTCGATGGCGTTGGAGAGCAGGTTCATCAGGGCCTGATGGATCAGGTTCGGGTCCACCATGATCGGGGGCATCTCGGGGTCGGAATCGACGATCAGGGCGATATTTTTTTCTTGGCATTGCTTTTCAAGCAAGAGGGCGCAGTCGTCGGCGATGGTGTTGAGGCGGGAGAGTTCGAGTTCGAGCTGGAGTTTGCGCCCAAAGGCGAGCATGTTCATGGTGAGCGAGGCGATCCGATCGAGGTTCCGACGGAGAATGCCCCACCCGTTTTTAGCGATGTCGAGGTCGTTCTTGTGGAGCCCGATCTCGACGACATCGGCACCGCCCCGGAGTCCCTGGAGGATGTTTTTGATCGAGTGCGAGAGCGATGCGACGGTCTCGCCGATGGCGGCCATCCGCTCGGAGTTGACGCGCTTGACATGCTCTTCGGCGTTGGCCATCGCGAGCCCGGTGTGCTGGCCGACGGCGTTGAGCAGGGCGAGTTGTTCCTTGATGAAGGCGTGGTTCTGGGTCGAGGAGTCGATATAGATCGCGCCGAAGGCGAAGTCATCGAAGATGATCGGCGAGCAGATGGCACTGCGGATCTGGTACTGCTGGACCGAGTCGCCCGAGACGAAGCGGGGGTCGCTCATGGCGTTGGTGGTCAGGATGCCCTCGCCGTCCATCGCGGCGTTGAGGATGGTGCGCGAGACATGGATGGTCTGGTCTTCTTCGGGCTTGGGCGGATTGGCGTAGCGGATCACGCCGGGGACCATCGGCTCGTCAGGCGCGGTGCCCTGGATCATGATGACCCCTCGTTCGGGCTTGAACTCGTTGAAGACAAGGTCCATCACCGCTTCGAGGAGTTCTCGATTGTTCATGATCCGCGCGGTGAGCGCGGTGAGGGTGTAGATCACGCGGAGGTGGTCGACCGCCGGTTCGGGCGAATCACTCTCGGCGTGGGACTCGCCGCCCATGTAAGAATCGGAATGGGTGACGATGCGTTCTTCGACCTCGGTCTCGATCTCGAGGTCGTCGGTGATGAGCACGGAGGGTTTGCGGACGACATCTGTGGGCTCGCCGAAGCGGAGGACGGTGGCCCCGACGCGGATCTCATCGCCGGGCTCGAGCCGGATGCGGTCCTTGATGGGCACCCCGTTGACGAGGGTGCCGTTCTGGGATTTGAGATCTCGGAGATACCAAACATTGCCGTCTGGCGTGAGTTCGGCGTGGCGGCGAGAGACGGTGTTGTCGGTGATCGGCAGCGCCTCACCCGAGCGACCGATGAGCTGAGGCTCGCCGGTCGGGAGCCCGAATCCTTTGCCCTCGTCGGGGCCCTCGATGACCGTGAGTTTCAGCATGCACACTCCGTCTGGTTCGTCGGGGAGATCCCCTTCTGGCAATCATAGTGGGGATCGGCGTCGTGGGTTCGCTTAGGGATCAATTGCTTGGTGCCCGGAGTGCGTCGGGCTCGCTGGTCTGGCTATTGTCTTGCTATGGGCAGAGGAGCATCGACATCCCGGACGCCGAACGCCGAGCACCGGATCGTGGTCCTGACAGGAAAAGAGCTTTTCTTGCGCTCGCAATACACCTCAATGCTCCGGGCGTCGCTCGAAGAAGTGCACGGCGAGATCGAGACATTCAAGTTCTCGGGCGAGTTGTGCGATGCGGCGGGGGTGCTCGACGAATGCCGATCGTTCGGGCTCATGGCGACCCATAAGCTGGTGATCGTTGACGAGGCGGACCTCTTCGTGCGGGCCTCGACCCGTCCGATGCTCGAACGCTACGCCCAGAGCCCGAGCGAGCAGGCGACGCTGGTGCTCCGCGGGAGCAAATGGAACAAGGGCAAGCTCGATACCGAGATCGCCAAGGTCGGGCTGGTGCTCAAGTGCGATTCGGTCGAACCCGATGTCGCGGCCCGTTGGACGCAGGCACGGGCCGAAAAACAGTACGAATCCTCGATCGACCCCCGAGCCTCGGCCATGCTCGTCGCCCGGCTCGGCGCAGATCTGGGGAAGATCGACGCAGAGCTCTCTAAGCTGGCCACCGCAGCCGGGGCTGGGAACCCGATCTCGCAAGAACTCATCGCCCAGCTCGTCGCCATCACCCGCGAGGAGGATTCGCCCTGGGTCGTCCAAGAGCATCTCCTGAGCGGGGATGCATCGCGGACACTCCGTGAGCTGCACATCATCCTCGATAACTCACCACGAGACGCCCATATCCCGGTGTCGTTTGCGTGCATCGATCTGGCGCGCAAGCTCGTGGGGATCAGCGAGGGGATGGCGCAGGGGATCAACGCCAATGCACTCGCCAAGGACATGAAACTCTGGGGCCCGAGCCGAGACCCAATCCTGCACACCGCTCGCAAGATTGGGCCAAAGGAAGCCCGATCATTGCTCGATGCGTGCATCAAAGCGGATATGGCGCTCAAGAGCTCGATCGGGACCCCCAAGCGGGCGCTCGAGATCTTGGCGCTACGGTTTGCCCGTCTGGCGCGGTAGGAAACAGGGTCGGCTCGTTTTTGGGCCCAGAGGCGAGGATCGGTCGATATGATCTGTTGGCGGTCTTTGATTGCCAGATGGCGGGACGCCATCGGAGATAGGCAGCTGCCTCGGGATTGCTCGGGGCGAGGAGCAGGAGGCTCGGCGCGTGCACGCGAAACGACCAATCAATACCACAGGCTCATTGATGAACTCTCCATCAGGGATGGTTCTGGTGATGGCGGTCGGCGCTGCGCTCTCGATCGGTGGGTGCAAATCGGCGTCCAAGCGTGGCGATCCGACGAGCACGAACGAGCCGGTGAACGCGACACTCAATAACCTCGCCAACGAATCTGGGCTGGCGCTGCCCGAGGACGAGCAGCTGATGGATCGGGGCGACGAGTTCGGATCGGTCACTGACCAGATCGAAGAATCGGCCCGCCAGCTCAATGTCTACTTCGCCAATATGGAGATCGACGGGGTCGATGAGGTGGACCCCGAATCGCGCACGCGGATCCCGCTCGGAGGCACTTCCAGCCCAGCGGATCCCATCGAAGATCCTATCGAGGAACCGACGCAGACCGCAGCCCAACCACCAAGCACACCAAAGAGCACCAACAATGAGGGTTCGATCGAGGGCAGCAGCGATGGGGTGCGGGTATCGCTCATGGGAGTTTCTGAGGATGATGACTCTCCGCCAGCGGCCGCGGAGGAGATTCCAGCACAACACCAAGAGGAAGTCGCCCAATCAGCAGTTGATGAGCAGACAGCGTTGACCCCGGATGCTGGAGACATGCCGAGTGCTCAGGCGGCGGACAATGGGATTGATGGCAACGAGCCAGCAGCTCAAGAGCCGATTGCCCAAGATCCAAACGAGCGCAAGGAACAGCTCGCCCAAGAGCTGGCGACGATCTTGGCGCAGTTGGCGGGCACCAGCGATGACCCGGGTTCGGCGGCATTGGCGCTGGCGAGCCTTGAGACACTCTTGCCCGATGATTCGAGTGTACTGCTCGAAGAGGGCGTGCTCTCAGACGCGGAGCAGGAATCGATCGATGCGATCCGCGGGTTTTTGCGATCGCTATCGTCGGCGGGCTCGATCGCGAGCCCGGGCGAGGTGCTGCTCAGGCTCAGCGAGATCCAGTCGCAGCTCGATACATGGTTGGGTGTGAGTGTCAAGATGGCGGCGCTATGCACGCGGGTCGATGGGTACGGGCGATACGAGACCTTCCCGTCGTATCGGTTTATCGCGGGGCGGGCCCAGCCGGCGATTGTGTATGTGGAGCTTGAGCACTTTGCTCAGCGCGAATCCGTCGGCCCGGACGGGCAGCCTCGCTTTGAGACCAAGCTCTCTCAGCGGCTCGAACTCTATCGCGCCAGCGACGATCTCAATACCTGGAACAGGGCTGCCGAGACGGTCAACGATATGTCCCGCAATCGTGTCCGGGATTACTACCTCATCAACGAGGTGCTCCTCCCACCCAATCTCGGGGTCGGGCGGTATCACCTCAAGATCGTGGTGCGTGATCTGATCGGAGAAGGCGTCGCAGAGACCATCATCCCGATCGAGATTGTGGTGCGATAGACTGAGCAGTGCAGGGTTTGAGCGTGGTACTCCACAAAAAAGACAGCAGCTTTGGGACCTACCTCTCTCCACAAAAGAGCCCCAAAGCTGCCATGCTTGAGCGCTGAGCGTACTAAGTTCTGAATCTCGATGCAACCAATTCCGGACCTGAATCAGAGCAATTTCACTCAATTTTTCGGGTGGTGGACCCATCCGCTCAGAAACGGAGCAATCGGCGTTTCACGAAACCGATTGCTGATAAAATGGGTAAAATACAGTGTGGATTCATAGGCAAATCTGTGCGTGTGTCTGTTCACAACACTTTGGCACGCAAGTTGCATTTGTTCGCGGAGATCTGCGTGATCGGGTGTAGAATCAGGAGATGGATCTGAGCAATCAACCAACCAACTCGCCACAACGCGGGCGCAGAGGCGTCGCTCGTCGGAGTGGTGCCTCGAGCGCGTATCCGGGGCCGGTGCGTGAACTCATCGAGGAGTTTGCACGATTGCCCGGGATCGGGACGCGCTCGGCGGAGCGGCTGGCGTTCCATGTGCTCAAGTCTGATATGGATTCGGCGATGGGGCTCGCGTCGGCGATCACGGCGGTGAAAAAATCGGTGCGCCATTGCCGGGTGTGTTTCAATCTCTGCGACGGCGAGGTCTGCCCGATCTGCGCTGATCCCCAGCGTGAACGATCGCGGGTGCTCGTTGTCGAGCAGCCCAAGGATCTGATCGCGCTCGAACAGACCGGGATGTATCGCGGGTTGTACCATGTGCTGATGGGGAGGCTCTCGCCGATCGATGGGATCGTGGCGGGGGATCTGACGATCGGGCACCTGTTTGATCGGATCCAGGCATCGAGATCGGTCGGTGCCCAGGGCGATGGGGCGGCGGGGATCAGCGAGGTGGTGCTGGGGTTAAATCCAACAGTCGAGGGCGACGGAACAGCACTGTATCTCGCGAGTGAACTCAAGCGGTTCGGGGTTGAAGTGACGAGGCTCGCGCGGGGCTTGCCGACGGGTGGGGCGCTCGAATATGCGAACAAGGCGGTGCTTGCCGACGCGATTCTCGGGCGACAGTCGATGGAATAGCCCGGAAACTCGCCGAGATATCGGGTGTGGGCACGAAGAAAATCGGCGTTCTTGCGGGGGATTTAGTGCCCGAACGCCGATTGATAGAGAGACTTGGGGCATACGGAGTACAGCAGCCTCGGGCGAGGAATCGATGAGCCAGAACCATGCGTTTTTCAACCTCCCAACAGATGAAACTCGGCCAGCACATGAAGCTGGCGCCACGGATGATCCAGTCGATGGAGATCCTGCAGATGCCCCTCGCCGAGTTGTGCGAGCGGATCGAGCAGGAGCTTGAATCGAACCCGACGATCGAGCTTACCGAGATCGAGCCGAGCACGCTCGAACGGGGCGACGAGCTAGACATCGGGGGCTCATCGGGCGATGACGAACTCTCGATTGACCCTGAGAGCGCCTCGGACTTTGCCCGCCTCGATGACTATACCGCGGCCAACCCGGACGCGGCGGAGAACACATACGCCGACGGACGGATGACGCGGGACTTTGACGATCTGCCCCGATCACGGGTGAACACCGGCGAGCGCGACGGGAAGATGGACGCGATGGCGTCGGCCCCGGCGCGGGCGGCGTCGTTGACGGACCAGCTCTTGGACCAGTGGTCGCTCTGTGATGTGGACGATCGGATCCGGGCGCTCGGCGAGGTGATTATCAATAGCCTCGACGAGGACGGGTATCTGCGGACAGGCTTTGAGGAGATCGGTGATCGCGCCCCGCAGGGGGTCAAGGCGCTCGAGCCGAGCGAGGCGGACTGGGAGCTGGCGCTCCAGGCGGTGCAGCTCTTGCTCGAACCGGCTGGGGTTGGGGCACGCGATGCCAAGGAGTGCCTGCTGATCCAGATTGATGTGCTTGGCGATCGGATCAACGAGGACCGCGACGACGAGATCACGGTGAGCAAGGAGGCGCTCGAGATCGCCCGGCGATTGGTCGGTGAGTTCTTCGAGGAGTTGATGAAAAATAAACTGCCCAAGGTGGCCGCCAGATCCGGGTTCGATCTTGACGAGATCAATGCGGGGATCGATGTGCTCCGTCGATTGAGCCTCTCGCCGGCGAGAAGGCTCGTCGCCGATCGACCCCAGGCGGTGACCCCCGACGGCGTGGTCGAATATGACGAGGAGCAGGATCGGTATTTCGCGTACCTGAGCGACGGTCGGCTCCCCGATGTGCAGATCAACAAGGAATACGCCAAGATGTCGGCCGACAAGAGCGTGGACACCAAGGACCGGACTTTTCTCAAGAAGAACCTGTCCAACGCACAGTGGCTCATTGATGCGGTCGGGCAGCGTCGCCACACCCTGCTCCGTGTTATCAATGCGGTGGTGGACGAGCAGCGGGACTACTTTGACTATGGACCCGAGGCCCTCAAGCCGCTGCCGATGAAGACGATCGCGGATCGCTTGGGGATCCATGTGGCGACGGTCTCGCGGGCGGTGAGCGAGAAATACATTATGACCCCGAGGGGCGTGGTGCCTTTGCGTGGATTTTTCTCTGGCGGGATCTCGACGGACTCGGGCGAGGATGTGAGCGCCAACTCGGTCAAGGCTTCGATCCAAGACCTGATCGAGGGCGAGGACAAGGCCAAGCCGTACTCTGACGAGGCGGTGGTGAAGCTGCTCAAGGAGCGGGGGATCGAGATTGCGAGAAGGACGGTGGCGAAGTATCGGGATCAGTTGGGGTTGCCGACGGCGCGGATGCGGAAGCAGTTCTAGATTAACGATGATCTGTTCCTCTACCGATGGTTCTCTTGCGCGTTGAGTTATCGTCTTCTGCGTGTGCCGGTGATGAGTGCCCCAAAGAGCAACATATTCGCAGTACCTGGCGAGGGGATGAAGCGGACGAAGGTCATGGTCGAGCCGGGGAGCAGCACGGCGTCGGGACTAAAGAGGTTGTCATCGAAAGTCTCAAAGAGCGTAATACGGAACTCGGCGTCTTCGTTGAGATGGATGTCGGTCAAAAACGAGCCGACGAAGCGTTGTGTTCCGCTGAAGCTGCTACCTAAGCCTGGGATAAAGGTGTCGGACCAGCTGCCGTCGAATGTGCCGTCGGAGTTGCCGAAGCGGATATTCACTTCATCAAGCCATGATTGGCCCAAGGTTTGGATGGTGATGTCGTAGTCGATTCTCAGGATGATGTAGCCCAGCTCAGGGTCGAGCTCGCCCGGGAAGTAGATCCCGGTTTCGTTGTCCGGGTCGCCGTCGAGTCCCCATGATTGGAGCCCTGAGATGTCGATAGTGTCGTCTTGTGCGAAAGTCGTGGTTGACGCTGCGAGGGCGGCTGTGAGTGTCAATGCGTTTCTTGTGTTCACCATGTCGATTCACCTGAGTTTGATAACGGCGTTGGATAAAGCATCAGGATAACAGATACTGCTCTCGATGCAATAGTTAGTTTATAACCCGTTCACATTTATGATCCTGCCAGCTTGCGGACGGTGAAGTCGAAGTTTCGTACCAGAGCGGTCAGGACAGCGTAGACGATGGCGATATAGATCGAGGCGCTGATGACGGAGCCGATGGCCATCGAGACGCGGGCTTGGGAGAGTCCTGTAGGGCCCGAGTTGACGGTTTCGTCGAGGCGGACGACGGGGGAGATGAGCGCATCGAGCATGCTCGCCGGCGAGAGGGTGGTCAGCGCGGGTCCGACGACGGGCATGTCGGCGCCCGAAGCCCACCCGCAGAGCCCGAGGATGCCCGAGGAGATAAAGACAACCGCAACGGTGCCGACCACCGATGAGAGGATGCTCTTGGATTTGAGCGACCAGTGGAGCCCGATCATCACGCAGAAGGCGATGAAGGGGACGAGAACGATGGCCGCGATGAGCCCAGCTTCGGGGAGCACGACGGGGACCTGGACCGAGCCGCCGGCGGGGATTTTGTAGGTGAAGGCAGCGAGGGACTTGTTGCCCAGACCGCCGGTGAGGGCGTAGAACCCCGCGACGCCGATGGTGAAGACGGGCACAGCGATGAGCGGGAGCAGGTATGCCACCAGCCCGCGGAGCTTGCCCGAGAGATACATCCGCGGGGTGATGGGTGTGGTGAGAATGAGATCGAGCGTACCGTCCTCGCGTTCGCCCGCGACAGCCGTGGCGGCCATGTTGACCGCGATGAGCGCGATCAGGAAGACCTCGGTGAAGACAAGCGATTTGATGATGAACTGGAAGTCGGCGGTGCTCAGGGTCCCGGTGTGATAGAGGATGACCACCGCGACGGCGGTGAGCGCGCCCAAGATCACAAACGCCCACCGGGCGAGGATCCGTGTGAAGGTCGCGTTCCGCGAGGCGGCTTCGCGCCAGGCGATGGGGTTGGACCAGACATGGCGCGGCGGGCGGTGTTCGATGCCTGCGGCTCCGAGCTTGAATATCCGGCGATACCACGGGATGCCCGATGTGCCGTTGGCGACCTGCTTGAGCCCGCCGGTGCGGACGGTGAGGGTTGAGGCGCCGACGAGGATCGCGGAGATCACGATCGAGATTGTGCTCCACGCGGCGGCGGGTCGCGCGAGCATGAACCCCTTGAGCCCGGTGAAGGCGCTGATGTCGGCTGAGGGATAGGAGGTCGGCGAGAGCAGCGAGCGGATGGCGAGGAACGGGTTGAGCGCGGTGAGGTAGGTGACGCCGTTGCCGGCGGTCCCCATCCCGAGCCCGCGCGAGCGAAGCCAAGCGTCGATGGCGATGGTCGTGGCGATGTAGGTGACGACGGAGACATAGAAGGTGAAGACGGCGCGTTGCCCGACAAGGCGCGACACCGAGAGCGAGATGGCGATCGCCCCGACGAGGATCGCCGCCCCGGCGGAGACGATGTAGGAGTCGATGATGGATTTGCCGGGCACGCCGCCGAAGAACTGGGTGAGGGCGAAGAGTGGGAGCGAGGCGAAGAGCAGCGCGAGCACGAAGAAGAGGCGCCCGAGCAGATTGCCCAGCACAATCTCGAGCCTGGACATGGGTGTGGTGAGGAGGATATCCCAGGTCTTGGGGTTGGCCTCTTGGGCGATGGCGCCGGCCATAAAGACGGGCGAGAGGATGCAGATGAGCCCGACCTGGAGGTAGGCGATCCACGCGAAGCTTGTTGCGCCGGCGGAGGCGAGTTCACGGTATGAGACATTGCCGCCCGAGGTGTTGCCGAGCATCGCCCAGAGGAGCACGAGGATGAGCACCGCGAGGTAGGCGCTGCGGACATAGAGGTGCTTGGTCCGGCGCGATGCGTTCTGGACCAATCGCACCGCGATGGGGTTCATGGGACCGAGTCGGAATAACCAGCGGAGAAATATGGGCATGGTTGGAGTTTAGCAGGAGAAATGATACTTGTATCTATATGGGATTGAGCGCGATGAGGTTGCATATGAAAAAAACCGCACACGCTTTCCGGCGAGTGCGATTGATGGTGAATGGATATGGTGGCCCGATCAGTTGGACTGTGAGCCGGCCTCTTCGACCTGATTCTTGCTGTTGGAATCAGCGGAATCGTCCGACTCGCCGGCGGGCAACGCCGGTAGCTCGACGAAGATTGGATCGAACGAGAGGAACTCGTCCTCGCCCTTGCGGGTCGCCTTGAGCAGGTTCTTGTCTTGGAGTTCGCCGGAGAGGAGCATCTCAGAGAGCGGGTCTTCAATATAGGAACCGATCGCGCGACGCAGCGGACGGGCACCGAAATCGGGGTTGTAGCCCTTGTCGATGAGGAAGTCTTTGGCGGGCTGGTCAAGCTCGAGGGCAAAGCCCTGCATGCTCAGGCGTTCGGAGACCTTGGCGACCTCAAACTCGACAATCTCGACGAGATCGTCCTTGGTCAACGGCTTGAAGACAATCACTTCATCAAGCCGGTTGATGAACTCGGGGCGGAAGAACCGCTCGATCTCTTTCATCAGGACAGATTTGATGGACTCGAACTTATCGTCGGAGGTGTGCTTGCCAAACCCGAACCCGCCGCCGCCCTTGATGAGGTCGGCGCCGATGTTGGAGGTCATGATGAGCACGGTGTTGCGGAAGTCGACATGACGCCCGAACGAGTCGGTGAGCCGTCCTTCTTCCATGATCTGGAGGAGCATGTTGAAGACATCTGGATGGGCCTTCTCGACTTCGTCAAGGAGCACGACCGAGTATGGACGGCGACGGATGGCTTCGGTGAGCTGCCCGCCCTCTTCATAGCCGACATACCCGGGAGGGGCACCGACCAAACGAGATACGGTGTGCTTCTCCATGTATTCGGACATATCGAGATGGATGAGCGAGTCGGCGTTGCCGAACATGAACTCGGCGAGCGCCTTCGAGAGCAGCGTCTTGCCCACGCCCGAAGGCCCGACAAAGATGAAGCTGCCCATTGGACGCTTTGGGTCCTTGAGCCCGGCGCGGGCGCGACGGATCGCCTTGGCGATCGCCTTGATCGCGTCGTCCTGCGAGATGACCGCTTTGTGGAGCTCGTCCTCGATTTTGAGCAAGCGCTGGGCCTCTTCCTTCTCGAGTTTCTGCAGCGGCACGCCGGTCATCTTGGAGACAACCTCGCGGATGACCTCTTCGTCAACCACGCCGGCGGACTCTTGTTGTTTGGCGCGCCACTCGGTCTGGATCTCTTCTTTCTTCTTGCGCATCTGCTCGGCCTGATCGCGCAACTCGGCGGCCTTCTCGTAGTCGGCGCCCTTGACGGCTTCGTCCTTGGCGATGGAGAGGCGTTCGATCTCGCCCTCGATGTCGGCCAGATCCGGCGGCTTGCGCATCGACTTGATCCGCACGCGCGCCCCGGCTTCATCGAGCACATCGATGGACTTGTCCGGCTGGACCCGTCCGGTGATATACCGACCAGAGAGCTCGACGGCGGCGGTGAGCGCATCGTCGGTGATGGTCACGCGGTGATGCTCTTCGTACTTGTCGCGGATACCCTTGAGGATCTCGATCGATTGCTCGGCGTTGGGTGGATCGACCGGGATCGACTGGAACCGACGGGCGAGGGCGGCGTCTTTTTCGATGTACTTGCGGTACTCGTCGAAGGTGGTGGCGCCGATGCACTGGATCTCGCCACGCGCCAGCGCCGGCTTGAGGACATTGGACGCATCGATAGCACCTTCGGCCCCGCCGGCACCGACAAGGGTGTGGAGTTCGTCGATGAAGAGGATGACATTGCCCGCCCGGCGGACTTCGTTCATCACGGCCTTGATCCGCTCCTCGAACTGCCCGCGGTACTTCGTGCCCGCGACCATCATCGCAAGGTCAAGGACAACTAATCGCTTGTCGTGGAGGATATCGGGGACTTCTTGCGAAACGATCCGTTGCGAGAGCCCTTCGATGATCGCGGTCTTGCCCACGCCGGCTTCGCCGAGGAGCACCGGGTTGTTCTTGGTGCGTCGGCAGAGGACCTGAGTCAGGCGCTCGATCTCGTTCTCGCGCCCGATGACCGGATCGAGCTGGCCGTCGATGGCCAGCTGGGTCAGGTCGCGCCCGAAGGAATCGAGGGCAGGGGTTTTGGATTTGCCCTTGGGCTTCGATGAGCCCGATTCGGATGGGCCGCCGGACATTTCTGAATCGGCTTCGGCGCCAGCGCCGAGGAGGTTGAGGACCTCTTCGCGGACATCTTCGAGCTTGAGCCCGAGGTTCATCAGGACCTGAGCCGCCACGCCGTCGTGCTCGCGGAGGAGCCCGAGGAGGATGTGCTCGGTGCCGACATAGTTATGGTTGAGATTGCGCGCCTCTTCGATGGCGTACTCGATGACCTTTTTGGCTCGTGGGGTCTGCGGCAGCTTGCCCATGGTGACCATTTCAGGTCCAGCGCGGACGAGTTTCTCGACTTCGAGCCGAACCTTGCGGAGATCGACATCGAGGTTTTTAAGGACATTGGCGCCCACGCCCGAGCCCTCTTTGACGAGCCCGAGGAGGATGTGCTCGGTCCCGATGTATTCGTGGTTGAAGCGTTGGGCTTCCTGGTTGGCCAGGGCCATCACTTTGCGGGCTCGATCTGTGAATCGTTCAAACATGATTTCTTCTCCCGCCGCCCGGTCCTGCTGACCGGGTTGCTCATTGACGCCTTCGCGTCGTTCTTTGGCGAGTCACCGGTATACGAACGGTGCTCGCTGGTATTCTGTTCGCACCAAATATGTATTGGGATCTGGATGATCCTCATCCAGCCCAAATTGGGTGTGCTACCCCTTCTATCGGCTGCATGGGGCGTGCCAGTTGGATGAGACCCGAAAAGTCAGCAAATATCAAGGTAATGACTGATTTGAGCAGGGTTTACGGTTGTTAGCGCATCTGCGTATTTTTCTTAACACGGCAGAGCAAGCGCAAAGTCTGTCATTCCGGCAGAAGATCAGGTATTTTTCCACCCATGATCGGGAATGGGGTGAGCGCGCCTCTGTGGGCTTGCATGGCGAGCGCTATACTTCTTTCTTGAATAATCATCGAACACGCCGCCCGTGTGGGCTTCTGTTCGGGATGAGTTTGTGAGGTTCAGTCGTGGCAAACAAGCACTTTGATGTCGTTGTGATTGGTGGCGGACCGGGCGGATATGTCGGGGCAATCCGGGCGGCTCAGATCGGGTACAAGGTCGCGATCATCGAGCGGGCCAAGCTCGGAGGCGTATGCCTCAACTGGGGGTGCATCCCATCGAAAGCGCTGATCTCCAATGCTGAGTTGATGGAAAAACTCGCCAAGCAGGAGGATTGGGGGATCTCAACGGGCGAGGTGAAGTTCGATTGGGACAAGGTCATCGGGCGCTCGCGAGATGTCGCGTCCAAGCTCAACAAGGGTGTTGAGTTCTTGATGAAGAAGAACAAGATCGAGTTCATCAAGGCGCACGCCAAGATCGTCAAGGCGGGCCCAAAGGTCGAGATCGAGATCCACGAGTGCGCGCTCAATGAAGAGTTCACGCCCTCGCCGGTCGAGGTGAAGGGTTCGAAAGAAACAATTACCTGTGACAAGGTCATCATCGCTACAGGCGCGGTGGCGCGGGATCTGCCCTTCGCCAAGTTCGACGGCGACAAGATCTGGGGCGCCCGCGAGGCGATGAACAACAAAGACAAGCCCGATCACCTGATCATCGTCGGGGCCGGCGCGATCGGGATGGAGTTCGGGTATGTTTATAAGAACTTTGGCTCCAAAGTGACGATCATCGAGATGCTCGATCGCCTTGTCCCCATCGAGGATGAACAGGTCGGCAAAGAGATGACCAAGATCTATAAGAAGCACGGCTTTGACATCAAAGTCAAGACCGGCGTGATGGACATTGATTCCAAAGGCAAGGGCGTCAAGGTGACCTGTGCACCGATCGGCAAGGACGGCAAGCCCGATGCGAGCAAGAAAGAAGTGATCGAAGGCGACAAGGTGCTCTTGGCGATCGGGGTCGTTGGGCGTTTTGATGGATTGTTCGATGAATCGCTTGGTTTAGAGACCGTTCGTGGGCATATCAAGACGGACTATGTGCCGTTGAGCGTAGATGCGCCCAGCGAGCCTAAGGCGTTGACCTATGCGACCAACCTGCCCGGGGTCTACGCGATCGGTGATGTCATCGGCCCGCCCTGGCTTGCGCATGTCGCCGCGGAGGAAGCGGTCTTGTGCGTTGAGCGATTTGCATTCAAAGACGGCAAGGCCAAGCACGATCCGATCCCGATGGACTACACCGTGATCCCCGGGTGTACCTATTGCCACCCACAGGTCGGCTCGGTTGGGTACACCGAGCAGGCGCTCAAGGCGCAGGGCTTGAAGAAGGGCGAGGACTATGCTGTCGGGGTGTTCCAGAACCAAGCGTTGGGCAAGGCGATCGCGACCATGCACACTGAGGGGTTCGTCAAGATCATCCGCGGGCTCCCCCGAGGCGAGATCCTCGGGACGCATATCCTCGGCGATCAGGCGACGGAACTCATCGCCGAGATGACCCTGGCGAGAAGACTCGAAGCAACCACCGAGGAGATCATCGCAACGGTTCATGCGCACCCAACGATGCACGAAGCGGTGCGCGAGGCGGCTCTGGCGAGCGAGGGACGGGTGATCAACTCGTAGACGATAAATCCTGGAACCGTTCAGTTTACAATCTGTTGATTGTGATTTTGGTATTTTTCAATGAGCATGTTGCCGATCCGTCCTGCGGTGTTGGCAGCAGTGTTTTGCCGATCGATGACTTCCATGATAATTGCACCTTGCATGAGTAGTCCGAACTCTTGTGCAAAGATTTCTGGGGTGTTGAGCCCTGCACGGATCGCCAGATTGTGGACGATCGAGCGGAGTCCATCGACATTCTTCCACGCCGCCTGGTGGCAGGGGTCATTGGGGTCTGGGAACTCGGAGCAGGCGTGGATGAAGAGGCAGCCGTTGAATGCGATGTTGTCGAACCAATCTCGCCAGAGAGCCCAAATTTCGCGAAGTTGTTCGATCGGATCGTCGCCGGCGCGTTCTTGGAGGAGTTCGGGGAGTTGTTTTCGCCAGCTTCCATCTCGGCGTTCGATGCAGGCGAGTGCGAGGGCCTCTTTGCTTTCGAAATATTTATAGAAGGTGGTTTTGGTTGTTCCGACCTCATGGAGGATGCGATCAAGCCCCAGGGCGTGGAAGCCGTGCTGATAGAACAAGTCGAGCCCCGCAGCGATGAGATTCTCTCGTGTATTTGATGGTTTCATGCTTGGTGTATCGACAGGGTAGAGGCTGCGAGAGAAATTAATGGGCGTTGACTGCGAGTCAACGGGGGTTGACTTCGAGTCACTCGTTTTCTGTTGATAACTTTGCATAATGGTGTATCCTCATGAGATATTCACCACGGGCATTGTTATCTATACACACCAGCGAACGGAGACGGATATGGCACGACACACACATTTTCCCCTTGTTTTTGTTTCACTCGCAAGCACGGCTGTTGCCGGGCATGCGTCTGGGCAGGGTTGTGATTCATCGGATATCTTTGGGCCTGTTCTGCAAACGCTTGGCACAGGACAACAACCTTTGGGTATCGCTCTGGGTGATTATAACAATGACGGGTTGCTCGATGTGGGCGTCGCCAATAGTGGATCGACTTCATTCCGGGCTTTTCGCGGGATCGGTGGGGGGATGTTCGGGCTTTTGACATCGCTCGGTGCCACTGCGTACAACACTGGTGTTATCTTTGGCGATACGACAGGCGATGGGATTGATGATATTGTTCTGATTGGAGACGACGATATCCCGTTTCAGGAGGATGGGCAGCTCGTGAGTGCTCGGAGTTTAGGCTTTGGCACATTTGAGTTTGTGAGTTTGGAAGCCACGCAAACGCGTGAGGCCACCGATATTCGTTTGGCGGACCTAAACGACGACGGTATCCTCGACGCTGTGGTCGCTGGGTCGAGCGGGGCGGCCAATCCCGGGGTGAGTATTCTCTTTGGAGATGGGGGTGGGCAGTTCGGGAATCCATCTATCCTCTTTTCACCATCAGGCAGAGGTTCGCTTGCTGTCGGCGATATCAATAATGATGGTGTGCTCGACATTGTGACTTCTGGATTTGATAGCGGCTCTATCGGAGTTCATATCGGGCTCGGCGGGGCTACATTTGCCGATGAGGTCAGTCTTTTTCCGGTGGGAGGGCGACGGGTCGAACTTGCGGATATGAACAACGATGGCAATCTCGATATTGTCTCCT